>Ga0210046_1000368_pt1 | contig 45437 bp, 29 predicted proteins | sample CryGeyCG2114_250_FD_185461 | JGI IMG/M metagenome (GOLD analysis project Ga0210046, IMG submission 185461) | Groundwater microbial communities from aquifer - Crystal Geyser CG18_big_fil_WC_8/21/14_2.50 (SPAdes) (version 2) | ecosystem: Environmental > Aquatic > Deep subsurface > Groundwater ...
TACTTTTGGATCAGTTAGTATAATTTTAAATCCACTTGCAACAGTTTCTTTATTAGCAGTACCACCAACATCAAGGAAGTTAGCAGGTTCACCACCAGCAAGTTTAACAATATCCATTGTTGCCATTGCTAATCCTGCACCATTAACCATGCAACCAACGTTTCCATCTAATTTAATATAGTTTAAATTAAACTTAGAGGCTTCAATTTCGAGAGCATCTTCTTCATCAAAATCACGATATTGAAGAATATCTTTTTGACGATACATTGCGTTGTCATCAAAATTCATTTTTGCATCCAAAGCAATTACGTCACCTTCTTTTGTAACAACAAGAGGGTTTATTTCTGCAATTGAAGCGTCTGTATCTTCAAAAGCTTTGTAAAGGTTTGATAAAAACTTAACTGCATTTTTAAATTGAACTCCTTCAAGCCCTAATCCAAAAGCCAATTCTCTTGCTTGATAGCTTTGAAAACCAACAGAAGGGTCAACTGCAACTTTTATGATTTTTTCAGGGCTTTCAGCTGCTACTTTTTCAATTTCCATTCCACCTTCGGTAGAAACCATAAAAACATTCTTAGATGTTGCACGATCGAGTGTAATGCCAACATACAATTCTTTGTCAATATTTACACCTTCTTCAATTAGTAAACGTTTTACTAATTTACCTTCTGGACCAGTTTGGTGGGTAATTAAAGTCATTCCTAAAATTTGTTTTGCATATTTACGAACTTCTGGAAGTCCTTTTGCAACTTTTACTCCGCCGCCTAAACCTCTTCCACCAGCGTGAATTTGCGCTTTAACGACACGTATTTTACCACCAATTTCTTTTGCAGCTTCAACAGCTTCTTCAACCGAATATGCAACTTTCCCTTTTGGAACTGGAACGTTGTATCTTCTTAAAATTTCTTTTGCTTGATATTCGTGAATTTTCATAGCAACCTTAAAATTATTTATAATCTAAAATTATTTTTTTACCTAATAAAATTATCCTATTTAACGGAAAGAAGCAATGCGAATAATAGAAATTCTTGGAATGTAATATGGATTCTTATTACATTTTCCATAGTGGCAATATTTACATGTAAAAACATCTGTTTTAGTAAAAACTATGATTATCCAATTTATTTTAGGGAAATATTTTCATTAATCTATTTGGTATAATCTTTGTATCGAACGAATAAATTCTATTTGATTTATTGTTTATTAATAAGGTTGCGTTACAAAATGAAACTAAATATTTTAACAGTTGAGAGAGATGTAGCTGTATTATCATACCTTGAAGAATTATTGAGTAAGTTGAAAGTTGAAGGGAAGCTTTATTTTACTAAAAGTAACGAAGAAGCTATTTCAATAATGAAGCAAAGTGATGTAAATATTTTAATTTCCGATATAAAAAATCCTCAAATAAATGAGGACGATTTTCTTGATTTTGTGAAAGAAGAATTTCCAGCAATAATTAGAATTGCACTCTTTGACAAAAGCAATCATATTGAATTATTACTTAAATCGGTTGTTTCAGCGCATAAGTGTATTTCAAAACCTATTGATTCCGAAATATTTAACAAAATAATATTAGAAATATTAAATCAAAACACACTACTTGTTGATGAAAATTTGCGTGCTGTAATAAACAAAATAGATAGTTTTCCATCACTTCCACGAACTTACTTAGAAATAGAAGAAGAATTGAGCAAAGAGAGTTTTTCAATAAAAAAAATTTCTGATATTGTTCATAAAGATATGGCAATTGCAACACGAATCATCCAAGTAGTAAATTCACCATTATTCGGACTTGCAAAAAACATAACTGATATTCAGCAAGCAATTAGCATTCTTGGTATAACAATGGTAAAATCACTTATTTTGTACACCCAAATTTTTAAGTCATTTGAAGGTAATATGCGAGTTGAATCCATTCAAAAAGAAATTTGGGAACACAGTTTAAAAGTAGCGAAAATATCAAAATTATTAATTGCAAATTTTGGAAATAGGAACGAAATTGAAACTGGCTATATTTCTGGATTGCTTCATGATATTGGGAAAGTAATTATTATCAATAATGAAGCATATATTTATGAAATTTTGGAAATAATGAAATCTGAAAATATTGATTATAACGATTCTGAAAAAAGAGTTTTAGGAGTAACTCATGCTGAAGTTGGAGCATATCTATTAAGTCTCTGGGGATTGCCAAACGTTATTGTTAATTCTGTTAAAAATCATCATAAAATATCGCGAATAGATAATAATATTTTAAACATTCAAACTTCTGTTTTTATTGCCAATGAGTATAATACAAACTCTAAAATTAACCAGGAATTGTTGTTAAATAATGGGTTTGAAAAAATTATACCTCAAATTCTTTCTATTTTAGTATAGATTAGAAAGCACAAATAGGCAATTATCAACTCTAATTTAATAGCTTCAAATTTATTATTACATTATTCTAACTGCAATTTTGAATATAATTTGAGAAAATATTTATAGATATTTCATCTTGTTATAGTTATCTTGTGTTAGATAAATATACTATTTTTCAAAATTTTTACAATAGTATTTTGCGAAATTATTTAGTGTAAAAATTTTTACAAGTTTATTTTCCATTGTATATTTGACCCTTAATCTATATTTTTTAAATGCTAATTATTATTAAGTGAAAGAATTTTTTATGCGAATAGATTTTTTATGGAAAGGACTTCTTTTTTTACTCATGTCCTTTGTAATTGTGGGTGGAATTGCATTTCCGTTAGTTGCTAAAACCACAGAGTGGTACCATTTCCCATTTATTCCAGGTTTAGGAGAGCAGGCAAAAATAATATTTTTCCATGTTCCAACAGCTTGGCTTGCCTCACTTTCTTTTTTAGTAGCAATGGTTTATGGAATTAAATATCTAAGAAGCAATAATCTGGATGACGATGCAAAATCTTTAGCTGCTTTGCAAATAGGAATGGTTTTTGTAATCTTAGCTACTGTTACTGGTTCTTTATGGGCTAAATTTGCATGGGGTTCTTTTTGGCATTGGGATCCACGAGAAACATCAATATTTGTTTTAATGCTTATTTATGGCTCACTTTTCGCGCTTCGTTCTGCTGTTGAAAATGAAGATAAAAGAGCTAAACTTTCAGCAGTTTATTCAATAATTTCATTTTTAACTGTACCATTTTTTATATTCATTATGCCACGTATTATGACAGGTCTTCACCCTGGTTCTGCAAATGATGATACTGCCGGTCCAGTTATTGATTTAAAAATGAATGGAAATATGCAGCTCATATTCTTTTTATCATTAACTGCTTTTTCAGTACTTTATTTTTGGATTTGGAATTTAACTTACAAATCAATAATTATTAAGGACAAACTATTAAAAAAAATCATTTGAGGTAATTTTGGACAGTCTATTTAACTTTTTAAAAGATAATTCTATATACATAGTATTAATTATTACACTTATTATTTGGATAGGAATTTTTCTATTCCTTTTAACTGTAGATAAAAGATTAAAAGAAATTGAAAAAGAAATAAAGGAGAACTAAATGAACAACAAATATATATTTGGCGGCATAATAATAGTAATATTTTTTGGTATAATGGGTTTTTTATTGACTCAAACCAATATTAAATATGAAGAAAATTTCGTAGAACTTACAAAAAGTGATGCTACAATTAAAGCTACAGGTAGTTGGGTTAAAGAAAAAAACTACGAAATTGATAGAGAAAACAATATTTTTTCTTTTTATATGAAAGATTTTAATGGGAAAGAAATTAAAGTCATTTATAACGGTGCAGTTCCAAACAATTTTGAATCTTCTACAAGCGTTGTTGTTACAGGTAAATATAAAGAAGGTAATTTTTATGCTTCCGATATTTTGACAAAATGCCCATCAAAATATGAAAATGAGTATGAAGCCGCAAAAAAAACTTCATAATTTTAAATAAAATTTTCAATAACCCTTAATATTCTTTATTAAATAATAAAGAATATTAAGGGTGTTTTTTTAAGAAAGGAAAAAATATGGTCGGAAATATTTTAATAACATTTGCTTTGCTTGCAAGTGTATTTTCAATAACAATGTATTACTTTACATATAAAGGATACGATAATGCATTAAAATTAGCTCGAGCTGCGTACCACGCAACTTCAATTTCCATTATTGGAGCTTCTGCTTATCTTATGTATGCTATTTTAAATCACCAATATGAGTTCAAATATGTATATGATTATTCCAATAGTGATCTTTCTGTCGGAATGCTGATGTCAACTTTCTGGGCTGGGCAACAAGGCAGCTTTTTACTTTGGTTGCTATTAACAGCATTATCAGGACTTGCTTTGTTGGAATATACTTCAAAACGTGGCAACTTAGAAAGCCGTGTAATGATGGTTTTTACATTAGCTGTTACTTTTTTACTTATTATGGTTAGCCCTGGATTAAAAAATCCTTTCACACTTATCTGGTCAGATCCTACTTATATTGATCTCAAAAATATTAGTCAATCATTTATGTCTCTACCATTCATTAATGATTTTTTATTTACCGATCAATCTTCGGGTGCTAGTTTAGTCCTTATAAATGAAAAACTTGCTGGACTTTTGGCAAGCAACGGAATTTCGATTAATGATTTCATCCAATTTGGAAAAGGATTAAATCCATTATTAAATAATTTTTGGATGCAAATTCATCCTCCAATTCTTTTTATTGGCTTTGCAATGTCAACTGTTCCTTTTGCATTTGCCTTTGCTGCTTTAATAAACAATGATTATAAAGATTGGGTAGCTTCATCTTTACCTTGGTTGCTTGGTGGAATGATGGTACTTGGATTAGCAATTATGCTTGGTGGATATTGGGCTTATGTAATACTAGGTTGGGGTGGTTATTGGGGCTGGGACCCTGTGGAAAACTCTTCCCTTGTTCCTTGGATTGTTGGTGTTGCAGGTATTCATACAATGCTTATTCAAAAAAGAACGCAAACTAAAGAGCATGCAGGAAGATTTGTAAAAACTAATCTCATTTTATCTATTTTAACATATCTTTTAGTTTTGTACTCAACTTTTTTAACAAGAAGTGGTATACTCGGTGATGCCTCAGTTCACTCTTTTGTTTCGCCAGGAATGGTTACTTATGCATTGCTTCTAATTTTTATTAGTACTTTTACAATATTAGGATTTGGAGCAATAATATATAGATGGAAATATTTAGAGAAAACATTCACTTCCGAAGAAAACATTCTTTCTCGTGAGTTAGCCCTTTTTGTTGGTGCTGTGCTTTTATTGGGTTCAGCTGCAATTATTATCGCTGGTACTTCAATGCCAATTTTTGGTTCTGCGGTTGAAATTAGCTTTTACAACGAAATGATTCTTCCAATAGCAATTTTATTAGGAATTCTTAATGGATTAAGTTTGCTAATTAATTGGAAAAAGACGAGTGAAAAAACACTAATTGATAATCTAAAAATTCCATTATTCGTAACATTTATTTTGACTGTAGTTGCTGTAGTTTGGGGTGGTTTTAATGATATTATGGCAATTATTTTCATGTTTTCTGCTTTGTTTTCAATGGTGATTAATACAAAAACAATTTATAAAATTGTTAAAAATAATATATCATATATTGGTGGATATGTTGCTCATCTTGGGTTTGCCTTTTTTATGCTTGGAGTAATTGGTACAGGCTGGTTTACTACTGAAAAACAAGTGGAACTAATACAGGGTGAAACTAAATCAGCACTTGGTTATGATTTCACTTTTACTGGCTATACTCCAGTTGATAATGGTAAAAAATATAAATTTAATGTTAATGTAGTTAAAGATGGTTCTGAAAATACACTTTCTCCAGTTATGTATGTTTCAGATTTTAACCAAAGCTTAATGCGTGATCCTGATTTACTTAACCTTATTACTAAGGATTTATATCTTTCTCCAGTAAGTTATGAAGATGCAAAAGAGGCCAGTGGTGGTGAGCATAATCATCAAACAACACTTATTAAAGGAGAACCTTTTGAGTTCCATGGTTCAAATATTACATTTACTAAATTTAACTTTCCACAAGATGCAATGAATTCGATGCAATCTGGTGCCGACTTTTTTATTGGTGCGGTTATAGAAATTTTACATGATGGAAAAACTTATACAATTGAACCTAAAATGAAAAGTAGTTCTGGTGTAAAAACATTTGAAGATGCAGTAGTTGAAGGTACTAACTTAAAAATAGAATTAAAAAATTTAGATGCTTCTGGCAAAATTGAAGTTGTAATAAATGAATTATCCAAAACAGATGAACCAACAAAAGAAGTACAAGTTGCAAAAGGAGCTTCACTTTGGGTTGATATTAGTGTAAAACCTTTTATTAACTTAATTTGGGTTGGAACTTTAACAATTGTCCTTGGATTTTTTATCTCTATGGTTAGACGTACAAAAGAAGCTAAATAATTTAGAAAAAAAAGGATTGCTAATGCAATTTTAATTTTTTAAAAAACCCCATTGTAGAGATGGGGTTTTTGTTATCAACTAATAATTTAATTTTTTATTCCAACATAAGTTTTGGCATTTCTAGAATAAATACTGTTCCTTTGCCTTCTGGGTTATTATAAACATTAATTTTCCCATTCATTTTTGTAACAATATTATTTACCAAATTCAATCCAAGACCGTGACCTTTAATTCCAGTACTTTCAACTTTTTCGCCTCTATAAAATCTATCAAAAACTAATTTTTTTTCATTGTCTGGAATTCCTATTCCTGTATCATATACAGATATAAATGTGCTTTCTTCTTTTTCCTTTATATCAACCTTTACTTCTTCATCTTCGCTGGAGTACTTAATTGCATTACTAATCAGATTTTCCAAAACCATTTTAAAATAATCTGCTTCTCCTTTTAAATAAATGTTATCTGATACGGAAATATTAATGTTATTATTTCTAAAAGTTTCTGCAATTTCTTTTGTTAGCAAATGAGAAAGATTAAATACACTTTTACTGTTTTCGCAAATTGAACAATCTTTAGCAAGAATTAATAAAGTCTTTATAATATTAATCATATCTTTGGTCTGGTCTTGAACATTTTCAAGAACTTCTTTGTAGTCTTCTGAAGAGTGTTCTTTTTTTAGAATATATTCTAATTCTGTACTAATTGCAGTAAGTGGTGTCATTAGTTGATGTGAAGCATTATCAGAAAATTGAGAAATTTGATTAATTTGGAATTCCAATCTATCAAATAAATCGTTTAGAGTAAATTTTAAGCGTCCCAATTCATCTTCATTATCAGCTTCATAATTTATCCTTTTACTTAAATTTGTTGCTGTAATTTCTTGAGATATCGCAATTATCTTATTAATTGGAGTTAATGAACGCTTTACAAAAATTAAACTTACAACAACAAACAGAATAAAAGCTAACGGAAGAGTCCACAAATTGAAAGTAATAATATCATCAATAGCACTATTTGCGGATGTTTTTGGTGTTGCTAATTGAATGTATCCAACAGTTTCGTCTTTAAAGAGAATTTTGGAATAACAAACTCTAAGCCCTTTATAATTTACTTTTTCATCTAATAATAAAAATTCTTCATCAAAGTCTTTAATTGGTAATGGCATACCAGGAAAAAGTTTTAGATTTGAACTTTGAAAGTATAATTTACCACTTGTGTCATATATTTGAAGATAAAATGAGTTATCAGTTTCATGAAGCATGTCATATTCTTGAAATTCCCCGTCTGATCTAATAGTTATTTTATCATCTACAATCTCTAAATTATACTTAATATGCTCAATTTCATGTTTAAGTCTTATATCAATATTATCTGTAAAATAATAATTAATTTGAATTACTGAAAAAAAACTAAAAATTAAATATCCTATAAAAAGCAGTAAGGTAAGGAAGGATGCATTATTTCTAACACTCTTTGTTATTAATGGCTTTTTCATAATCAATTAGATATAAATAAATATCCTTCTCCATAAACGGATTTAATAAATTTATTGCTAGAATATTCTTCTAATTTCTTCCTCAAATTTTTAACAGTTACTTCAACAACATTTGTGGTAGGAGTATATTTTAGTTTCCAAACATCTTCGCAAAGAACTTCTCTCGAAACAATTCTATCTTGGTTTTCTAAAAAATATTTAAGCAGTTCAAATTCCATTTCTGGAAGTTTAATTGAGCCAGTTTCTGTTTCAAGAGTATGTGTAATTAAATTTAACGACATTTTTTCAAATTCTATCATATTCTGAGAAAATTTATAACGTCTAATTAATGCATTAACTCTGGCTAATACTTCTTCAAATGAAAATGGTTTTGTTATGTAATCATCAGCTCCACAATTTAAAGCTTCAACTTTATTTGAAATATTTGAAAGGGCAGTTAACAATATAACAGGTGTTCTATTGTTTGCATTTCTTATTCTTTTGCAAACTTCCACTCCAGTAATTTCAGGAAGGCGCCAATCTAAAAGAATTAAATCAAATTTTTCCTTTGAAATAACTTCAAGTGCATCCGACCCATCAAAACACACTTTTGTGTCAAATCCTTCATCATTAAAATTTTTTCTTAATGAATCAGCTATTTTTTTTTCGTCTTCTACAATTAATATTCTCATCTTGCTTTCATCTTTCTTTCCTTTTACACACAAAATATATAAAATAAATACTAAAAAGAGTGTGTATTAATAATGAAAATTTTTTCATTATTGTTTTCTTTACAGTTAATTATAAATTTATAATTTTAATAACCGTAAAATGTCTTTTTAACAATATATGGAGGAAATCATGAGAAAAAGTTTCTTGTTGATTTTATTTGCTTTACTTTCCTTTTCAACAGTCTATTCTCAGACTGTTTCTGTAACTACATTCGGTGTTTCTCCAAGAGATGCTGCTGTTAGTGCAACCGATATTTTTGATCTCGCTTACAATGCTTTGCCAAACGTAGGTAGAGGCACACAAATTTACCTTAAAGCCACTTCAAGTGTTGCTTTAAGTGGCTCTCAAACTTGGACTGTTACCAAACCTTTTGGTTCAACGGCCGTTTTTGGAGCTAAAGAAGTTTTAGATTCTACTTCTGAAGTTGTTGTTTTTACTCCCGATTTAAAAGGTAAATACGTTGTTACTTTTACCGATGGTTCATTAGCTGATACAATTACCATTAATGCTGGTACTTATTTAAGTAAAACTGGCGGAACTGTTGGTTGCGTTTCTTGCCATGCTTTAAAAGCAAATGAATGGAACGGAACTGGGCATGCTACTGCTCTTACAAGAGGTTTGAATGGCTTAAAAAGTGATCATTTTGGACCTAATTGTGTTAGTTGCCATTCTACTGGTTATGATTCAAATGCTGCAAATGATGGTTTTGACGATTTTGACTTTGTATTCCCAGATACTTTATTTGTTGGACAAGCTGATCTTGTTGCAGCTGCCTACCCTGATGCTATGAAACTTGCAAACATTCAATGCGAATCTTGTCATGGCCCTGGTAGTGAACACTTAGGAAACAAAACTGACAATAAAATAGTTTCTAGCTTAGATTCGAAAACATGTGCAGTCTGTCACGATTCTGGTACTCACCATGTATTTCCAGCTCAATGGGATGCTTCTGGTGAAGATGCAACTGAATTTGATGGTCGTGGTTTTGAAGGTGGTCATGCTAAAGGATCTTACGTTGTTTCAGCAGGAGCAAGAAATGGTTGTTCACCTTGCCATAGTGGTGCTGGATATGTTCAATGGGTTAAGGAAGGCAGACCTGTGGATGCACTTGGTTTACCTGCAGCTACTGCGTTTAAGCCAGTTGCAACAAATATTTCATGTGCTGTTTGTCATGATCCTCATGATGCAACAAACTTACATCAACTAAGACTAGCTAATGCTCAACTTGGCGATGGTACCCCAATTACTTTCGAAAAATATGGTACTGGCGCTCAATGTATGGAATGCCATAGAAGTCGTCGTGAAGCTAAAACTTATGCTTCTAATCCAAATAATGCAAGCACACACTATGGTGCACATCATGGACCACAAGCTGATATGTTAATTGGCGCAAACTATCCTGATTTTGGTTACGATTTACCAACTTCTCCTCATGCTCTTACCGGAAATGCTTGTGTTGATTGTCATATGGCTGGCGAAGCTGCTGTTGATGCAAATAGTAACCCTATTCTTGTTGGTGGTCACTCATTTAACATGAACGACGCTGCAGGTAATGATCATGTTGAAGCATGTGCTCCTTGTCATGGTGATGTTGGTACATCTTTCAAAGTAAAAAAATATTACTTAAATGGTAATGCTGATCACGATGGTGATGGTGTTGAAGAAGGATTGCAAGTTGAAGTTCATGGTTTAATGGAGACACTTGCTGCACTTTTACCAAAAGATGCTAATGGTAATGTTATAATGTCAAGCAAATCAAACTCTCCAGAAATTATGAAAGCTGGTTATGCTTATATGTGGGTTGATGAAGATAGAAGTTTTGGTATTCACAATCCTGCATTTACAGTTGCAATGTTAAAAGTTGCATACGAATCATTAACATACGCTGGAATCACATCTGGTGATATGGTTAGTGTTTCTGATATTCCAATGGATCAAGGTTACCAAGTTCGTGTTGTTTGGACTGCTTTTGGTGCTGATGATGGCGTTGCAAAAGATCAAGTTGAATCATATACTATTTTACGTCAAGCTCCAGTTGGTACAAGTGCTCTTGATAGAACAAAATATTCTTCTTTCAAAGGTATTACTGCTAACTTAGAAGCCGGTAATTTACTTGATGTTAATGGCGAACTTTGGGATGTAGTTACAACAGTTCCTGCAATTCAGTACTTAGAATATTCAGCCGTTGTTCCTACTCTTGTTAATACTGTTGAAGGTGACACACTTCGTTCAACTTTCAAAGTTCTTGGTAAAACAAAAGCTGGCATTCAAGCTGAAACAGATCCAATGAGTGGATATTCAGTAGATAACTTAGCCCCTGCTGTTCCTGGAAATGTTGCAGTTGCACTTAATGATTTAACAGCAGTTTTAACTTGGGATGAATCACTTGATAAAGATTTCAATTACTTTGCAGTATACAGAAGTGAAACTCAAGGTTTTGTACCATCAGTAGATAATATGGTTACAACAACAATCGAAAAAACTTTTAATGATTCTCAAGTTGAATTAGGTAAAACATATTATTATAAAGTTACTGCAATGGATTTTTCAAAAAATCAAAGTGAAATATCTAACGAAGTTAACTTAACTATTACAGGTATTAACGATGTAGAAAATGTTCCAACTGAATATTCTTTAAATCAAAACTATCCTAACCCATTCAACCCTTCAACCACAATTAAATTTGGTATTCCAGAAGCTTCTGATGTTCAAATTACAATTTATGATATGGTTGGAAATAAAGTTGATGTTTTAGTTAATGATAACTTAAGTGCTGGTTATCATACTTATAATTGGAATGCTTCTAATCGTGCGTCTGGAATTTATTTCTTGCAAATGACTACAAGCAAATTCACAAAAGTTAATAAAATGCTATTAATTAAATAGTATTAAGATTTATTATAAAAAAAAGCCCTCATTTTTTGAGGGCTTTTTTAAAATTGTTTGCTCCCGAAAAATAAAATATTTTTCATTATTGTTTTCTTTAAATGCCATTTCTACTTGTTTAAATTTACACCATACTTTTTAACAATTATATGGAGTAAGTAATGAACAATAAATTACTTGTTTTAATTTCTATTCTGGTATTAACTTCTTTAAATTTTGCGCAAACTTATGTTGGACCAGAAAAATGTTTACAATGTCATAATAATGCTAGTCTTGGTGATATGACAGGATGGCGTACTTCAATGCACGCAAATGGATATTCATCTGTATTGGATGACACTCATTCAATGGAAACTTCTCAAGGTGTTGTTAATGATTATGACCAAAATGGAGTTGATGACTTCAAAGATGGTCTTAATTTTAATAATATTGCTTCTGCATTTGATGTTTACAAACCAAATGCCCCAATTTTATCATATTCAACTTCAAATGGTTATGCAATCACAATTGGTGAAGTTACTTCAAAAGTATATTTAACTTATGGTGGAAGTGGTTTATATAAGCAACGTTATGGAATTAAAATTACTACCTCTGAAGGTGAAACAAAGGGGCTTTATATTTCTCCTGTTCAGTATAATGAAAAAACTCATGCTTATGTTGTTTATCATGGTAGCGATTGGTACGATTCTAATAACTTACCAAAGTATAACAACAACACAAAATTAGCCGATGCAGTATTAAATAATAGAAGTTTAGCAAAAGGTTGTGCAGGTTGCCATATTACAGGGTTACAAGTAACTCAAGATGCTACTACAGGCGAATATTTAGCAAGTGGTGCTGGCGTTCAGGATGAAGGATTATATGCTGGGAAAGTAAATTATTTTGATATTGATGGAGATGGTGATTTAGATCAAATAAATACTGGTTGTGAAACTTGCCACGGACCTGGAAGCGAGCACGCAATGACAACTGATAAAACAAAAATAATTAATCCTAAAAATTTAACTGCTGACCAAGCCAATAATTTATGTGGTATGTGCCATTCAAGAGGAAAAAGTTTACCAAATAATACATTTTCATTCCCATTCCACGATGACACAATGCAAGGATGGTCTGTCGGTGATATGGTTTCAGATATTTACACTGATGCTGGTGGATATTGGGGCGATAAAATTTCCGATGGTCCTATTAATTCAACTCAACACCATCAACAATTTTTAGACTTTTATAGATCTAGTAAACCAACATACCAATATCATCAGGTTAAATGTTACGAATGCCACGACGTTCATAATACCACAAAACATCACATTAAAACTCAAGTTGTTGAACAAGATTCACTTGGTGCTGAAATTATAATTGCTACTGATAACGATGATAATACCCTCTGTTTATCTTGCCATGCAACTCATGGTGCGTTTGCTGGTATTTCGGTTGAAATGGTTGCCGATTATGCTAACAACATTGCTGGAATTGGAGCTATTGTTTCTGTTCATACAAAACATTCTTATGACCCAACTGGAACTTCTACTTCTAGATGTTCAAAATGCCACATGCCAAAAGTTGGAAAAAGTGCTGTAGCTTATGATATGCACTCCCATACTTTTGAAGTTATTCCTCCTCAAAAAACTAAAGAATTTGAAATGCCAAATTCTTGTGCAGCTAGTTGTCATAGAAGTATAGAAAATGGAGCTTCTCCACTTTTTAATACTGGTGCTGATGCTTCACTTACTGATTGGACAGAAGCGGCAGATATAGCTTTGGCTGATAAATTAATGGAATATTATGGTCCTACTGGTTCTTGGTGGGAACACACTGTAGTTAGTGTTGAAAAAGTTAAAAATTATGTTCCATCGGAATTTATGCTTAGTCAAAACTATCCTAACCCTTTCAATCCTACAACAAATATTGACTTTGCAGTTACTAAGCAAACAGAAGTTAATATTACCATTTATAATGCTATTGGTCAAATTGTTCAAGTACTTGTAAATGACTTTGTCCCAACTGGTTCTTATAAAATTTCTTGGGATGCTTCAAAACAAACAAGCGGTGTTTACTTCTGCAGAATGACTACAGATAGCTTCACCAAAACGCAAAAAATGATTTTACTTAAATAAGTACTTTATAAAAGTAATGAATTTATTGGCGGAACAAATGTTCCGCCTTTTTTATTACTTTTATTAATAAAAATTGTAATTTCTACTCGACAAATTCACTTTAATTTTTTAATATAATTCATTCCTTTTAACTAACTTTATCTTCATTTTTTATTAAAATTTATTAATTTTGTTAATTAATTATCTATAAGGAAAACAATGATAGCTAAATATTTTCAATTCAAAGAGCTAAATACTAATTTCAAAACTGAAATTTTTGCTGGATTTACAACATTTATTACAATGGCTTATATAATAATTGTTAATCCAAAAATACTGGAAGTTGCTGGTATTCCTGTTGGACCATCAATGGTAGCTACAATTATTAGCGCATTCTTTGGAACACTTGCAATGGGAGTTTATGCAAAAAGACCATTTGCAATTGCACCTTATATGGGTGAAAATGCTTTTATTGCCTTCACTGTTGTTAAAGTTCTTGGATATAGTTGGCAAACAGCTATTGGGGCAATTTTTCTTTCTGGTGTTCTCTTTACATTATTAACCTTATTTAAAATTAGAGGTTGGCTTGCAAATGGAATTCCAGAATCATTAAAAATTGCGTTTGCTGTTGGAATTGGTTTTTTCTTAGCTTTTATTGGACTTAACGAGACTGGAATAATTACGATTGGGGTTCCAGGTGCACCAGTTAAAGTAGGTAATTTGCATACGACTAATAATTTATTAGCTATTTTTGGACTCTTAACAATTGCTTTTTTAATGATTAAAAAATTTAATGCAGCAATTTTGATAGGAATTATTTTAACAACTATTCTTGGTTTTATTTTAGGCATAACTCAAATTCCAGAAACTTTTATTAGCATGCCACCAGATATCAGTGAAATATTTTTACAATTGGATATTGCTGGAACTTTTACTTGGGGATTTTTTGCTGTAATTTTAACTGTTTTTGTGATGGATTTTGTTGATACAATGGGAACATTAATTGGTGTTTCCTACAGAGCTGGATTTTTGGATGAAAATGGAAATTTACCCGAAATTGAAAAGCCAATGCTTTGTGATTCAACCGCTACAATAGTTGGAGCAATACTTGGAACAAGCACAACGGGGACATATATTGAATCTGCTGCAGGAATTGAAGCAGGTGGGCGCTCAGGATTTACATCAGTTGTAACTGCGTTGCTATTTCTTGCTGCACTCTTTTTTACTCCAATATTAACAATTATACCAGCTTATGCTTATGGTTCTGCATTAATTATTGTTGGAATGCTAATGTTACGTCCAATTACCAAATTAAATTTTGATGATTTATCCGATGTGGTTCCAGCATTTTTAACCATTGCACTAATGAGCTTTTCTTTTAATCTTGGAATAGGGATGACTGCTGGTTTTGTTATTTACCCAATTGCAAAACTTGTTGCTGGTAAAATAAAAGAAGTTCATTCAGCTATGTGGATTTTATTCGCTTTTTCAATGTTATTTTATATTTTCTACCCGTATTAAACTGGCATAGTTTAATAGGTTTGGAATTAACAATTTTAAAAATAGAGTTATTCCTTTAAAAGAGAATTTACGCGACTTTCTTGGTCTGTGTGTGAATGAGAAAATATATTGAGATAAGATGTATTTACAAAAATGGAGTTAAGCTTTAATTGAACCAATAATTATATTATTGCCGTCAATTAATTGTAAATTCATTCCATAATTTAATGGTTGTTTGTATTTATTTCCATCCTCATTCATAGCAAAAAGCAATTTATGCTTGTGATTATAATTCCCATTATTTATAGCATTTATTTCACATTTCAAAATTTGGTCTGTTGGAATTATTTTATTTAATGCTGGAAAGCATTTAATATACAAAAGATTGTTTTTTACTTCTAATGAAATCATTTTGGGCTTAAAAAGCAAGATAACAGTTGATAAAAAGAATGTAAAATACCCTCCAACAAAAAGCATTGTAGCAAAATCATTAACAATTAAAGATGCGAATACGATAATTTTTGTAATTATAATATAAGCTAAAAATAAGGAAATTATCAAAATCGAAAAAATTAGAAGATAATTTGGGGCTATATTTTGTGCAGTAGTATTTCTCTTATCATTTAAATTTGAAAACCATTCGTTATCTGAAATTGTTGTGAATTTACTATGAATTATAGGAGAGTCCCCAATTATAATTTCATCGATAAAATTATATGATTTATTACTATTGTGTTTTTTCTGATTACTCATATAATTATTTCTTTTTAAATATATTTTAATAACTTGTAAATATTATATAGAATTACTTTTATTGTCAAGCATAAAACGTAGCAATATAACACTTTATGAACTATTTTTTTAACTTATTGAATATTATTGTTCGAATATTTTAATATTTAATAAATATTAATTTTATAATTATTTTTTGTTTGAAGCAAATTATGATGGTTCTTTTAACTTAACAATGTGATAGGTATTTATAATTACATTGCTGTTCAATTAAAAATGGGAAAATTAAAAAGGCGCTCAAAAATAACGCCTTTTTAATGATAGTAAAGATTAAAGAGTATTTTCATATCTCTTTGAAACTTCATCCCAATTAATTACATTAAAGAAATTTTCAATATACTCAGGACGTCTATTTTGATATTTTAGATAATATGCATGTTCCCAAACATCTAAACCAAGTATTGGAGTTCCTTCTACTTCTGCAATATCCATTAAAGGATTATCTTGGTTTGGTGTTGATGAGACAACAAGTTTTCCATCTTTTACTAAAAGCCAAGCCCAACCTGAACCAAAACGAGTTGCAGCTGCTTTTGAAAAAGCGTCTTTAAATGATTCAAATGAACCAAAAGTTGAATTTAATTCTTCTGCAAGTTTTCCGCTTGGATTTCCACCTTTATCTTTTCCCATTATTGACCAGAAGAGTGAGTGATTAAAATGTCCACCGCCATTATTTCTAACAGCTGTTGGCAACATTCCAGCATTTGCTAATAATTCATCAAGCGATTTTGCCTCTAATTCAGTTCCAGCAATTGCATTGTTTAAATTGTTTACATAAGCAGCATGATGCTTGGAAAAGTGAATTTCCATAGTTGTTGCATCTATATATGGTTCTAAAGCATCGTAGCCATATGTTAATTCTGGCAAATTAAATTTTCCCATTTTTATATCTCCTATTAATTGAACATTTCTGTTAGTTTTAAGTTTTTCATTAAGTTAATAATTTCATTCTGTAATTTGTTGAATGGCGAACGTAGCGAACAAGATAAAATTCTTTTGCAATGTTCTTCAGTTGCATTTTCGCATAAACATTCTGTTACTTGAATGTCTTCATCAATTGCTTCCACCACAGAATAAAGAGTAATATCTTCTACATTTTTAGCAAAACGATATCCACCAAGTTTTCCTTGAACAGATTCCAAAATTCCATTCTTCTTCATCTTTTGCAAAAGCTTAGCAACAAGTTCTGTTGGAATATTTTCTTTTTCTGCTATATCTCTTGCAATTAACAAATTGATATTTTTGTTATTGTAAATTTGCTTCAAAGCAAATATTGAATATTCTATTGATTTTGAAATTTTTAACATAATACGATAATTTTAGTCGTATTAAAATATAAATAAAATGAAAATAAGTCAAGAGGTCTTTTAATTAAAAATTATAATAAGTAATAACACATATATTTGAGATATCCATATTCACATTCCGAATCTTTAAATTTGAGTAAGATAGTTTAGAAATTACTTTACGAGAAAGCAAAAAAAAGACTTATCTCAAATGAGATAAGTCCTTTTTAAACTAATTTTTAACTAATTGTCATACTAATTTATTTTAAGCTTGTTTAGCTAGATATTTTGCCTTTAAGTTATAATACCAAGAAAAACTTAAGAAATAAGATACAATAAAATTTCCGACTAAAATTATAGCAAACCACATTAATATATTAGGCAAACTAGCTTCCAAACTAAATGCAGGAATAAAACCGAATAAAATTGGGCCAACATATAAAAATTTAGCAAATTTAAATGCATTAAAGGCGGTTGCCCACATCGGAGCTTTTGCTATTGTTGCACCCGCAAACGCAGCAATGCAAACAGGTGGAGAAATATTCGAATCTTGACTTAACCAATATACAATCATGTGTGATGCAATTGGGTTAACACCAAGATGAGTTAGTGCAGGTACAGCTACCACAGCGGTAATTAAATATGCAGCAGTAACTGGAACTCCCATTCCAAGCACCAATGATGCAAGAGCAATAAGAATTATTGTCATCACTAAACTTCCACCAGCCAATTCAATAACAATATCAGCAAATGTTAATATTAAACCTGAAAATGTAAGCATGGCAATTATAATTCCAATTATACCAACAGTAGCACCAATTTTTAAACTGCTTTCAGTTCCTTTACGTGCAGCAACAACAAAATTTTTAATATCAATCCTTGTATCTATTTTTATCCAACTAACAGCTATACAAGTTATAATTCCAACAACAGCAGCAAAACCAGCAGAATAACCCAAAAGCATAAGAATTGTAATAATGATAAGTGGAGACACATAATACCACTCACGCTTAAAAATAGCCATTGCAGATTGCTCGCTTTTAATACCAGCAATGTTATGCGATTTTGCTTCGTAATGAACCATCACAAATACACTAAAGAAATACATAAAAGCAGGAAAAATTGCAACAAGCATAATGTGAGAATATGGAACATCTGTCAATTCTGCCATAATAAAACCCCCCGCACCCATAATTGGAGGCATAAACATACCTCCAATTGATGCAGCTGGTTCAATAGCGCCAGCAACTTGTGGTTTAAAACCAGCTTTTTTCATTAATGGAATTGTAAAAGCACCGGTTGAAACTGTGTTTGCAATTGCACTTCCAGAAATAGAACCAAACAATGCACTTGCTATTACAGCAACTTTTGCAGGTCCTCCTGTTTTGTGTCCTACAGCAGCCATTGGCCAATCAATGAAAAATCTTTGTGCACCAGATTGTTCTAAAAATGCACCAAAAAGGACAAATAATAAAACATAAGTGGCAAGTACGTTAGCCATAATTCCAAAAACGCCATCTTCACGGAAAAATATTGTAGTACAAACACCAAGAAAAGTGTCACCGGGATGCATAATTAAATCAGGGGCATATTGACCATAAATTCCATAAATCAACATAATAGCACCAATTATAACAAATACAAATCCAATTGCCCTTCTTGCAATTTCAATACCAATAAGCACACCAGCAGCAGCAATATATTGGTCAAGCTCTGTTTCCATTCCAGCTCTATAATTTAAAGCCTCATAATTATAAATCCAGTAAATAACCACAATAGCAGAAACGAGCATTAAAACATAATCTAAAACTCGTAAAAGAGGGTTGGCAGATTTATAAAGCATAAAAACTAATATGTATGTAATTAAAACTAAAATACCACGGTGAAATTCAGTAGGAGCAGGAATAACCACAGCAGAAGCAACATAAAAAACAACCAAAAAAACTGAGAGGGCATTAAAAACCATCTGTTCATATTTATTAAGATTTTCGTACATAGTTTTCTCTGTTTGAAAAAAAAAAAGCCTAACTATTCAGTTAGGCTAAAGAAAAATAAATTAGATTATTTAATAACACCCTTTTCTTTCCAAAATTTTGTAGCACCAGAATGTAATGGAGTAACAACGCCTGTAAGTCCACCAGATATTGACATTTGTTTGGCAGATTTGTGAACTTCAACCATAGCAGTTAAACCTTCAGGACTGTAAATGGCTTTTAATAAATTATAAACAACATCATCCGGTACATCTTTATTTGCAATCCAAAGAGCTGCGTCTTGGAAAGAGTTTACAGCTGTTTCTTGACCACTATAAGTATTTGCAGGAATTACAATTTTTTGGAAATATGGATTTTCCTTAAAAAATCCGGCGGTTTCTAACTCATTCCAAAGGTTTAATAATTGAATATCTTCTTGCAATGCAACTTCAAGAACAGAAGCATTAGGAAAACCAGCAAAAACCCAGAAAGCATCTAATTGACCATTTTTAAAAGCATCTGCAGCACCACGATATCCTAAATGCTCAGGTTTAATTTTATCCCACAATCCTAAATATTTAAACATTAGTTCTGCATTTGCAGCAGCACCCGAACCAGCATTACCAACACCAACACGTTTTCCTTCTAAATCTTTTAAGCTTTTAATTCCTGAATTTTTTTTAACAATTAATTGTCCAGGTGCACCATAAAAGAATCCAACTACACGAACATCTAAATATTTATTACTATCTTGATTTAATCTACCATTTAGAGCATCATAAACATTTCCAGAATATGCTACACCAAAACTTGATTTCCCATTATTACATGTTCTAATGTTTTCAACTGAACCACCAGAAGATGCAGCAAGAACTCTAATATCGTTCTTTTTTGCAATTGTAGAAATAGCACTAGCAAAATATTGATAAGTTCCACCCGATGGACCGCCAGAAAATTTATATACTTGCGAAAATAAGTCCATTGGAAGAATTAATGCTACAACAATAAGAGAGAGCATAATACTTTTAATTTTTTTCATTTTAATTCCCTTTGTTAATTAGTTATTATAATTTTGTTTACGTGATACTAATACAGAACACTTAGCATGCCTAATCACTTTATCCGTTGTACTTCCAAAAATAGCTGATTGAATATCACTTAAACCACGAGTAGCAATTACAATTAAATCAGTTTTGGTTTCTTCAGCTTCTTTTAATATTTCAATTGCCGGTTTACCAGTTCTAATTTTAATTTTGCATCGGGTAACAATATCCGAAGCACATTCATCTACAATACTTTTAAGTTGTTCATAAGCAGCTTCTTTCATTTTGTCAATAATTTCTTCAATTTTTGTATCATCAAGAAAAAACATTGGTTTCCTATAAAGGTCTTCAGTAATAACGTGCATAAAAATTATTTCTGAACCAAATTGTCTTGAAAGAGAAACAGCTTTTTTGAAAGCCATCTTGGAACATCCTCCGTCACATTCAGAAAAATCAGTTGGAACTAATATCATTTTTGGATTAAACATTGCTTTGTTTCTCTCGATAAATATTCTAAAAAATAAAATTATTGAAGTAAAAATTTACAATAATATAAAAGGTGCTAATTAAATAATTTTAAATCGTGATTTTTATTAAGCAGGAAAATATTATTTTCCTGCTTAATAATTATTTTAGAAAGCAGTTTGGAACATTACATAAAATACGTTATTATCAATTTCGGTACCTTCTTCACTATGAATTACATAAGCAAAAGTTATTTTACTATTAGAAAATTTTTGAGGATAAAGGGCATATCTTGCACCAATAGTAATTAAAGTTTCACCATCTTTTTCTACATCTGTGTTTTTATCAAAACTTTCAAAGCGGGCTAATGCTTCCCAATTATCCATAAATCCATAAGCTCCAAATAAATAATAACCTAAAGAGCTAACATCAGTTGCACCATTTTTATTTGTAAAACCAATTAATTCGGCTTTAATTCTTATTGGAGATGGTTCCCAATAAACATAAGCATTATAAGCTGCATAATCATTAAATGTTGCATTGCCAATACCATAATAACCACCAGTTTCCAAACCTTTAATATCTTTAGGTTTATAAAAAACCATTCCACTAAAAGCAGAAGTTGCATTTAATAGTTTACCTTGTGATTGATGTGAAGCTTTAATATTTTTAGCTCCATCTCCATTATGAACAGTTAAATTATAATTCAATTCACCAAATTTGCCAAAAAGGGCAGCACCATAATCTCTAAAATCACCACCAATAGTATTTGTACCCCATTTTTGAGCAGATAATGGACGTTCAACAAGATCTATGACTGTATGAGCTGTTAAACCGCCAGCACGAACACCAGCACCAATAAATCTACCAACTCGGATATTAACAGCATCAGATATTTTATAGGTCATTCTTGCATCCAATAATTTGGGTGTTGTTCCTTCTAGTTGAACAAAAGCAGTTACTTTGTCATAATTAAAATATGTTTTAAGACGAACTCTTCTAAGTCCAAAACCTGTTTGAGAAGTATCTGCACCAGTTTGTGCAATACTAGCCATTGCTTGAACCGTACCACCAATTTTCCAATTAGCTTTAGGTGCATCTTGAGCAACAATAAAACTAGATGCAAAGAAAACGACTAAAACGGTAGTCATAGTTTTTGTAAAGAATTTCATAAATTCTCCTTTTTTAATTAAAAAATAATTTAGAACAAAACATTACTAGCAAATGAAATGCCATATAAATTAAGTTGAAAACATCAAAAAAGTCAATGAAAAAAAAGAGGTAAAAAAAATAATGGTGAAAAATCACCTATGTGGTGAATTTTCACCATCCAAAATTTCACATTATAAATTGTGTGATTAAAATAAATGAATTACAAATTTGAATAAATTTAAGAAATATTCAATTTTGTCAATTTATATCTAAGAGTTTCTCGGGGAATTTGTAATAATTTTGCTGTTTGTGAAATATTACCATCTGAAATTGAAACAGCTTTTGAAATAATTTTAAATTCAATATTGTTTAATATCTCTTCGTAACTAGCCTGTGTTAAATCAAAATCTTCATCACAAATTTTGAGTCCTAATTGACGAGTTGAACCAATAAAATCACCAGCAATATGTTCCGATTTAATAATTTTTTCGTTATGTAAAATACAAGTTCTTTCAATTACATTTCGTAATTCTCTTACGTTGCCAGGCCAATTATAGTTACGAAGCACTGTTTTAGCTTGTTCGTCAAATTTTTCGACAGGTTTAGAAAATTTCTTTTTGAATATATTAAGAAAATATTCTGCTAAAAGGATAATATCGGAACCACGAGCACGCAAAGGTGGAACTTCAATCCGCAATACATTTAATCTATAATACAAGTCGTTTCTAAAGGTTGATTCAGATATTGCATTTTTTAGGTTTTTATTAGTAGCCGCAATTATTCTAACATCAATTTCTAAATCTTTATTACTTCCAAGTCGTCTAATTTTTTTATTTTCAAGAACTCGTAACAACTTTGCTTGTAACGAAAGGCTCATTTCTCCAATTTCATCCAAAAACAAAGTACCACCTTCTGCAATTTCAAGCAATCCAATTTTTTTTGAATAAGCATTTGTAAATGCACCTTTTTCATGTCCAAACAATTCACTTTCGAGTAAATTTTCTGGAATTGTAGCACAATTAATTTCAACAAAAGATTTTTCTTTTCGTGGACTTAAATTATGAATGGCAGAGGCAACCAATTCTTTACCAGTGCCACTTTCACCAGTAATTAAAACAGTTTCAGAATCATATTTTGCAATTTCCGAAATATGATTTTTCAATGTATCTATTTCAGGGCTAAAGCCCACAATTGAACTAATATCAGAATGTTCTTTTTGTTGTGTTTCAAGCTCTATTACTTTTTTCTTTAAGCTTTGTGTTTCAAGTGCAAGTTTTGTTATTAGTTTAATTGCATCGGCTTTAAATGGTTTTTTAATATAATCATAAGCTCCAAGTTTAATTGCATTTACGGCAGATTCAACAGATGCAAAGCCAGTTATAATAATAACTAACAAATCAGGTTCAATTTTCTTTATCTCTTTTAATACTTCAATTCCATTCATATCGGGGAGATTAATATCGAGAAAAGCTAAGTCGTATTGATTTGTTTTAATTGCATTAAGGCCTCTTTTACCCAGACTTGCAACATCAACTTTATATTTTTCAGAAGTAAAAATATCTTTAAGATTAATGCGAATAAATTCTTCATCGTCAATAACTAAAATTTTTTTTGAAATCATAATTCTCTTTCAATTGGTATAGTAATTTTAAATTCTGCACCATGGTTTTTACTATTATTAGCAATAATTGTTCCTTTATGGTCGGATATAATGGAATGAGTAATTGCTAATCCTAAACCAGTTCCTTCTTGTCTTCCAGAATAGAAAGGATCAAAAATATTTTCAATTTCATTTTCTTCAAATCCTTTTCCCGTATCAGCAATTTTAATAAGCACACTGTTTTTTGTATTTTCATCTTGCAAAAATTTTGTTTCAATAATTAAACTTCCACCGGTAGGCATAAATTGGATTGAATTAAGTATAATATTTAACAAAGCCTGTTTAATTTTTTCGGTATCAAATGAAAAATTGGGTATTGAATCTTCAAAACATTTATCAACTATAATATTAGATTTTAATATTTGTTGATTAAGTAAAAGCAAAATACCATTAATAATGGCATTAATATTAGCATTTTGCATTTTACTTTTGCTTGGAAAAGAATAATCTAAAATTTCATTTACAAGATTATCAAGACGCTCAATTTCGTTTAAAGCATTAGAAATTAAATTAGAATTAGCAGGATCTATTATTGAAATATGGTCATGCAAATTGTCTAAAAATAGAGATAGGCCTGTTAAAGGATTTCTAATTTCGTGTGCAATGCCAGCAGCAAATCTTCCTAATGAAGCAAGCCTATCAATTTTTTTAAATTCCTCATCCATTATTTTTTTTTCTGTAACATCTTCAACAATTAAAATTGAGCTATAATGGATGTTGTTTCTATAAACACGAGAAACAGTTATATTTAGAAATTTCTTTTTATTTCTAAGTTTTAATTCAATTTCATAAGCTCTATAAATTCCAGTATTATTTAAGCTATTAAAAATATCTTTTCGAAAATCATCTTTTTGTGATAGCAAAACCCAAAGATTTTGGCCAAGTAAATCATCAAGTTCTGGTAGTTCTAATATTTGACGTGCAGCTTTGTTTATTGAAGTAATAATACCGTTTCCATTTGTGGAAATAACACCATTCATCATATTTGAAATAATATCGTTAACAAAATTTCGTTGTGAAATTATCTCAGAATAAAGCTTTGAATTTTCAATTGCACGAGAAGCTTGATTTGCAAGAATTTGAAGTGAATTTATATCATTTTCAGAAATATTTTCTGTATTATTAATTTTATCAGCCCCCAAAATTCCTATTATCTTTTCTTGAACAATAAGTGGTATAAATACAAAGGAGCTACTATTTTCAAAAAAAGTTGTTAACAATGTTTTGTGTTCTTCTTTTTTAAATTGTTCATAGTTTTGAATAAAAACTATTTTGCCATACTTAATTACTTCAGTTTCAATCGAATTTGTTTTTCCCAAAGAATGTTTTAGCTTTTTTGCAACCAATATTTCTTCTTGCTCATAACTGCAAATTTCTTTGCATTCAATAATTTTATTTTCTTCATCAACCAAATACAAAACTGCGCTATTAAAGTGCAAATTTTTAACAGAAGTATTAAGTATTTTTTTAAGTACAGTATCTAAATGGTATGTGAACCCAATAGTATTGCTAATTGATTGAATACTTTTTAATACATTTAATTGGTATTCTAAATCCAAAGCATAATTTTCCATATTGGTTCTTGAGCTTGCAAGTTCGGCATTAGAATTAAGCAATTGGTTTCTACCTTTTTCTAATTCATTAGCCATCCTATTAAATGAACGCGCAAGTGAACCAATTTCATCTTTCCTATTAAAATGGATGCGTTCATTTAATTTTCCATCAGCCAAGTTGCTTGAAAATTTAGTTAATTTAATAATAGGCTTGGTGAAATTTCTTGAAAAGAAAAAAGAAACAATTAGAGAGAAAAATATTGAACCAAAAATAACATACAAAATATTGTTAAAATATTGTTCAAAAGTATTGCTAATTAAATATTTAATTTCAAAGGAACTTGACAAAAACTTTTTAGTTTCAATTCCTAAAGTAGTTCCTCCAAAAACACCATTTTTACTATAAACCCCTTTATCATAAAAAATTGGAGCATAAACCATTATTTTCTGAGTTCCACCAACATTTTTAGTTGTAACTTTGCCAGAAAGTTTATTAATAACATTTTTATAAACAATTGGATAATTTGGATGAATAAAAGCGGAGGAATCCAGATTAAAAGGGATAAAACCTCGTCTAATATCATCTTCTGTTGAGTTTGCATTAAATGCAGGAAAAAGTTTTCCAGTTCCATCCAATCCACGAATATCCCAAATTTTTGGATGTGTTATAATCCAGCCTTCATCGTCAAACAAAAAAGCATAATCGCCAGAATTGTAATTAGGATAAAGTATCTCTTCAGTACTATTAGGCAAAACATGTTGCGTAAACTCCATTAAATGTTGATGATCTAATCCAAGCGATAAAATGCCAACTCTTTCTCCGTTTTTGTAAACTGGGGTAACAAAACGGATTATTCCATTATATTGTATTGTTGGATCAATTCTTAATTCTTCTTGGGAAACAAAAAATCCTGTTAAATGTGAAGTGTAAATTTCACCTTGATTTAATTTTTTTGATAATTCAAAATAATTTTCAGAAAAATATGTTGTGTTAATCGGATTACTAATATTCCTCTTTTGCCAATTAGGAATAGGCTTTCCATTAATTATTTTAACAATTTGATTTCCCAAATTGTCTGCAAATTCAATTTCTTTGTATAATGGAATAAATTTCCAAATTCCTAACGAATCATTAGGGTCATTTGCTTTAATCCAAATTTGCGAGGTTTTACTTTGCGAAAAATTTAATAATGTAGATTCAGAAAGCTCAAGTTTCGAAAGTTCAAGCAAATCAAATTCACGATTTCTTAAAAAATGTTCAGCTTTTCGGCTAATCTGCTTTGCCTGAATCATCAAGTTTTTTTCAATGTTTTTATCAATTAAAAGACGAGTATCGTTCAGAATTTTTTCATTACTTCCATTGAATAAAAAAGCAGTTATTAATGCAAAAACAATTAATGGTAATATTGAGAAAAAAAGAAATGAATATAAAATCTTCTTAAAAATACCCCAATTCTTCTTTGTAATTCTATCAAAAACTTGCAAAAGGTTTTCCTATTTTATATAACAAAAGTTTTGTAAAGGGAATTTAGTAATTAAATATTTCTTTAGCACATTTTATAAAAAATATTTCTTTAGATTCAATTTGGTTAATGCAAAAAAAGCTTTAGCTTTTTATTAAAATTTTAATGTGAAAAATATTTTAAAAAAGTATTGACATTCTCTAAATAATTATTCTATATTACTTGGTACAAATTTACCAAAAAAATAATTAAGCAAAACAAATGTACCAAATGGAAGTTTTGATGATAAGTATCTACTAAAAAGGAGTTAGCATGAAGGAAAAACTATTTACTGTGTGTACGCTTTTATTCTTACTAAATATCAGCTATTTCGCTCAAAGTGAATTGTTAGTAACAGAAATTCAATTTGATGTACCATCAAGTGATGCTGGAGATGCAAATGGCGATGGAGCAAGAAGTTCGCGTTGGGATGAATTTGTTGAGATTTACAATAGCGGAGTTGAACAAATCGACCTTTCTGGATATCAACTTATTGAAAGAGAAGGAGTTGCTTTTTTTACTTTCCCAATTGACGCAGTATTAAATCCGGGTCAATTTGCTGTTGTTTTTGGAGGTGGAGAAATTGATTCTTTTAAGAATATTCCACTTGGCACTTTGCTTTATTCCGTTGAATTGGTTGATGCTAATTCTGGATTTAGCAATGGTTTAGGAAAATCAAATTTATCAAATGGGCAAGATCGCGTAATGCTTATAAACCCGCTATTAGCTGATACACTTTTTGAAATGTATTGGGGCGGTCCTGATATTGTAGCTTTATCAACTAAAGGACAATATTTAGATAGTACAATTACAATTTCCGGTACCACAATTTCTGGCGCTATTGGGCAATCAATTACAAGAGATATTGAAGGTACAAAATGGGATATGCATACAATAGTTGTAAGTGACCCCGACAAATTATTTTCACCAGGTGCAAATGCTGCGGAAAAGAAAATTCAAGCAAATATTGTTCTTACAGAAGTTATGTTTGATGTTCCCGCAGATGCTTTAGGAGATGCAAACGGTGATGGCGTAAGAGGTTCAAAGTCGGATGAATTTGTTGAAATTTATAATAAAGGTCCAATTGATGGTGATTTAGCTGGATTTCAAATTTTAGACAGAGAAGGTATTGTACTTTATACTTTCCCTGATAATACTCCAATTTTAGTAGGACAATATGCGGTAGTTTTTGGTGCTGTTGGTTCTGCGGGATTTAGTGGAATAACACCAGAAGCTTTACTTTTTGCCATTAATCAAACTGATGAAAATATTGGCTTTGATAATGGTACTGGAAAAACAAATTTTTCTAATGCCGGTGATGCTGTTCTTATTGTAAACTCAGTGGAAAGCGATACGGTTGCAGAAGTTTATTGGGGTACTGCTTTACCACAAACTTCAAATGCTATTTATTTAGATGCTCCAAATACTATTAGTGGATTAGCATTAAGTGGTTCAGTTAGGCAATCAGTAACTCACAAATTGGATAGTGATCTTTGGGATGTTCACGCAGTAGTAAGTGGGGATACAACCAGTCTTTTTTCTCCTGGTTTAGATGCTCCAAAATCTCCATATATAAACAATGGCGATTTGATTGTAACTGAAATCCTTTTTGACCCTTCTTCAGACGCAATTCTTGGTGACGCTAACGGGGATGGAACACGTGATTCAAGAAGTGATGAATTTATTGAATTATACAACCGCGGAGCTTCAGCTATTGACCTAAGTGGATATCAAATTTTAGAAACAAGTGGAATTCCAGTTTTTACTTTCCCGTCTGGGGCAAATATAAATCCAGGTCAATTTGCAGTTGTATTTGGTAATATTCGTCCAACAGGATTAGGAGCAAATTTACCAGCAGATGCAGTTTATTTTTCTGTTTCCGAAGCTGAAGATAATCTTGGTTTTGATAATGGAGCAGGAAAAAGTAATTTTTCACAAGCTGCTGATGCAGTAATAATTGTAAACCCAGCAAATGCTGATACTGTAGTAGAAGTATTCTGGGGCGATGCAGTAAGTTTAACTTCAAATGCAATTTATATGGGATTTCCAAATACATTGAGCGGAACTACAATTTCTGGTTCTATTGATCAATCTATTACAAGATCAATAACATCAAACAAATGGGATACTTATCAATTCATTACAAAAGACACAAGCAATGTTTGCTCACCTGGCAAGGATGCTGTTTTGGTTAACGGAATAGAGAAAGAAAATGTTTTACCACAGAAATATCAACTTTCACAGAATTATCCAAATCCTTTTAACCCAGCAACGGTGATATCATTTTCCATTATGCAAACAGAAAAAGTTTCGCTTAAAGTTTATGATATTCTAGGAAGAGAAGTTGCTACCCTATTAAATACTGAATTAGTTCAAGGTACATATAATTATAGCTGGGATGCTTCTACAATGTCATCAGGTATATATTTTTATAAATTGAGTACCAAACAATTTTCTAGTGTCAAAAAAATGATGCTCTTAAAGTAGTTAAATGTTATTTAGTAAGGAGCAAATGGAGAATAAATGAATTTCTTAAAACGTTCCAGATATATTTTATTAGTAATATGTCTGCTAATTAGTTCCGGTAAATTATTTGCCGGAACTACTGGCAAAATAGTTGGAAAGGTTATCGAAAAAACTACAGGCAACCCATTGCCACTTGTAAACGTTTTTATCGTTGGCTTCGAAAATATAGGTGCAGCAACTGATTTAGATGGAAATTTTATAATTCTAAATATCCCACCAGGAGTTTATTCAGTAAAAGCTTCAATGATTGGTTTTAGGGAAAGTATTATTACAGGTGTTACGGTAAGAGTTGATTTAACAACCAGACTTGAATTTTCACTTGAAGATAACTCAATTGAATTTGGTGATATAGTTGTTAGTGCTAAACAAAGTATGATTAACAAGGATGAAACTTCTCGAACAGCTATAATTTCATCTGAAACTTTTTCAGATCTTCCTGTTGCTTCTTTTCAAGATGTGGTGGGGCTTCAATCTGGATTTGTTTCTGGTTCAGATGGCGAACTTCATGCAAGAGGTGGAAGAGGTGGCGAAGTTGTTTATCTAATTGATGGAATACCTTCTCGAGATCCTCTTGGTGGCGGTTTTAGTGGACAAGTTGATAAATATGCAATTCAGGAACTTCAAGTATTAACTGGAGGTTTTAACGCTGAATATGGACAAGCACTTTCTGGTGTTGTTAACATTGTAACTAAAGAAGGTGGCTCCAAACTAAAAGGCAGAGTAGAATTTACTTCTGACCAACTCAACGAATCACCTTATCACAAAGCTGATGCCCTAGCAACAGATCAATGGGGAATTGACGAAAATGGTGAAATGGTTGAGAGATTAGGTACAAATAATACACTTATTAGAGATGTGCCTTCTGCATACAAAAAACAATCAATATCTGATACTCCAAATCTTTTTCCAAATATTGATTTTTTAGGGCAATTATCAACAGTACTTAGTGGACCAGTTCCATTTATTCCAGATCTAAAATTTTTTGTTACAGGCAGATTCCTAAATAGCTTAGATCAAATGCCTTGGGGCTATAACAAAGAAAGGGAATATAATGCAAAATTGACTTATAGCTTTGGAGACATAAAAATAAATGCAAATTTTAATAGATTTTATCGCATTTATAAACCCTATCTTCATAGCTGGAAATATCTACCAGATAGTTATGAAACAAGAAAAGACTACAAATGGCGTGATAATATAAAACTTACTCATGTGCTAAGTGAAAGGTCTTTTTATGATGTGTCCTTTTCATATAACCGACAAAACTTTAATAGATATACTCCAGGAAGGGAAGCTGTTTTCACTGATAAAGGTGAGCTTATTAGTTCAAATTATTTAAGAAGAAATAATAGTACACCACCATTCTGGACGCAAGCAGATAATGGAATTTATATTCTAAATGAAGTTTCTACTATGATGTTAAAATTTGATTTTGTTACTCAAGCTGGAAATCATCATCTTTTTAAAACTGGGGTGGAAATTCAGCAGCAAGACCTAGATAGACTTCGTTATGAAGAACCTTATTTTGGAGGATTTCATAATTTTGAAAAATATAATTTAAAGCCACTTGAATTCTCGGCGTATGTTCAAGATAAAATTGAATTTGAAGCGTTTGTAATTAATGCAGGAATTCGTTTCGATTATGCAGACGTTAAAGATACTCGATGGGAATCTGTGCGTAATCCTGCAGGTTATTTAGATGAGAACAATAATTGGGTTCCATTCGGAGAAGTTGAAACTGATCCTAAACAGCAAATTAGCCCTAGATTAGGAATATCTTTCCCAATTAGCGATAAGACAATATTTTATAGTTCTTACGGACACTTTTTCCAACTTCCAAATTATCAAGATATGTTTACATCTCGAGATCCAAGCCAAGATCAAGCAATTATTGGTAATCCAGGAATTAAATCTCAGAAAACTGTAGCATTTGAATTTGGCTTAAAACAAACAATAACAGAGGATTATTCACTTGATATTAGTGCTTATTCAAAAGATATTACAGATTTAGTGGGAAGTACTTACTTAACAGTTTTCCCTTATGAATACACAGTTTTTGATAATTCAAACTACGGTGGAGTTCAAGGGTTTGAAGTTTCTTTGAATAAAAGACTACGTGATTACTGGTTTGCAAATCTTAATTATACATATTCAGTTGCTAAAGGAAATGAATCTGACCCACGCGAAGGTTTTAATGATTATAGACGAGGGTCATCAATATTAAGACCTAAGAGAGTTTTCTTTTTAGATTTTGATAGAACACATGTATTGTATGGTAGTGTTGGTTTAGAATTTCCTAATGATTTTGGACCTGAGGTATTTGGTGTTCATCTTTTGGAAAATATAAATATGAATATGGTTTTAAGAATTGAAAGTGGACTTCCATATACACCAACAAAACCAGACGAAACAAATCAATTTACATTTGAAAAAAATTCAGGAAGAATGCCATCCACTCAAAAAGTTGATTTAAGAATTTCCAAAATAGTGAAGTTGTTTGACCTAAGATTAACATTGTTTGGAATTGTTAATAATCTTTTTGATGCGCTAAACCCAAGAACAGTTTGGTCAATTACAGGTGATGCTTGGGAAGCTGGTCCATCATATACAAGAACTGAGGATAGAATGAAAGACCCTTCAGCTATGCAGGCTAGAAGGTCAATTCAACTTGGAATGCGTTTAGATTTTTAAAATTACGGTAGAAAACATGAAGAATTTGTTAAAATATTTTTTTATTCTGATATTATCATTCAATCTAATTTCAGCTCAATCTGACGATGAAAATGAAAATAGAAATCAAAAAATAAACTCTTTTAATAATATTGCTACATCAGAAGATGATGCTTTCGGTATTCTTGATAAAGGTGAGCTAATTAACGCTATAGGAAATCAAGGAATGATAAGTGATTCTTATTATCAAAACCTTATTTACAATTTCCGATGGCCCAAAAGTAAGGGTGTGGGAAGCATTACAAATGATGTAAATGCAATGGATGATCTTTGCATTTTATTTGGAAGTAAAGGTAATGTATTAGATTCATACACTCGATATAGAGCCGAAGATTGGATGGCTCCTGCTGGAGCTCGTGGTAAATATCATGCTGATGATCAGCCTGATTATTTATTAGCTCCCGATGGTGCACCAAGATTAGCGCACAGCGATATTCCAATTACTTGGCCCAAAGGATTTGTTGACAGTACTGGTGTTTGGCACGATGCTCCTTCTGGTAAATATATTAGCCTTTCAGATATTGACAAAGAGATTGTTAGTTCTAAAGGTGCTTATTATGATTCGGAAAAAGATGTATGGAGATTTTGGCCTGGAAATTTCAGAACTGAAATTGATCCTACCTCACCAAATTTTGGAAAACAAGTTCCAGGAGAATTTGCTGCAGATAGAGAAATTTATGTTATTGCTACTGATCACAACGCTCAGCCACCTTCCCACTCAATGGGTTTAACTTTTGAAATGCAATGCTATTCCTATGGACGGCGATTTGCACAAGATATTCAATTTTACGACATCAAAATAACTAATAACAGTAATGATGTAATTGACAGCAGTTATTTTGGTTATTATATGGATTTCCAATTTGGTGATGTTCTTGAAGAAACTTATGGCACTTACAATTCTGAAATAAATCCAAATGGCTATGATAATGTTTTTTATCAATTTGACTATAATGGTTCAAATCCAGGAAATGTTGAAGTTGGATATTTTGGAACAGCATTATTAAGTACTCCTTTTAATATGGGAGTTACAGACGCGCATTTCTTCCGAGATTTAACAGGAAATATTACACCTGCTGAAGATAAAAATATTTGGCCAGTTATGATAAGTGATCCTAATGATCCAAATTTAATGTCCGCAAAAGAAAATTATTTTCATGGAACAAATGTACATTTTGATGATTTTAGTTTAACCGCTGAAGGGAAAAATCCTGGACCAACTAACTGGACATTAATTGTTAGCACTGGGGCGTTCACTTTAAAACCTGGTGAATATATGAAGGCTACATTGGCAGTTAGTGCAGGAAACGATTTTAAGGACTTACAAGAAAATATGGCAATAGCTCAGAAACTTTATCTTAATAAATTTCTTGGTCCTTCAACACCACCATCTCCAAATCTTAATGGAGTTGCTGGCGATGGTAAAGTAACTCTTTATTGGGATAACAACGCCGAAAATTCTATCGATTTAGTTTCAAAGAAAAAAGATTTCCAAGGATATAAAATTTATAGAAGTCAAGACCAAGGCTCTACTTGGGGAAAGCAAATTAAGGATTCTAAAGGAAATTTAGTTGGTTACGTTCCAATAGCACAATTTGATAAGAAAGACTTAATTCAAGGAGTTGATATTAATAATAACTTCAATTTTTTGGGTGGTAATACGGGTATTGTCCACTATTTTGTTGACTCAACGGTTGTAAACGGAGTTAATTATAGTTATACAATAACTTCTTACGATTCAGGTTCTGTTTCCATTGGGCTTGAATCTTTAGAATCAGCAAGGGGTACAACAGGTGCGGATGCAAATCTTATTGATGTAACACCCTATTCAAATGCTATCGGTTATAAAAATTCTGGATATTCTGTAACTCAAATATCAGATGTAGGAAATGGAGTTATTTCTGTTAAAGTAATAGATTCAGAAAAACTTACTGATGATAATTATTTGGTTACATTCAATGGTTCTCCAGCAGATAGCTTTTATTTAATAAATGAAAATACAAAAGCAATAATTGATTCAAACGCGTTAAATTCAAGTTCAGGAATTGTTAGCGAAGGTTTAGTGGTTAGTGTAACGGGCGATGATGTAACAGGGGAAATTAAAGATATAAAAAATCATTTAGGCGAAAGCGTATTTGGAGAAGAAAATCCTTCTGCTGATGGGAATTGGTTTATTACTCAAGTTAATAGTAACGCGCTTGCAGACAATAATTCAAAAGGAAGCAACTATGAGTTCCGCTTCACAGAAAATGGTTCATATGCTTCTGGTTTAACTGGTAATAGAAAACCAATGTTGAAAAAATATGAAGTTCCATACGAAATCTGGAATGTTAGAAATCCCCAAAATACTTTTCAAGTTAACTCAATTCTTATTGATAACAACAATAATAATAAGTTAGACCTTGGTGAAGAAATTAGAGTTATTAATACTAATTACGAAGTAAATGGTGATACAATTGGTGTTTTTGGACTTCTTTATTGGTATTACAATATTCAGATTGATACTTCAACTGGCATTGGTGGACGTTTGCCACTTGATGGCGAAACGTTTACCATTTATTCCAAAAGCCAATTGACTGAAAATGATACTTTCAAAGTTGCAATTATACCTCCGAGCTTTAATTCTGATGCTTCAATAATAGAAAAGGCACTTGATGATATTAAAGTTGTACCAAATCCATTTATTGTAAATGCTGCGTGGGAACAAGTTGAAAATAATAGAAGAATGAGGTTTATGTATCTTCCTCCAATTTGTTCAATTTCTATTTTTACAATTAGAGGAGAGCTTGTCACTAAATTATATCACGATAACCAAACTGGTGATCATGACTGGAATTTAACAAACTCCTCGGGAATGGAAATAGCCTTCGGTGTATATATCTATGTAGTAGAAACTCCCGAAGGAAAAAAAACAATTAAAAAATTTGCTGTAATAAAATAATGATGGGATGAAAATGGTATTCAAAAGTGTTTTCAAAACTATATTGTTAATAACTATCTCGTCAGCATCAATAATGAATGCTCAAGAGTTTACTAAAGCTGGAAGCAGTGCTGCGCAATTCTTAAAAATTCCTGTAGGAGCTAAAGCAGTTTCTATGGGAAGTGCGTTTACATCCATAGCTAATGATGTTAGTGCGCTTTATTGGAATCCTGCTGGAATTGCTAAATTCGACAGAATTTCGATGAATTTTACAAATACCCAATGGATTGCTGATATGAATCATAATTATTTTGGAATGGTTCTTCCACTTGATGGTGTAAGTTCGGTGGGAATTGGTGTAATTCAGTTTTCAACTGGACAAATAGAAAATACTACAATTTTGCAGCCGAAAGGTACTGGGATATTTTACGACGCTGAAGATTTAGCGGTTTCTGTTTCTTATGCTAGGCAATTGATTGAACAAGTTAGTGTAGGTGTTTCCGCAAAATATGTGAGCCAAAGAATTTGGAATACTACAGCTCAAACTGTTGCATTTGATTTAGGTATACTTCTTAATACGGGTTTTCATGATTTAAAAATGGGATTTTCCTTCCAGAATTTTGGACCAGAATTAACCATGAAAGGAAGTGATTTAGTTAAAACGGTTGACCTTGACCCAAATAGCGAAACAAATCCATTAGTAGAATCAAATTTAACAACTCAACCTTTTTCATTGCCAACAAGTTATAGAGCAGGAATATCAATGGCTATTATAGGCAATACTGGTATGGCACAAATATCAAGTTCAACTTTAGTAGTTTCAGCAGAAGCACTTCATCTAAATGATAATCCAGAGCATTATAGCGTTGGCTTAGAATACGGATTTATGGATGTGTTCTTCTTGCGAGGTGGTTATATTTTTAATACAGATGAAGAAGGTTTAACTTTAGGTTCAGGACTTAGTTTCAATCTTGGTTCTTCAGTAATCACTTTTGATTATGCATATGCTGATTTTGGGGTATTTGATGGAATTAATGTTTTTTCACTTTACATCAATCCTTAATTATGAATAGATTTTTGAAAAATATTTATCTTCATATATTTATTATTTTTATTGCTACTCAAAATATAAATTATGGGCAAATTCTAAATTCATTTGCAAAAATTGAGACATCAGGAATTGTGGATGTAATTGCTAATAATCCGTCAACTTCCGAAAAGGTAAATTGGGTTATAACTTGTTGTTTTATTGATGAAAACGATTTGTCATTTCAAGATTCTCCCGATACCACTTATTTGTCGGGTGATTCTGTAAGAATTCTGTTAACTAAAAAAGTCGGTAAATATACTTATTTCAAAGTGTTTGCCAGAAATCAAACTTTTTCTGATTCTGCTTCATTTCAAGTTATGAATAAAGGAATTCCAGAAAAATATCTTTTCCATTACAAAAGTATTCCAACAAAACCTATTGTAGTCTATTTAATTATTCCGGATGATATACAAAACGCTGATTTTACAATGGTTTTAACTGGAACTGATAGAAATTCGCTGGATTACGCAAAGGCTTGGAGAACATTCTCTAAACAAAATAATTATTTTATTGCTACGCCAACTTTTACAAAAGAAGACTGGTCAACAAACGCTTATAACTTGGGTAATATGTTCAGCTCTACGAATTACAATCACTTAAATGCTGATTCGCTTTGGGCTTTCACTTTAATTAGTAAACTTCATGATGAACTGGTTGATGCTTTAGGAATTAAAAAAAAGTCTTATAATCTTTGGGGTCATTCAGCAGGTGCGCAATTTGTTCACAGATTAATGACTTTCAAACCTGATTATAAAGTTGATTATGCAATTTGTGGAAACGCAGGCTGGTACACAGTTCCGGATTTGGAAATCGATTTTCCATTTGGATTGCAAAACGATAATCTAAGTTACGACGAAACTTTTCTTGAAGATTTAGTGATAAAAAATATTATTGTAATGCGTGGAACGGCTGACACACTTCGAGATTCTAATTTAAATACTTCTGCTGGCGCAGATGCACAAGGCTTTAACAGATTTGAAAGAGCAGAAAATTATTTTGGCTATGCTTCTAAAATTGCTTCAACTAACAAATGGAAATTAATTGATGTTCCTAATGTTGGTCATGATTACATTTTAATGGCAGCCGCAGCTCAAAAATTTCTCTTGGACGTAACAGATGTAACTAATCTAATTCAGAATATTCCTACAAATTTTGAGTTGTCCCAGAATTATCCAAACCCTTTTAATCCAACCACTCAAATTATATTTCGATTAAAAAGCAGTGAATACGTGACTCTAAAAGTATTTGATATTCTTGGTAAAGAAATATTAACTCTCGTAAATGAAACCAAGCAAGCCGGAACTTATAAAGTAAATTTTAACGCAAAAAATCTTTCTAATGGAGTTTATTTGTATAGAATTAAAGCCGGCAAATTTACTGAAACAAAAAAAATGATTCTCTTAAAATGATTTTAATAAAAAATTTAAAAGTGATTAATTATGATAAATAAACAACGTCTTGTAGATACTTTTTTAGAGGTTACTTCTATTGATGGAATTCATGGAAATGAATTGGAAATAGCAAATTTGTTAGTCAAAAAATTAAACGCTCTTAATTGCGTTGTAAGAACAGATAAAGCGGGCGAATCTTTTGGAGGAAATTCAGGCAACGTAATTGCCTATTTAGATGGAACAATTTCCGGAGATCCAATTTTCTTTTGTTCGCACATTGACACAATAAAATCCACAAAAAATATTAAGCATGTAATTACTGATGGAATTATTGAAACTGATAAAACTACAATTCTTGGAGGAGATGACAGAGCCGGAGTTGCGGTAATTCTTGAAATACTTGCGGTAATTTCGGAAAATAATTTAGAACACGTTCCAATTGAAATTCTATTTACTGTCTCCGAAGAAGTTGGAATGAACGGAGCAAAATTTATAGAGAAAGATTCACTCAAAAGTGAATATGGATTTATTTTCGATTGCCAAGCATCACCAGGAAATTATATAATAGAAGCTCCCGGAGCTGCATCATTCAAAGCAATATTTAAAGGGAAATCTGCGCACGCAGCAGTTTCTCCAGAAAAAGGAATTAATGCAATTTCAATGGCTGGTAAAGCTGTTTCAGATCTTAAACTTGGAAGATGGGATGAAACCGGAATGATTAATATCGGAATGATTAATGGTGGAGAGGCTATTAATGTTGTTCCGGATAAAGTTGAAGTAATTGGCGAAACTAGAAATGCGAATGAGAACGCACTTAAAAATCAGATTGATTATATATCAACAACTTTTAAATCTGCCGCGGAATTATACAACGGAGAAGTTGAAATAAAGTTTACTCAAAAATATGGCGGGTACAATTTTAATGGAAGTGAAAGAATGATTCAGATTGCTGCAGAAGCAATAGGTAAATCTGGATTAACAGCAAATCCAATTAAATATCCAGGAGGAAGTGACGCAAATGCATTGAATGCAAATGGAATTCCTTCTTTGAATTTAGGCGTTGGATTCAAAAACGCACATTCATTCGAAGAAAAAATTGCCATTAAAGATTTAGTAAAAACTGCGGAGATTGGATTAAATATTGTCAAAATATCAAGTTCATTAACATGAATAAATTACAGAGGAACCGAAAATGCAATTGAAAAATAAGATTAAAATGATGTGTTTAGCACTTTGTTTTGCATTCACTTTTTTGTCTGCACAAGAGCTTTATACTCCTTTGCAAATAAAAAATTTTGAAAAAGTAACTACGCATCAAGAATTACTAAATTATTTAGCGGAACTTGATTCTTTCAGTTCTTCAATTTCTATGGAAATGATTGGGAAGAGCGTGCAGAATAGAGAAATTCCAATGATTTTTTACAGCGGTAATTCAGCAGATCGACACATAAAAGTTCTAATATTTACTCAGCAACATGGAAATGAACCTTCTGGAAAAGAAGCTGCCTTAATGCTAATTAGAAAATTGGCAATTGATACAAATCGTGAACTATTTCAAAATGTTGATTTATTCATAATTCCAAGTTTAAATCCAGACGGAAATGAATCTTCCAAAAGATCTAACGCTAATAAAAGTGATGTAAATAGAGATCATCTTTTATTAACTCAACCGGAAGTTGTAGCAATTCATAATCAATTCAATAAAATATTTCCGGAAGTTACATTAGATGTTCATGAATATTCAGCTTTCAGAAAATCATTTTTAGCCGTTGGATATGTTCGTTCAACTGAAGAAGAATTTGGAGCACCAACGAATTTGAATGTTCCCAAATCTATTGTAGAATATGGAGTTGATAGTTTATTCAGTTTTCTAAATGCTGAATTAACCAATAGCGGCGTATCATTTTCAAATTATCATAAAATTAATGGTCCGGCAGATACTGTAAGAGCAAGCACGGCGGGAATAATTGACGGACGCCAAAGTTTTGCAATTCTAAATTCATTCTCCTTTTTAGTAGAAGGGCAAAATGGTAAATCATTCAATTCCGATTTAGAGCGAAGATCGCTTAATCAATTAAAAGCATTGGAATCATTTATCGAATTTCAAAATAAGAATTACAAAAAAATTATTTCAATAGTTGATGAAGTAAGGGAAAAAAGCTTAACTCTTTGCGATTCCGTTGTTATTCAAATGGATTATAATTTTAACGGTGAAAAAATTGAACTTCCGGTAAGCATTCTCCCATCTATGAAAGATTCTGTAGTTTCGATGCTTTATTCATCGGAAATAAAGGGAATAAAATCTGTTGCCAGACCAAAAGCCTATTTAATTCCAAGTGAGCAAATAGATGTAATTGAACTTCTTAAAAAACACAATGTGAATTATTCGGTTGTGGAAAATCCAGAGCAAATTGAAACAGAAGTTTACAAAATAAAAAGTGTCAATAAAAAATGGCTTGAAAATAAAATATTTACAATTGCAGAAACTGAAATAAATCCCAAAAATTACACTTGCAAAACTGGCGATTTAATTGTTTCTGTAAATCAAAACGCTGGAACTTGGTTAAGCATTGCACTCGAACCAGAATCGATGTGGGGAATTATTCAATCGGATGAATTCAAAGGTCTTTTAAAGATTGATGAAACATTCCCGATTTATCGAATTATGAAAAACTGAATTATCTCAAATAAAATTATATGTTGAATAAAATGAATGAAAAAAAAGAAAGTAGCGTAAGTAATATTTTTAATAATGATGAAATAGGCAATGAACAAATAACACCTTTTCCGCCAAGCTCGTATCCAAATAAAAATAACTATTTGCAATTAGATGATGCAAAGATTTATTATGAGGTTTATGGCGAAGGTCCGGCAGTCGTTTTTGTTCACGGACTCGGTGGAAATCATTTGTCTTGGTGGCAGCAAATTCCATATTTTACGGATAGATACAAATGTGTAAATTTTTCTCATAGGGGATTTGCAAATTCAAAAAATTATTCAAATAAAATTGGACACGAAGTTTTTGCCTCAGATTTAGCGGCTTTAATTGATTATTTAGAATTAGATGAAGTTTATTTAGTTGCTCAATCAATGGGTGGCTGGACTTCAGTAACTTACGCTTTAAATAATCCCAACAAAGTGAAGGGTATTATTTTAGCTTCTACATCCGGTACAATAGATTTTAAACAAGTGGTTCATCCCGAAATCGAAAAAATTGAGGAATGGGAAAAATGGTCAAAAAGTGAAATGGAATTCCTAAAATCTAATAATGTCCTAAATGCAATTGGAATGGAAATGGCAAAAACAAAACAAGAACTTTCCTTTGTTTATGAGCAGATTTATAATTTAACACCATATTCTTATAAGGAAAATATTAGAGTAGATATTAAAGCAAATAGAAATAAATCACCAGAATTATTACAAAATTTGAACATTCCATTTTTATTTTTGACAGGTGAATTTGATGTTTCTTTCCCACCTTCTGGTGCATTAGCATTATCTTCTGTTCTAAAAAATGCTGAATTTGTTTCATTTAAAAATTCAGGACATTCCGTATATTTTGAAAGAGCATTAGAATTTAATAAGGCGGTTGATAAATTTTTATCCAAGTATTCACAAGTTTGTATAAAATAATCAGAATAAAATTATAATCTAAATTTAAGGTAATATGAAAAAACCGGTAAAACTTTTTAATAGATTCTTAAATATAGTTGAAAAAGGAGGGAACGCGCTTCCTAATCCTTCAACACTTTTTGCAATTTTTGCTTTATTAACAGTTTTAGCTTCAGCAGTTGCTTATTCATTTGAACTTCAGGCAATTCATCCTGTAACCGGCGAAATTATAACCGTAAATAATCTTCTTTCCGAAAGTGGACTTAAAAGAATTATGCTAGAAATGGTTACAAATTTTACAAACTTTGCTCCATTAGGAATTGTCCTTGTAGCACTTCTTGGACTTGGAGTTGCAGAAGGAAGTGGCTTTTTAAATGCAGTTATAAGAATTTTTGTTTTATCGGCTCCAAAAGCACTACTCACATTTATTATTGTTTTTACTGGTGTTTTAAGTAATATGGCAAGCACTGTTGGTTACGTTTTGCTTATTCCGCTTGCAGGGGTTGTATTTCTAGCTGTTAAGCGTCATCCAATTGTTGGAATGGCTGCTGCTTATGCCGGAATTTCTGGAGGATATAGTGCAAATTTATTTATAGGAACAGTTGATCCTTTATTAGCAGGACTTTCGCAAGAAGCTGCCCGAATTATTGACCCGCAATATATTATCAATCCTACTGCGAATTATTATTTTATGGTAGTTTCAACTTTTTTGATCTCTTTTGCAGGCACTTGGGTAACTGAAAAAATTGTTGAACCACGATTAGGGAAATATACGGGTGACGTTACTCCAGAAAAAATTGAACCATTATCTGCAGAAGAAAAACGAGGATTAAAGTTTACTTTTATAACATTTATTGGAGTGTTATTTGTTATTGTGCTTGGAATTTATCCTGAAAACGGAATTTTAAGAGGTGAAAATAATGGAATTTTGAACTCACCTTTAGTCGTTGGAGTTGTTGCTCTGATTTTTATAGTTGCCTCATTGTTGGGTATTGCTTATGGAATTGGAAGCCGAAAATTCAAAAATGATAATGATATTATAAAAAGCATGGATTCATCCATGAAATCAGTATCAACCTATTTGGTGTTGGTTTTCTTTGCTTCACAATTTGTTTCATATTTTAATTGGACAAATCTCGGTTTAATTATTGCCATTGAAGGTGCTAATTTAATTACTCATCTTGGAGTTGGACTAATTCCTTTGATGATTATGTTCATTATTCTTTCTGGAACAATAAATTTATTTATGGGAAGTGCTTCCGCAAAATGGGCTTTGATGGCTCCAATTTTTGTTCCTATGTTTATGCTTTTGGGATATTCTCCTGAACTTACACAAGCAGGATTTCGGATTGGTGATAGCGTAACAAATGTAATTTCCCCAATGATGAGCTTTTTTGCACTTATTATTGTTTATTTTCAGAAATATGATGAAAATGCTGGAATAGGAACAATTGTTTCCACAATGCTTTCTTATTCAATTATATTTTTTGTACTTTGGACAATATTGTTAATTATTTGGCTATTTTTTAATCTTCCATTAGGACCAAATTCTGAATTGTATTATCAAATGCTGGGTTCTTAAACATTGAGCTTTCTTTTACTTTATAAAATAATAATTTTGTATATACAGAAATTTCTAATATTGTATTTTAAATAAAGTTATTGTTATAACTAGGACAACAGAATGAAAACTTACTTTGAATTTTTGCAAGATATTATCAAAGAAAAAAACGATGAATTTACTTCTACAGAAAGAAAAATTGCAGATTTTATTCTTCAGTATTATAAAGAAATTCCTTTTATTTCAATTCATGAATTTGCTGAAAGACTCGATGTTGGTAGAGCGTCAATTATGCGTTTTACAAAAAAAATTGGTTTTGAAGGTTATCTTTCATTAAAAAAAGATATAAATAATAGAATGATGAACACAGTTGCTCCAATGGAAAAATTCAGAATTTCATTGGATGAAGACGTTAAGCAGAATATCCTTTTAATGGAAATTGGTAAAAATGAAGTGAGAAACATAAATTATATGCTTAATAATTTTAATCAGAAAAGTTATAAAAAAGCTGTTGAAGAAATCTCTAAGGCAAATCTTGTTTATACTGTAGGCTTTAACTTGAGCAGTTATCTTGCTGAAATATTTGCATATTTGCTGCAAAGAATTGGTGCAAAAGCTATATCCGCAACTCGTGGTGGAAGATCTCCGGTTGATCAATTAAGTAATATCGAAAAAAAGAACGTTTTAATTGCTTTTTCACTTCCTCCATACTCCGAAGAAACAATAAATGCTGCTCAATATGCAAAACTACACGGTGCAACAGTAATTTCTTTTACAAATTCAATTACTTCTCCAATTGTTTCATATTCAACAATTGTTCTGGAAGTTCCTACAGAAAGTCAAATATTTTCAAATTCAATTTCTGCTATATCTTCCCTTATATATGCAATAGTTTATGAAGTTGCAATTAAAAATAAATCCAGATCGTTGGATGCAATTAATGAGAGATTGAAAATTAACTAAATATAAATTCCTAAAATAAATTGAGGATTTTTCGAATAATGCAGGTAGAGAATAAAAGAAGACCAACATTGCTTGATGCACTTATTCCTTTTATAGCAATGGCTTCGTTTTTGGGAATTGGTTATGGTGTATTTCATTTTAGAATTGAAATTTTGCTTTTGGCTGCAGCCGCAGTTGCAGGAATTATTGGATTAAAACTTGGCTATTCTTGGAAAGAATTGGAAGAGGGAATAATGAAATCAATTCACAAAGGGATGCCTGCAATGTCTATTGTTATTATTGTTGGCATTATGATTGCTTCTTGGATTGTTAGTGGATCAATTCCAATGTTAGTTTATTATGGACTTAAAATCGTCTCTCCAAAACTATTTCTTATCTCCGCTTGCATTGTATCAAGTATTGTTTCTGTTCTTACTGGAACTTCTTACGGAACTGCTGGAACTATGGGAATTGCGTTAATGGGAATTGCGCATGGAATTGGAATTCCTCTTGGACAAGCTGCCGGGGCAATTGTTGCCGGAGCATATTTTGGTGATAAAATTAGTCCTTTTTCTGATAGTACTAATCTTGCTTCTGTTGCCGCCGGTTCAAATTTATTTGATCATATTCGACATCTATTATGGACTACAACTCCGGCTTGGCTGCTTGGTTTGGTCGTTTATTTTTTTGCAGGTTTAAATTTTGAAGCAACTTCCGATAGCTCTCAAAAAATTGCTGAAATTATGACTGCATTAAAAATTAATTATTCGTTTAACATTTTTCTTCTAATTCCACCAGCAATTATTTTGTTTATGACAATAAGAAAAAAACCACCAATTCCAGGAATGCTTTTATCTTCTTTAGTTGCATTATTATTGGCTGTTATATTTCAATCAGTTTCAGTTAAAGAGGCTATTGATGTTTGTGTGTTCGGCGTAAAAACCAATACAGGACTTAAAGAAGTTGATATTCTCTTAAGTCGTGGCGGAATGCAAAGTATGATGGAAGTTACTCTAATTGCTTTTTGTGCATTTGCTTTTGCGGGAATTGCGCAAGTAACCGGAATGCTGGAAATAATTTTGAATGAAATTGCAAAGTTTGCTAAAACCACCGGCAGACTAATAACAGCAACTGTTGCCGCAAGTTTTTCAACTGCATTTATAACGGGAAGTTCATTTTTATCAGTTTTGATTCCTGGCGAATTATTTGCACCGCTATATAAAGAAAAAAATCTTGCTGCTAAAAATTTATCGAGAACAACAGAAGATTCCGGAACAGTAATAGTCCCGCTTATTCCTTGGAGTATTGCAGGGGTTTACATGTCGGCAACTTTGGGAGTTTCAACATTAGAATATTTGCCTTGGGCGGTAATGTGTTACACAAGTATGATTTTTGCAATAATTTACGGTTTCACCGGTTTTGCAATAGCACCTAAAATAAGAGAAATTGAAACTCAGCCAGGAAGCTAAAAAACTTAGTGGTTCTTTGATTTTTTCCTCCGAATTTCTCCGTGAAATTCATTTCAGTCAAAAATCAATCACTAATTTTAATCAGGAAGTTTTCATAAATTTAAGAATGCAGAGTTTAAGGATTCTTGAAATTTAATTTTAGCAGTTTGATATTCTGCCCAAAAGACCATTAACCTGGATAATGCAATAGGATTAAAATAAACAATTTTAGAAAAAGAACAATCAATATAGAAGCGAACTTGCCCCGACTTACTCGGTCTTAGCGTTTGTACCCAAAAGGTTAAGTGAACAATAGTACAAACGCTTAGAGCGAGTTAGTCGAATATGCATTAATGCTTTTCTAATGCATATTTGGGGATTAAGTAATTGCTATGATACTTAGTCGCCCCTTAAAAAGCTATTGAAAAAGTTTTAGTACTAGTTAAAGTTAAATTTTCTTGTAAAATTCTATCGAAAATTGATTTGAAAAATGGAACAAAAAAGAACTCTTCCATTTACACAAAATATGGTACAGTCTCTTGTAAAAATTTCTTCCTAATCTATGGTCTCTCTTCAAATGCCCTATTATAGGCTCAATAGCTGCTCTTCTCCCGAATTTATCTTTCAATTTCTTTTGCTTGTATTTTGTCATAGTCTTATCGCTAAATGGTTTTGGCGTTTT
>Ga0210046_1000371_pt1 | contig 45364 bp, 38 predicted proteins | sample CryGeyCG2114_250_FD_185461 | JGI IMG/M metagenome (GOLD analysis project Ga0210046, IMG submission 185461) | Groundwater microbial communities from aquifer - Crystal Geyser CG18_big_fil_WC_8/21/14_2.50 (SPAdes) (version 2) | ecosystem: Environmental > Aquatic > Deep subsurface > Groundwater ...
TGAAGTACAAAGTACTTTCAGTATTACCCTGGCTGATTACGGTATCACTTTCGTCAAAGGTAAACCTGCATCGAACATTGCCAAAACTGTTGAAGTGACGGTTCATGCTGAATATCAATCCGAATAAAAATGCGTATCATGAAAAGTTTATTAACAATCGCAACGGGAATTATCATGATGGTTCTCGTTGCATCTCAAAATCCGGACATCGAAAACAACAATGCTGATGTTTCAGATATTCAATTCAAATCTTGTTCGTGGAACGAAGTATTAGTACTGGCAAAGAAAGAGAACAAACCCATTTTCCTTGATATTTCAGCAAGTTGGTGCGGATACTGTAAACGAATGAAAGCCAATGTTTTTACGGATACTGAAGTGGCAAAATATTATAATTCAACCTTTATCAATGCATCCGTTGATGGAGAAAAAGGCGAAGGCATAGAACTTGCTAAAAAGTATGGCGTAAAAGGTTATCCTACTTTTGTTTTCTTAAATCCCGATGGCAGTTTGGCTTACCAAACTTCGGGTTATCACAATCAGGAAAATTTTATAGAGCTAGGAAAAAATGCAATCAATAAATAAACATAGTAATTCAATATTTGCAGGAAGTAAAATTATGACTATTTTGCTTCTTGCTTTTTTAAACTCAAATATCATGGCACAAACAAATTATAAAACGGTAAAAGAGGCGAAAGGCTTACAGGTAGGTGAAACAATAAAAGATTTTTCGGCAGTTGACCTGCACGATAGTACATTCACTTTAAGTGAAGCCTTGAAAAAGGGTCCGGTGGTAGTAATATTTTATCGCGGTCAATGGTGTCCGGTTTGCAACAAACATCTAAGTCATTTGCAGGACAGCCTTCAACTGATTTATGAAAAAGGGGCAACTGTAATCGCTGTTTCGCCTGAACAATCAGAATTTTTAAAGCGTACAGCCGAAAAAACCCATGCTTCATTTTCGTTGCTTTATGATGAAGGTTACAAAATATCTGACCTTTTTGATGTTACATTTAAGCCAGATACAATGACAACCATCATGTACAATACTTTACTAAGTGCAAATCTGAAAAAAGCGAATACAGATGACAGCCAAAGATTACCAATTCCGGCAACTTTTATCATCGGAACAGATGGAAAGATAGTTTGGAGACATTTTGACCCTGACTATAAGAAAAGGTCAACAACGAAGCAGATAATTGAAAATATACCTTCGAGCAAATAAATTATTAATTTTAGAAAAAAAAACTTAGTCTATGAAAGCAAAATGGAACAACAAAATTATTGCAGAAAGTGATGATATTGTTAAAGTTGAAGGATACGCCTATTTCCCATTAGAATCAATAAATCAGGCTTTTCTAAAAAGTAGCGAAACAAGCTCGGTTTGTCCCTGGAAAGGAAAAGCCTCCTATTACAGTCTGGATATAGATGGTGAATTAAATAAAGATGCCGCATGGTACTATCCTAATCCTAAGGAAGCTGCTCAACAAATTAAAAACAGGGTTGCATTTTGGAAAGGCGTTGAAATAACTGAATATTAGTTTCAAAATGTAAATCTATGAATATAAAACATTTAAAAATCACAACTGATGAATTATTTAAGAAAACAGATGATTTGTCATGCAAAATTATAGATATTCGCCCGGTTGATGCTTATAATGGTTGGCAATTAAAAAACGAAATCCGTGGAGGTCACATTAAAAACGCCAAAAGTTTGCCTTACAAATGGAGCAATTACATGGATTGGATTGAAATGGTGCATAAAAAGCAAATTTCACCCCAGCATTATATCATTGTTTATGGATACGATAATGATGAAATTGACCAAATAGCGCAAAGGTTCTTAAAATCCGGATACAAAAAAGTATATGTTTATTATGACTTTATCAATGAATGGTCTACCAATGAAAAACTCCCTATGCAACAACTCCAACGTTTTAAACATCTGGTTTCTGCTGAATGGGTAAACGCGCTGATATCTGGTGGAAAACCTCAACATTATCATAACAGTAAATTTGTAATCGTGCATTCTCACTACCGCAATAGAGATGCTTATTTAAGCGGACACATTCACGGAGCTATTGACATGGATACGCTTGCTCTGGAAGCTCCCCAAACATGGAACAGGCGATCTCCTGAAGAATTGAAATCAGCATTGGAAAATCACGGAATAACTGCTGATACAACGGTAATACTTTACGGGAAATTTATGTTTCCTGATAATGCAGATGAATTCCCAGGCAGTGCAGCAGGTGATATCGGAGCAATTCGAAACGCCTTTATTATGATGTATGCAGGTGTAAAAGACGTTCGTATTTTGAATGGAGGTTTCCAATCCTGGGAAGATGCCGGATTCGAAATTTCATACACCGATGAGCAAAAAATACCGGTTCATGATTTTGGTTTGAAAATCCCTGCCAATCCTGAATTAGCTGTCGATACTCCCGAAGCAAAAGAAATGATTGCTTCAAAAAATGCGGAATTGGTTTGTGTTCGAAGCTGGCCCGAATTTATTGGCGAAGTAAGCGGATACAATTACATTGAAGCAAAGGGACGAATTCCCGGAGCTGTTTTCGCCGATTGTGGTTCAGACGCCTATCATATGGAAAATTACAGAAACTTCGATCATACAACCCGTGAATTTCATGAAATTGCTGAAATATGGGATAACAATGGGATAACACCCGATAAACATTTGGCGTTTTATTGTGGAACAGGCTGGCGTGGCAGCGAAGCCTGGTTTAACTCCTGGTTGATGGGTTGGCCAAATGTATCGGTTTACGATGGCGGCTGGTTTGAATGGAGTAACGACCCTAAAAATCCATTTGAAACAGGCGTTCCTTTAACAACAAACAACCGATAGCCCAACTGATGAATCTAACCGAAACAACTGAATTTGCAAGCGATGTTATCGCAGGCCTTAGTTCGCATCCTAAACAATTGTCGTCAAAATACTTTTACGATGATCGCGGGAGTATGATATTTAAAGACATCATGCAAATGCCTGAATATTATCTTACCGATTGCGAACTTGAAATTTTTAAAAACCAAAAAGCTGATATCGCTGACGAAATAAATCCTAATGGTATCTTTTTTGAGTTGATTGAACTGGGTGCTGGCGATGGTTTTAAAACGATTGTGCTGCTCAATTATTTGGTGCAACAAAAAATTAACTTTCAATATATTCCCATTGATATTTCAGCTAAGGCCAACGAAAACTTACAATATGCACTGCAGCTGAGTCTTCCTAACCTTGCATTAGATTGTAAAACAGGAGATTATTTGAAATTGATTTCAGGCTTAACTGGAGCTTCACCAAAAATCATTTTATTTCTAGGGTCCAACATCGGGAATTTGACCGAAAACGAATCTTTATCATTCTTAAAACAATTACGTAATGTCTTAAATAAGGGAGATAAATTACTTATTGGTTTTGACCTGAAAAAAGATCCGGAAATCATCCTTAAGGCCTACAACGATCCTCATGGCCATACCACAGCTTTCAACCTAAACCTACTTCACCGAATCAATGCTGAACTTGGAGCGAACTTCAATACAGATTACTTTTATCACGAGGAAACCTATGACCATCAAACCGGCACAGCAAAAAGTTTTCTGATAAGCAAAAAAGATCAATCAGTACGTTTTGGTAAAACCAACAATATATTCAGGTTTACTGCCAATGAAAAAATTTTGATGGAAATTTCACAAAAATATGATGAAACCATGATTAATAATTTTGCAAAAAATTCAAGATTTACAGTTGAACGCAATTTCATCGACAGTCGTTCATGGTTTATCGATTCGCTTTGGAAAGTTGAATAAATAAAAACTTGAAACCATAAAAAATCAAACCTATGAATTTTAAACCTATTATCCGATTTTCTGAACTTAAAGACCGTGTTCCTGCTCATGCAATATGCGAAAATATAGACCTTGTCGTCATTCGTGACAACAATACTGTTTCTGTCTTTTATGGCCGATGCCTTCACCGTGGAGCTTTATTAAGTGATGGCCATATCGAAGGAAATAATTTAATTTGCGGTTTGCATAATTGGGATTATCGCTTCGATACGGGAGTTTCAGAATACAATAATGAAGAAGCCCTGCAAAAATTTACAGCGAAAATTGAAGACGATCAGGTGCTGATAGATGCGAACGAGGTTAAAGCCTTTGCCCAAAAACATCCGCAAGCCTTTAACCCTAAACAATATCTGGGCAAATATTCAGATACCCACCCCGAAGATACAGAGCCTTATACAGCCTATATTCAAGAGCTATCGCGCAACGGTTTAAAAAACTTCGGACATCATGGACCTACTGCTGCAATGGGAGTTGACAGAAACAAGTTACCCAAATGGGAGGATATTCAGTTTTTACCAGCACAATTAGCCAATAAACCTTTATTCGATGACGAACCTGTTAATACATCCATAGTTATCGGGCCAAGAGCTAAAAAACCGCTAGTTTTGGATATTCCTGTTTTTGTATCCGATATGAGTTTTGGAGCTATTTCACGCGAAGCAAAGATTGCACTGGCAAAAGGTGCGGAAATGGCAAATACTGGCATTTGTAGCGGCGAAGGAGGAATGTTACCCGAAGAACAGCAAAACAATTCAAGGTATTTTTATGAATTGGCTTCCGGCAAATTTGGCTTTTCCATGGATAAAGTAATGAAAGCTCAGGCTTTTCATTTTAAAGGCGGACAGGGTGCGAAAACCGGAACAGGCGGACATTTACCAGGTCACAAAGTTACAAGCGAAATTGCAAAAGTACGTGGATTGCAAGAAGGTAAGCCTGCTATTTCTCCTGCAACATTTACTGATTTACGTTCACCAGCCGACTTTCGCAAAGTGGCCGATGAAGTCAGAGCCGCAACTGGTGGTATTCCCATTGGCTTTAAAATAGGAGCCAGCCATATCGAAGCTGATATTGATTTCGCGCTGGAGGCAGGTGCCGACTACATCATTCTCGATGGTCGTGGTGGTGGAACTGGGGCAGCGCCTACCATATTGCGTGACAATATTAATGTCCCAACTATTCCTGCTCTTGCTCGTGCACGTAAACACCTTGATAATGTCGGTGCAAATGACGTTACGCTTATTATTACAGGCGGATTGCGTATTGCTGATGATTTTGCAAAAGCCTTAATGCTCGGTGCTGATGCAATAGCTGTATCAAATTCGGCCTTGCAGGCGATCGGCTGCATTGGCATGAGAGCTTGCCAAACAAATAACTGTCCGGTTGGTGTTGCCACACAGAAGGAATCGCTTAGAAACAGAATTCAGGTTGAATTATCAGCTAAACAACTTTTTAATTTTTTCTCAGCTACCAATGAGCTTATCAAAGTAATCGCCAGAGCCTGTGGTTACGATGACATCAGTAAATTCAATCAGGATGACTTATCTACAATAAATTATCAAATTCATCAATTAACAGGAATAAATTATGCAGGAATACAATAATACTGATAAACAAATTCACTGGCTGAGCCAGGTGATAACCAAAGTAAACAAAGCACTTGTACCAGAAAAAGAGGATGACAGCCATACCAATCTCTATTTCGATGCTATAGGCAAAAGGCTTATTGGTAGATGGATAGACACATCAAAAGGTAAAATAATATTAACCTTCAACATTTTCAATAATGATTTTGAATGGCTTGATAGCCGTCTTCAAAATCTGGCAGCTATAAGTGTTGTGAATAAAGAGCTTAATTTGCTTGAACAGCAAGTGAGTGAGTACCCTTCAGGCTTGGGGCTCAATGTTGAAAATATATCAAAGCCATTGCACTTTGAAATACCCGATTATCAAATTCAAACCATTCAGGATGGGGAATTAACACAAGAAGGATTAGACCATTGGTGCAAAATCAGGGAATTGGCAAATGTTGCTTGTTTTGCAGCAACCGGTTATTTACAGGCTGAAAGCGAAATACGTATCTGGCCGCATCACTTTGACACGGGCATTTATTGTCAGGTCAACAAATCACTTGGAATAGGCTTTGGGCTTGCTATTGAAGATTCTATGGTGGGCGAGCCCTATTTTTACCTTGCCGGATATCGTTTAGGGTCTACAATAAAATATGACGACCTTCCACATTTGAGTGCCGGCAAATGGTTAACAGGCGAACATTGGAAAGGAGCTGTACTTCCACTTGGTGAATTCTATGATTTATCGACAGACCTTACCCTTGAAAAAATCAAAAACTATATAAAACAGTCTGCTGACTGGTTTTTAAAACAATAAACCTTTGCGTCTTAGTGCCTTTGCGAGAGTTAAAAAATGGATTAATGAAAAAATTAACCTGGTATAAAGTCCTCAACAAAAAAGAAGACCTTGCGGAGAACAGGGTTATTACTGTTACAGCAGGCAAAACACAAATTGCTTTATCGCATTTTGAGGACAAAATTTGTGCACTCGACAATCATTGTCCCCATCAGGGTGGGCCTTTGGGTGAAGGAAGTATTGAAAACGGCATTTTACGGTGTCCCTGGCATGGATGGGATTACCATCCCTGTACAGGGAAAGCCCCGGGTTTTGACGATGGTGTTGACCCCTATCCCGTGGAAGAGCGGGAAGACGGTATATATGTTGGTATTGAGGAAGAAAAACCGCATGAACCAACATTATCCGATATCATGGCAGAAACGATGGTCAACTGGGGGATTGATACCGTATTTGGCATGGTAGGGCATTCCAACCTTGGATTGGCCGATGCTTTAAAGCGACAAGAAGAAAAAGGTAAACTAAAATTTATAGCCATCCGGCACGAAGGGGCCGGTGCATTTGCTGCCAGCGCTTATGGCAAACTCACAGGAAAACCGGCAGTTTGCTTTTCCATTGCCGGGCCGGGAGCTACTAATATGTTCACAGGTTTGTGGGATGCAAAAGTTGACCGTGCACCTATTCTTGCACTAACAGGACAGGTGGCAACACAAGTGATAGGTACAGGCAATTTCCAGGAAGTTGACCTGGTGAGGGCATTCCAGACCGTGGCGGAATTTAACCACAGGGTTCAAAAAGACAGTAAACATTCTGACCTAATGAGCCTTGCCATTAAACATGCTATCTTAAAAAGAGATGTGTCGCACCTTACCTTTCCCGATGAAATTCAAGAGATTCCGGCTGGAGATTCCGAACCTCAAACTCCCGAAGGCCGAATGGGCGACCTGCAAATAACACCTTCGGAGAAGAGCATTGAAAATGCCATAAAACTGATTGAGAAATCAAAACGTCCGGTAATTGTGGTTGGGCATGGCGCCAGATTTAACATGAAACAAATTATCCGTTTTGCCAAAAAACTAAATGCCCCGGTGTTATCCACCTTTAAAGGAAAGGGATTAATTCCCGACAATCACCCGCTGGCGGCTGGTGTGCTGGGCAGAAGCGGTACCCCTGTTGCTTCATGGTTTATGAACGAAAGCGATTTGCTCATTGTACTTGGTGCTTCATTCAGCAACCATACTGGCATTACCCCAAAGAAACCAATTATTCAGGTTGATTTTGACCCGCTTGCCCTGAGCAAATTCCATAAGATTGATGTGCCGGTATGGGGTGAATTGTCTACCACAGTAAAAATTTTTATGGAAAAATTATCTGAAAATATGGCTACCACAGACCAAACACATGAATTGGTTCAGCGTTGGAAAATTTGGCGTACCGAAAAACAAAAGCGGTTGTTAGAGGATTATGGCAATGGAATTAGTTCCATCGCAGTTTTCGATAATTTATCAAAGTTAATCAGCAGCGATGCTGTAGTTTGCGTTGATGTAGGCAACAATGCTTATTCTCTCGGAAGATATTTTGAAAGCAGGAATCAAAGCTTTCTTATGTCTGGTTACCTGGGTTCTATCGGGTTTGCCTTTCCCGCTGCATTGGGGGCATGGGCAGCCACAAGGGGCAATAGGCAGATAGTTGCTGTTGCTGGTGATGGCGGTTTTGCACAATACATGGCAGAATTGGTTACATCTGTAAAATATGGTATGAACATAAAGCTCATTTTGCTGAATAATGCCGAACTTGGGAAAATAACTAAAGAACAACGCTCAGGTGGTTTTGAAAAATTCGCAACCGATTTGCATAACCCTGATTTTGCTAAATTTGCAATCGGATGCGGGGCGTTAGGCATAAAAGTTACAAGGAAGGAAGATCTGGAAGTAAAAATGAAGGAAGTTTTGGAATATGACGGAACTGCTTTGCTGGAGATAATGTGTGATGTAAATCTAATCTAAAAACTAATGACATTTTAACTATGCCAAGAATAAGAGTAATTGAAAAGAGCGAAGCCACAGGAAGACTCAAAGAAATTTACGATGAACTGATCGTAAAGCGTGGAAAACTTGCAGAAGTACATACCATTCAAAGCTTGCGACCAGAATCTATTGTCAAACATATAGACCTTTATTTGGAAATCATGTTTTCAAAATCTGAACTTTCAAGATCCGAACGGGAAATGATGGCGGTAGTTGTTTCTAAAACAAATGGTTGCGTGTATTGCCAAAAACATCACACCGAAGCATTGAATAATTACTGGAAAGATGAAGGGAAAACTGAAAATTTCAGAATCTCATACCACAATATCCAACTAAATGAAAAAGAGTTAACACTTTGTCGCTTTGCAGAGCAATTAACTAAGAATCCTGAAAGTGCTGAAAAGAATGATATTACAGAAGATTTAAAGAACGTAGGTTTAAGCGACAGTGCTATTTTAGATGCCACTTTGGTAATAGCCTATTTTAATTTTGTAAATAGAATAGTTTTAGCCCTTGGCGTTGAACTGGAAAAAGATTTAGGTACAGGATATAAATATTAGTGTATGATAAAGTTTATTTTGAAATCGGTTCTTGTGCTTACCTTCGGATTGCTTGTTGTCGGTTTTAGCTCGACAACATCTTCATCGAGCTTATTTTCCATAGTACGGAGCAAGGATGCAAATGAAATCTTTTATACAATCAATCTTGATAATTCAAACAAGCTAAACACAGAAAATCCCATTAATGTTTATTGGCTTAAAAGAACTGAAAACAACAAAGTTGAGCCATTAAGCTGGATTCAAAATAAATTTGCTTATGGAATAGTTTACCTATCAAAATCGGAGAACTATGCTAAATTTAGGTTTGCTGCTTATGATAAACGAGTTTTTGAATTAAAGAAAAACAAGCACAATGAATTTAAGGTATTCACCATTTCAGAAAACAAGGAAGTTGAAGTAAATCGAATTTATATTTACATAACTGGTGGCACATTCTGGATTCCTGAGATACCCAAAGTTGAACTTTATGCAACAATTTCTGAGACAGATAAAAAAATGAAAGAGACTATAATTCCTTAATTCTACATCAATGGAAACAATTTTTTCAAAGAATTTGGAAAGACTTATAAAAGACATCAAACATCAGGAATTTTTAACCAATCCGTTGGTTTCGGAGATCGTGGAAAGCAATCGGATTTCAGAAAATGATGTTGCAAACTACGTTTCTTACAATCACTCGCCCAATGAAAGTTACGGAAGGCAATTGATTTACGACAATGGCAATTTTAAAATTCTTTTAATGTCGTGGAAATCGGGTGATTTTACAGCAATTCACAATCATGGCTATACAGAATGGGGATGTGTTTACTTTTTTGGTGATGCAACACATCGTTTATACAGCGTATCAAATAATGAATTGAAGATTTTACAAAAAGCAAATTTTCAAAAAGGGCAAGTAGCCTCGGTTTGTGGAGATTTAACGCATATTATGGGTAATTCGAGTTCTAAAAACTTTACTACACTTCATATTTATGGTTCTAATACCCGAAAAAGTGAAGTTTCAAAAGATGCCATTGTTTACCTTCCTGAATTAGAAAGGGAAGTTACTACAATGGGTTCAGCGTTTTTGAATATGGACAAGCAACTCATACTTTCCGAAAAACCTATGATAAAAGCGGGCAATGATGTTATTGCTGACTATTTCTCATTGGTAAAACCTTTTTACGAAAGAAATGGACTGGTTTCAATTTTGAAAAATATGGAAAAAGGATTGGATAGCAGAAGTGTTAATTAAGAAATAAATTGAAATGAAAGAGATTGAAATTTTATCAGGGGCTTTTGAAAAGATTAAAGCCTACATCACAGATAATCAAAACAATTCAAAGCCAGTTGTCCAATTCAGAAGTCCGGCACAATTGAAAGAAGTAATAAATTTTACAGTTGGAGAAAAAGGCGTTTCTGAAAATGAATTTCTTGAATTACTTGATAAATATCTTGAATACTCAGTAAAAACAGGTAACAAACAGTTTTTAAATCAATTGTATTCAGGATTTAACTTTCCGGCTTTTATTGGCGAAGTGTTTACTGTATTGGCAAATACATCTATGTACACCTACGAAGTGGCTCCTGTTGCAACCACCATCGAAACAGAGATGATTTCGCTGATGAACAGTTACGCTGGTTATAGCGATGGCGATGGAATTTTTGTAAGTGGCGGAAGTAATGCGAATTTAGTAGCCATGTTTTCGGCTAGAAACCGGATTTTACCCGAAAGCAGATTTGAAGGGTACGACCGAAATCAAAAATTAGTAGCATTTGTAAACGAACAGGCACACTACTCATTTGAAACGGCTGCCAATGTTTTAGGTATTGGAGCAAAAAACGTTGTCAAAGTAAAATCCGACAAAAATGGCAAACTTATTCCTGCAGAATTAGAATTAGAAATTACAAACGCAATAAAACGTGGTGAAAAACCATTCTTTGTTGCTGCAACCTGTGCCACAACATTGTTAGGCGCTTACGACCCTATTGACGAAATGGCCGAAATCTGTAAGAAATACAATATATGGCTTCATGCCGATGGTTCTTTTGGCGGCTCAATCATTTTAAGTGAAAAGCACCGTCACTTAATGAAAGGAATTGAACAAACCGATTCTTTTGCATGGAATCCCCATAAACTCATGAATATACCTTTGATTTGCTCTGCACTGCTTGTAAAAAAACGGGGTACGCTTCAACACAATATCACCGATATTAACACCGACTATATTTTCCATGATATTGATACCATCGAAGATTTGGGAAAAAAATCAATTCAATGTGGCCGAAAAGTAGATGCGGTAAAACTGTGGTTTGCATGGAAATACTTTGGTTTGGAAGGCTATCAAAAGCGTATTGATAATTTAATAGATATGGCTACTTATGCTGAAAAAATTATTAATGAACAAAGCAAACTCGAACTTCTATCTGAACGTCAATCTTTTGCCGTTTGTTTTCGTTATGTCCCTGATAAAGAAAGCGATTTGAATAAATTCAATCTCGAATTAAGAGAATCTTTAAGAAAATCGGGGAAATCAATCGTCAATTATGGTTACATTGGTAAAACTTTAGCTATCCGTTTAATTACAGCAAATGGAGAATTGCAAAAATCAGATATAGATTTGTTCTTTTCCAATGTGCTTTCTGAAGCCAAAAAACTTGACAACTAATGTCAAAGGATAAAAGACATACAGGTTTTGCCATAGCAATCGCCTGGCCTGAAACATACTGTAAACAGCCCGGTTACTGGTACGATGGCATAACCAATTTATTGGGATTTAGTAATAACCATTATTACAAAGTAGGTCATGCAGCTTTGGTGCTTGTAGATCCAGAAACTAAAAAATGTCATTATTTTGATTTTGGCAGGTATCATACACCATTTCAGCATGGAAGAGTGCGAAGCGAAATTACAGACCATGGTCTAAATATCAATACTTTAGCCCAAATTTCGGATGACGGACAACAACTTGAAAATTTCAATCAAATATTAACAGAATTACAATTAAACCATGAATGTCATGGAGAAGGAGCTTTACACGCTTCCTATTGTAAAATAGATATTAATAAATCATATCAAAAAGCAATGCAATTGCAGGGAAAAAGCCCTATTGCTTATGGACCCTTCAAATACAATGGAAGCAACTGTTCCAGATTTGTAAATAATTCCCTAGCAGCAGGTAAGCCAGATTGGAAGTATCGTGTCAAACTTAAATATTTTGTTGTACTCACGCCTACACCACTCAACAATGTAAATTCATTACAAAACAAGGTTGTAATTCCGAAACTTTTAAAGACAAAAGCTTTTTGTCCTGTTCCAGTTGCAGATAAACAAAAACTTAAACTTACATTGGAACAACCTCCTAAAAACGATAAAATCCCTGAAAATGCACAGTGGTTGAGTGGAGAAGGCTCTGGCTCATGGTTTTCAATAAAACAAGAGTTAGAAAATTTTCGCATTTCGAGATTTAGTTCTAATGGCATGTTGGAATGTATCGGAGTTTTTCAAGTTTCAAATTCCAATTCCTTTAATATAAATTTGCCATTTCAAATTAACCATTTAAGCCACTGCCAAAATGTAGTAGTTAATCAATCCGAAAAAATAATAATTTTTAAAAGATTTGTCCATGAAAGCTGACATTCAATTAATTTCAACAATCACTTGCCCTGTCTGAGGACATAGTAAAGAAGAAGAAATGCCTACAGATGCTTGCCAGTATTTTTACGAATGTGAAAATTGCAAGACTGTATTAAAACCGCAACAAGGCGATTGCTGTGTATATTGCAGTTATGGTTCTGAAAAATGTCCATCAATACGAGAAATCAATAAATGCTGTTAAGCCAGCCCTATTTGCAAGCATCCCGATGAAATATCCGGACCAAAGCCCCACAAACCTACACTGCAACCAAAGCTTTGTCAAAGAGCTTGCAAAGCCAACTCACAGAGAAAAATTGTTTTAAAAAATTTGCCGACACTTAAAAAATAAAAACCGCTGACACACAAGCCGCCAGAAAAGAAAAAGTAAAATGACAATGTCACGGAAACTGAATAAAGGCAATAGTTTACAAGACTGGAAGAAAGAACACCAGGCGGTAACAGGCGGTATAAAAAATTGCCGAGAGAGTGCGTATTTCAGCGTTTCTGCAACTAATAAACCTTCGTGTAACTTGACAGTTAAGTGCTTCGAAATGCCAAACGCTTCATACACAAACCGTCAATTTGTCTAAAAACCTCCTTTTTATGTTAATAACCAATCATCTGATTGTTAATAAGTTAATAAGATTATAATTTGTTAAGTAACTGATTGTTGTAACCATACCAACAGCAAAACCACAGAGATTTACACCCATATTACAACCAAAGGTTTTGATCAGATAAAAAGTCCATTAGATAATTTGGATATTTAGTTTGTGCTTTAAGTAAGATATAATATTTGCCTCGAAAACCATCACATCATTCACTTAAAACTGAAAACATGAATATAACCGACAGCATCTACCCTGAGCACCGCCGAAGAGAACGTTTAGAAACGGATATAGTGTTAAATTACAGAGAATTAAATAAATTTACAAACCTCAAACTAAGTACGAAATAACCGCTATATGGAGGATATACATTCGTTAGGGCACATGCTAAAAAGCCAACCGCACAAATGGCACATTCGGTTTTTCCAACACACAAGCCAACGCCAAAAAAACCAAAAAAGCCTGTTTTTATCATCGCACGTACGGATAGAACAATAATAATTCAAGCACTTTTTATCTTGAAAAACGATATAATCAAAATATAAAAGCTATTTTAGCAACCTGACTTTTTGTCGAAATGAACAGAATAAAAGAAGTATTGGAAGAAAAGGGAATCAAGCAGATTTGGTTAGCTGAAAGACTTGGCAAGAGTTACAACATGGTCAATGGCTACGTGCAAAACAGACAACAACCAAGACTTGAAGTGCTTTTTGAAATTGCCAAGATTTTGGAAGTCGACCCAAAGGAATTAATAAAAACTGATAAGCCTGCATAATGATATTAGATAACGAAAACGAAAATTTAAAAGTCCACGAATGGATTTCAACCTACACTGAACAGTGGAAATTAGATATTGTTACTGGTTACTTTACTATTGGTGCACTAGCTTGGCTTTCAAAAACAGTAAATGATAAAATTTCGGATTTTAGACTTGTTTTAGGTGATATTGTAAATGTTGACTCAATAGACAATAGACCGCTTGACCTCTTAAATGAAAACATAAGCATAGAAGCTTCCCTGAAATTAAGCAGACTCTCAAAGGAAGCCGTTAAGTTTCTAAAACAAGACAAAGTAGTAGCAAAGACATTAGAACCCAATTTTTGCCACGCTAAAAGTTATTTGTTCAATCCCGAAAAAAAGGACGATAGAAATAAATATTTTATTTCTGGTAGCTCAAATCCCCATCACTGGCGCGTGTTTAGCGAAAGCGTAACGCGTGACCATAAATACCACTCCATACCCTAAAATGGTGTCTTTACAAGAATTGGTAGACAAAGATAAATAATCCGCCCTGATAATTTTGATCTTTCATGTATTACGCTTGTTTTATGCTGTTGGCGCACTATTAGATCATCATAAGATTGAATCCTACTTCAATCATATCACCAACTCTTAAGTCAGCCCTTGTCCCATGAAAATAAGTTTGAGCGAAAGGTGTCGCACCTTGTGCTCTTAATTTCTGTTCGTTTTTGTTTTGTCCCATTGTGAAAGTCTTTCTTAAATTATTGAATCGCCTATGTTTACATGTTTTATAATGCAAGGTAACCTCTGACAGTTATTTCTGCATCACATCCATCCTGCACCGCAGCCCATAACCGACAATTCTGTAAACTAAAAGGAGTAAAGGTAAAACTATATTTTCTTGAAACCTCTCACGACAAACTTTTTAGCGCATTTTTAAGGATTTGTAGCTATATTCCCTTTGTGTTTACCGTGTAAGTGAACTTACCTAAAAAGTTGAAAAATGTCCATTAAGGAACTTTTGCCGTATTCCCCCGACCAACCCCTCTTGCTTGCCCGGATCTGAGGCGCTGGTTTTGATCAAAAAAAAATTGAGCGTCTTGCATCTGATAAGCAAATAATTTAAAGTAACTTTACCGCTATAATTAAAGCCGGTAATCACACCTTAAATGATACAACAATGGTAAAAGAAAAAGAAACCAAAGAAAAGAACACGAAAAAAGAACCCCAAAAAAGCTTAAAGGAAAAAAGAGCCGCGAAAGCCGCCAAACGGGCAGAAAAGAAATAAAAATCCTTTAACAGAGCAATATTCAATCCGGTCTTGTAAGGCAAAAATGCTTTGAAGGCTGGATCTTTTATAGGTCATCTGAACCCGAAAAACGCCAATTCATTGAATTACATTTTGTTTAACGCTCCGTCGGGTTAGAAGTATATGATTATTAATTTTTAACACATTTCCCAACTACCCATAAGTGAGGATTCGTTGACAATCAATAACCTATTCAACCAATACTTTACTCGTCCATTTTTGATCGGAAGACTCTACCGTGATCAAATACATACCCCGGCTAAGGTTTCCAACCGGTATACCAATCGAATTCGCCTCAGTGGATTGATTAAAAAACCTGTGTCCGGCAAGATCGCTCAAAATCACCCGGTTTGGCCCTTTTGAGAGGAATTCAACATGCAGCATCTGGTGGGCCGGGTTAGGAAATAACCTCACTGGTTTTTCCGTGTAGGTGGTGATACCAACGCCTGTATCACAGGAAACCAGAGCGGTCCAGCCTGGCTCAGACCCGGCAGCATCAGAGTAAAAGTGGATGGTTAACGCCCCCAAAGTGCCAGATGCGATTACTGTTCCGGGAGATTCGGTTCCGCACCAGGTTCCCAAAAGAGGTGAATTCATATCCGGGCCATCGAAAATTTCGAGGTAATCATAATTACAATTGGGTTCAAACTCTATATTAAACTCAAGAAACTCCAACTTAACTACTTTTTCTGTGTCAGCAGGATAAAAGGTAAAGGTATGGTCCTGATTATTTGAATAGCTTTCAAATGGACCACCACTGTCATAAAACAAAGCGCTACAGGTTGTTGCCTGGCCTGTCCCCATATTATAAGCGTCATAAACATGAATATATCCTTCTTTTAGTTCCGTATCCGAATCACCACTCAGGTCGGTAACTGCCAACTTCACATTATAAATGCCGGGTGTGTTGTATTTGATGCCAATGGGGTTTTCCGAAACGGAGGATGCGGGTGTCCCACCTTCAAAAGTCCAATTCCAGGAAACGATATCCCCGCCAAAACTTTCATTACTAAAACTGACAGGTGAATTGGTTCCAATGGTGGTTCTGGTTGCAGCAAAGTCGGCGGTAAGTGTGGTAATAGGCTCTAACTGAACATCCAAAGCGGTTGTTTGCCTGTCGTGTAAACTGATGGAGTTATAGCTTTTGGGGAAATACCCAACAGCGGAATAAGTGACATTGTAACTTCCTTCTTTTATAGGCCGGTGGTAATCGCCGACAGGCAATCCACTGTATACCCATGAGTTATTGTTATCATGACCATCCATGGTTACTTTTGCCTCGATGGGGTTACCGGTTAATTTGTCGGTAATCACACCCGTCAATCCAAACTGGCATTGTTCCATGTAATTGATCAGAGACCGGTAATTATATTCCCAGAAAGAGGGTAACTGGTTGGCCGGTGGTGTTTTTTGTGATGAAATCTCTATTGTCAACTCACGACAATAATGAAAATAATTCATATAATCCTGGCGGCCACCTGTGATGGTGTACCAGGCATAACCATTGGTGATACCATTGTTTAAATCGGTGAAATACCCTGAATTGCTGAAGGCGTGGACCGTGTCGACATATTCGCGGCTAACGAACACCCACCAATCATTATCGGCCGAAAGCTGCGACCAGGTATCCCATGGATAATTGCAGACTTCGGCCCCTCCATGAAAATTGCTTGACATAACAAAATGCTGGTTTTCAGCAAAATCCATAAAGGCTATGGTTTCAACCTGATACGCATTCCCATCCGGGTGAGGGCCATCGTCGGGGTCGGCATAATTGCGGTTTAAGTCGACACCGTTGGCATTGTATCGGGTTGCACCAAAAACGGTATTGTTTCCTCCTGCAAAAGTACCATCCGGATTGGCCAGCGGATTGATCCAGATGTCGGTATTGTCGACCAGGTTGGTAATCCTCTGATCAACGCCATAGTTATTTAACAGGTAGTCGATATACCTTAGCATTAACACGTATCCGGTGAGTTCATCGCCATGAATGCTGGAAGTATACATAAACTGAGGCTCATTTTGGTCAACTCCCAATTGATTGTTGATGTGGATGAAATACAAAGCCTTACCTTCGGTAGAATTACCAATGGAAACCAATTCACACAAATTGGGGAAATCGGTCGCAAACTGCTGCATCATGCTCACGTAAACATCCCAGGTGGGATAGGCGTCCCAATCATTCAGATCACGATCAGGAACTTTGGTCAACATTTTGGGCTGGTGCAGCATGGAAGGTGGTGTAACTACCCGGAAATCGATGTTCAGCCGACGAAATTTTTCGAACTCACTTTCGTTGGCATAAGCCACTACTTGCTCTCCCGATACCTGATCAATTGAGATGATCTGTGAAAGTTCGTTGATGACTTTCTCATCCTGTTTATCAATTGAAAAAGTAAACACGAGTTCTTTTCTGTTTCCGGAGAGCGTTTTAAAATCAGACTGAGCCATTAACTCACCAAGAAAAAATTGGGTTAACAATACTAAAAGGAATATCTTTTTCATAGTTACTTTTTAACAAACCACCAAATGTGCAATTGACACGTATGATCCTGGATTCGTTGCATACCTGATAACAAATCAGACCACCAATATTTCATCCAACGCTTGTTGAATTTCTTCTTTTACCGGCACCAACGGCAGCCTCAGGTAATTTTTACAAATACCCAAACTATTCAAAGCCGCTTTTATACCAGCCGGGTTTCCATCGGCAAAAAGCAAATCAATCACCGGTAACAGCTCATAATGGATTGTTCTGGCCTGCTTAAAGTCACCTTTTAAGCAAGCGGTTACCATTTGACTGAATTCACGCGGCAAAGCGTTGGCAACCACCGAAATAACCCCTTCGGCACCCAATGCCATCATGGAATAGGTGAATGCATCATCACCCGACAATACTGAAAATCCGTCAGGTTTTTGGCGTATGATTTGCATTATTTGTCCCAAATCGCCTGAGGCTTCTTTTACTGCGATGATATTTTTAAAATCGTTGGCCAACCTAATGGTGGTATCAGCTGAAATATTAGAACTGGTGCGTCCGGGAACGTTGTACAAAATTACTGGTAAGGGCGAAGCTTTCGCAATGGCAGCAAAATGAGCATATAATCCACGTTGGTTTGGCTTGTTGTAGTAAGGCGCTACCGATAAAATGGCATCGATCCCACTAAAATCAGTATCCCTGATCTGATCCAGGATAGCCTGTGTATTGTTTCCACCCATGCCCATCACCAAAGGAATTTTTCCAACGATCCGGGATTTAACAAAAGCCATTACCGCCGATTTTTCCTCCGGTGTCAGCGTAACAGCTTCGCTGGTAGTACCCAAAGCGACAATAAAATCAACTTTTCCTTTTAACAGGTGTCCGAGCAGGCTGTCAAGTGAATCATAATCTATACTTCCGTCAAGGAAAAACGGTGTGACGATGGCAACACCGGTTCCTTTTAGTTTTTTATTCATGGACATTCAGTTTAATATTTTTTAAATAATGTACAAAATGATCTAATATAACTGGCGAGGAATATTTCAGGTCATCCAATTCAAGCATAAAATGAAACAGGTTTGAAAAAACGGGGTGATAAATACCTGCTTTTAAGGATGCGGGCATCTGGCGCACAAATTGTTTATGCATCCCGGAATCACACCTGTTCAAACTGATCAGGATATCGGCATTTAGATTTGAAAACAATTCCGTCAGCCGTTTATTTGGATGCCCCAGAAAAGTAAAATCGTTTAATGAAAAAACGGGAACCTGATCAGACGACAAAGGGGGTTTTGCAATCCCCGTGTACAATGCAAGCACGACAGCTTTCTTAAAATGCAACTTTGCCTGAGGCAGCAATTTCTCAATGGCGTTCAAGTCGGTTGATTGCCTGATGCAGATCAATAAAACTACCGTGCATTCTTCCAGAGACGTAGGGGCATGATGCAGAATACCGGCATCACCACTATCGAATTTCATCAACAGGTCTTGCAGGGGTTTTTTTAACAGATTTATTATAACCAAAATAGCTTTCTCTTATTACGGTGTAAAAATAACAAGAATTTAACTGCCGGGAGAACAATCATTGTACCTTTACCATATCTAATGTTAAATAATTTGATAAAAGTAACTTTCTTAGGATCAGGAACTTCACAAGGAGTTCCGGTTGTTGCATGTTCTTGTCCGGTATGCCAGTCGACAAATATAAAGGATAACCGATTGCGATCATCGGTACTCATCGAAACCAACGGCCAGGTTTTGCTCATTGATGCAGGCCCCGATTTCAGGTATCAAATGCTCAGAAGTGGAGCTTCCAGACTGGATGCCATTTTGATCACTCATGCGCACCGGGATCACATTGCAGGATTAGATGATGTGAGGTCATTTAATTTTATCTATCGGAAACCGATGGATATTTATGTTTCGGAAAAAGATCAAAGTGAAATCAGGCTTGAGTTTTCGTATGCCTTTGGTGAGGTCGATTATCCCGGACTTCCGAAATACAACCTGCATACAATTACTGATGAACCATTTAACATCAACGGAACAACCATCACACCATTGAGGGTACTTCACCGAAGCATGGAGGTGTATGGATTTAGAATCGGCGATTTCGCATATATTACCGACACCAATTATATTCCCGGATCGACACTGGCACAATTGGACGGGGTAAAATACATGGTGGTCAGCGCGATCAGAAAGGAGCCACATGTTTCACATTATAACCTGGAACAGGCTGTAAACGTGCTAAAATTTATCAATCCTGAAATAGGCTACATCACCCATCTGAGCCATCTCATGGGTTTTCATGATGAAGTAGAAAAAGAATTGCCTCCTGAAATCCGGTTGGCCTATGATGGATTAGAACTTATTCTGTAGAACTCTTTTCTAACTTGATACAAAGAAAAATAGGGTATCCGATCATCTCTCGTGCTGATTTTTGATGATATTTTCAGATTTTACAATATAACAGTTGCTTAAACATAAGGGGGTTTTTATTACAGCCGGCTAAAGCCAGGCTGCAAGGAATGGAATTTATTGTGGTTTATTCATCTACAATGAATGTGTTTATTGGACATCCATTGCAGCCGGATTTATCCGACTGCAAGTCGATCAGATTTATTCCTTAATTTCCAGGTAATTGTTGTATATTTCTTCCAACAAAGTTAATTATTATTTACGGGAGATGATCGGATACCCCATTTAAAGTAATTTGTATTGATCCATGAGTCCGGTCTAAAAAGGTGAATCATGAAAATAATTGAAAATCAGAATGAACCACTCCCGATATTGACATCGGGACTAAAGTGAGTTCTGATTTTCAGCCACTTCCCCTTTAGGGGATTCCTGCCTGCCGGTAGGCAGGGAGGGGTAAAAGTGGCTGAAATCGTTCTATTACCTTTTTAGACCGGACTCATCCAGTTTTTAATAAATTTAGAAAATATCTTTGATTGTTATCTCCGTGCGCCGGTTCATGGCTCTGCCCTGCTCGTTTTGATTGGTGGCCAATGGTTTGGTATCTCCCACTCCCTGCGACGTGATCCTTTCGGATTCAATTCCGTGGTTTAGCAGGTAGGCAACCACTGACTTGGCACGCTTTCCAGAGAGTTCAAGATTAAATGACGCTGACCCGATACTGTCGGTATGCCCGGTAACCAGAACACCAATAGCTGGGTTATCCATAAGAAAATTGACCAGGCGATCCAGCTCTGGCTTAGAGGGAGGCAATAACTTGTCGCTGTTAAAATTGAAGAAGAAATTGTTGAGGTTCATAGAAACACCTGACTTAACAGGCTGAAGAGCGTACACCTTATCGATATGGGGTTCCTTGGAGGTGTTTTCGATCACTATCTGTTCCGAATAAAACAGGTATCCTGTCTTTGAAATATGAAAGATATAGTTGTTTTTTGGATTTAAAACAACCAAAAACTCACCTGTAAGGGGGTCCGTTTTTAGGTTTATTTGTTCAATCACCGCGGGAAGTGTCAGAATTTCAACCTCAGCCTCCAAAGGCTTGCCCGTAAGTTTATCCACCACAATTCCGGCCAGTAACGCAATGGATTGAGGAGCCACCGTTTTTGGGATCGGGAAATCCCATATATCCATACCACCCATTCCACCTTCACGATTTGAAGAAATCCAACCATGCGTACCCATCAGGTTCACAAACAGGTTCACTTCATCATAGCTGGTGTTAATCGGAACGCCCATATTTCTGACATCGGTCCACCTGCCAGCTTCATCCTTTTTAACGAAAAACATGTCGTATCCTCCCAGCCCGGGATGACCGTTTGACGAAAAATAAAGTGTCTGGCCATCACCATGGATGAAAGGCGCCATTTCATCACCTGCCGTGTTGATGCTATCGCCTAAATTAACAGGTGTGCCCCATCCCTTTTCAGGAATATAATTCGATTTCCAGATGTCAGCGCCTCCTTTTCCACCCCCTCGTTTAGAAGTAAAATAAAGAGTTGTTCCATCTGCTGATATCACAGGTTGCGATTCCCATCCCGTTGTATTGATGCGGGAATTAAAGGCCACCGGGGTTTGCCAGGTGTGGCCGATCCTGTTGGAGTAATAAATATCGCAACTTCCTTTGCTATCAGGCCAATAACAACCTGTGAACAACATGCTGCGCCCGTCAACACTCATACTCATTCCGCCGGCATTGTATCCATCAGCCCAGGGAAGCTGCATGGCTTGAGGCTGGCTCCAGGAGGTATCCGTATGATGAGCTACAAAAAAACCTTCGGCGTACATTTCCTTACCTTCAATTAGCGTATCACGCCTGGTTTTCCTGGTAATCACCATCATTTGATCGTCAGCTGTTAAAAAATTGACAAACTCATCAGACGTTGTATTCATGATTCTGCCTGTATTTTTTATAATAACATCCGATGGATCGAACTCAAGTTTGGAGGCCACGAGTGCGATGTTTAATGATTTAGAAACCACGCTTTTTTGAATGGAATCCAATTGATTGAGGGTTTGATAATTCTTATAGTACTTTGCCGCGAGCCGATAGTCTGCAACATCATAAGCCAACGAGCCCATGGAAAAGTACATCTGTGGATATTTTAAAGAATCGATGGAAAACGCCCTTTGAAAAGCGGCAAGTGCTTTATCAGGTTGTTGCCCTTCTTGCCACATTTCAGCCAACAAAAGCCATCCTTCGATAAAATTTTCATCTATTTCTAATGCCTGCGTCAAGGCGTCAATAGCCAATTCAGGGTTTCGTTTGTTGGCCTGTTGCTCTGCCTGATGGTATAGTTTCTGAGCCTTTTTACTCCGGGTAGATAAGTTTAGCTCCTGCCCAAAAAGTCCTGTGACGGTAACCACGACAGCCAGAAAAATGGTTGCCATCGACCTTAACATACGTACAATTCTATCGGGTTCCTTCATTTGTTTTGATACTCAAAAACATAAACTACCTATGACCAACAACTCAGAGATATTTTTTAATAATTAAGGCTAAAGTATATTAAATCGGCGTTTTTTGCGTTTTTTGAACAGGGATTTTGTTAATAAAATAACTTACCCCGGCCAAACCGCGATGGTGCAAAGTTTAGTTTTACTCTATTTTAGATCCGAATTCAAATGAAGATAAAATCACTGATTTCCTTTACTTTCTTTTTCATTTTCCTGATTATTAACAGCATCCCTGCACAGGAAACGGTCTATCGGATGCCTCCTTCAGAAACCTATCGCAACGCGCTCACACTTTTTGAACAACAAAATTATGGCGCTGCCAGGCAAATGTTTGCACAAGCAATGCAGGAAGAAAAAGACAAGCAAGGTGCCTTTTTTGAAAATGCGGCCTATTACAGCATCGTTTGTGCAGTAGAACTTGAAGACAAGGATGCTTATAATCAGGCGTTGATTTTCGCTGCAACCTACCCCGGAAGTGCCTGGATACCTTCCATTCATTTTCAATTGGGTCAGCTCCTTTTTAAGGACAAAAAATACGATGATGCACTTGAAATGTTTCAACAAATTTCGCCACAGCAATTAACTGCAGATCAACGAACTGAGTATTATTACCAAATTGGTTACAGTCAAATGAAGTTAAACAGGTACGATGCAGCCATTGCTAACTTCACCAAAATAACCGGATCAAAAACAGAATACGGCAGGGCAGCAAACTACTACTACGCCCACCTGCAATATATGAAGGGCAACTATGATGAGGCATTGAAGGGATTTAAAGCCATCGAAAACGACCGGAGATTTAAAAAATACGTGCCCAACTACCTCATGCATATTTATTATATTCAGGGACAATTTGAAAAAGTGGTTGATGAAGGGAAACTCTATTTTGAATCGGCAGACAAAACCACCAGGAAGGAGTTGGCCCGGTTGCTTGGAAATGCCTATTACAACCTCAAAGATTATAAACATGCGCTGGAATATTATACCGAATATGAAAACGGGGGCAGGCATGACCAGAGTCCCGGCGAACAATACCGTATCGGGTATACTAAATTCGTGAATGGTAAGGAGGCCGCCGCCATCCCCAATTTCCAGGAAGCAACCAAAGAAGGCGGTACCATGGAACAAAATGCCTGGTATCATTTAGGATTTTGCTATTTGGCAACCGATCAGCAGAAGTTTGCACAGAATGCTTTTTTAAAGGCTTACAAACTGAAAAACGACCCACTGCTAACCTCTGACGCGTTGTTTAATTATGTTAAAACAACCATTACACTGGGTGGTGATCCATATAACGACCCGGTGAGTACCATCGAAGAATTTATAAAAGAAAACCCGGGAACATCAGAATCGAACCAGGCATACACACTGCTTTCACAATTGTATTTAAGCAGTCGCAACTACGATGCTGCTATCCTGTCAATTGAAAAAACCAATCGGCCAGACAAACAACTACAGAAGGTTTATCAGCAAATTACTTACAATCAGGGCATAGAATATTTTAATAGGGGTGCTTACACCGATGCACTAAGTTATTTTGAAAAATCACAGACTTATCCCATTGATGGACGGCTCATGGCCTTAAGCATGTTTTGGCAAGGAGACACCTATTACAGATTAAAGCAATTTGACCTGGCCATGCGAAAATTCTCAGCCTTTCTCAAAATGCGTGAAGCCGGTCAAACTGACTTGATTTCGACAGCCCAATATAACATGGCTTATGCTTCTTTTAACCAGAAGGATTACTCGGTTGCTATTCGTGATTTTGAAAAATTTCTCTCCGGTTCATCGGCACAGAAAAATCTGATAGCAGATGCCCGGTTAAGGCTTGCTGACAGCTATTTTATCTTAAAGCGGTATTCCACAGCCATGCAATGGTATCAAAAGGTGATCGATGCGAACAGTCGTGATGCTGATTATGCCCTATACCAATTAGCTGCCTGTTATGGATCGGCGGGCAACTTTCAGCAAAAAACAAATTCGCTAACCCAACTCACCGAACGGTACAAAGCATCGAATTATTACGATGATGCCTTGTATGAAACAGCCTCTACTTATCTGATTATGAATGATCAAAGGCTAGCAATCAACTATTTTAACCGATTGGTAAAAGAAAAACCAACCAGCAACCTGGCAAAAAAAGCCCTGGTGAAAATGGGCTTTCTTTATTACAAGAACAACCAGTTTGAAGAGGCCATTAAAGTTCTTAAGCAGGTTGTAGACCGGTATCCTGCTTCATTGGAAGCCAAAGAAGCGTTGAATACGCTACAAAGTATATACATGGACATGGGAAAAGTTGATCAATATTTAACCTATGCCAAGGGCCTCGACTTTGTTCAAATCTCCACCAGTCAGGAAGACTCGCTGACGTTTACCTCCGGGGAAAACTATTATCTAAACAATGAATGCGACAAGGCCATTCCTTTGTTAAATAAGTATGTGGAACAATATCCAAACGGAGGATTCGTGCTCACGGCTTATCATGAGCTCACGCAGTGCCTGGAAAAAACAGGGAAAAATCAGGAGGCACTGGTTCTTTATGAAAAGATTGCTTCGTTACCCGAAAATCAATATACTACTGAAGCATTGATCAAATCGGCCAGAGCAGCTTTTGCCGGTGGTGATTATGGTAAGTCGCAGTTATTTTACAAGCGGCTTTCAGAAATGGATAACAACCCTTCGATGCGCCTCGAATCGCTCGATGGCATGATGCAGAGCGCCTACCTGAATGGTGATAATCCGGGAGCCAAAAAAGCCGCAACAGAGTTGTTGATGACAGAAAAGGTGGGTAACGATCAAATTATCAACGCTCATTTTTTATTGGGCAAAATAGCCATGTCGGAAAACAATCAGGCTCAAGCCTTAAAAGAGTTTACTATCACCACCAATCTATCCGCCGGAGAAAAAGGAGCCGAGTCGAAGTACCATGTGGCACTGCTCAACTACCGTGCAAACAAGCTTGAAGAAGCCGAAAACACGGTGTATGAACTTTCTGAAAAATATCCCTCCTCCGATTACTGGATTGCCAAAGCCTTTATTCTGCTGGCAGATATTTACGTTGGCCGCGACAATATTTTTCAGGCTGAACAAACGCTACAAAGCGTGATCGAAAACTACAAGGGGGAGGATCTTAAAAAAATAGCCGTCGAAAAGCTTAAGCGTCTTCAGAAAATGAATGAGGATAGAAATGCAAAAACCAATAACGAAAATATTGAAGATAATGAAAATGAGACAAAATAGATTCATCCAAAACCTGGTGTTGTTTTTTTTGTTTATTCCCTTGACGGCCATTAGCCAGCAAGGTACTGACGAAATTACTCACCGCGAAGAAGTGACCATCATTGGCTCATTCGACCCTTCGATTAATGAAGCTTTTAAAATCAACCTCCAGCCTGCGACCGAAATCAGTCCAGAAGATGAAAAACCTTCTTTCACTTTTGAAGTTTTGGAAGTTGTTCAGCCTACTGAAATCGTGAGCGATCCAATCACCCCGGTGGCCATCAACCCATCCACTCGCGAAAACACCTACAACAACATGTTGCTTGCCGGGATTGGGAGCCTGCTGACTCCCTATCTTGAGTTCTTTCATTCGCATGGTCAGCGCAATCAATACCGGTTTAATGCCCATGCACACCACATTTCTTCGTTTACTAACATCCAGGATTACCAAAATAGTCCTTACAGCAAAAGTGGTTTCGATTTGGATTACACTAAATTTCTAAATAACCATTTACTTAACACAGGTTTTAATTATCAATTCAATACAAACCGGTATTACGGTTATAAACCGGATGATTTTCCATCGGCAGATTTTAGCAACGATCAATTGAAACAATATTTTAACCTGGTGGAAGCCAACGTAGGACTCACAAGTAACTACAAAAGTAATAAAAAGTTACACCATGAACTCAACCTGAACGCGTGGTATTATTTTGATAACTATCAATCGGCTGAAACAAGTGGCAATCTTGACTTTAACGCCTATAAAGAATATGCTTTAAGCGATTTACTCGATTATCAACATTTAGGAATGAGGGGTCAATTTACCTATTTTGGATCTTCCAACAGCATTGGTTCTGCTACCTCCATGCTGATCACAGCAACGCCTTATTTTAAAGGAAACTATGGCATGTTTAGCTTTGATGCCGGACTTCAGTTTAACTTTTTGAATACCAACTCATTTGATTTCTATTTCTATCCCATACTGCAAGCCTCGGCCAACTTAATTGATGAATCGCTCACCGCTTTCGCGGGAATTGATGGCAGTATTGAATATCAGGGCTACAGAAAACTAACCACCTTAAATCCATGGTTAAACCCTGTTGCAACGCTCGATTGGGATCGGGGAATGCGTGTGTTTGGAGGCTTTCGTGGAAATGTTGCGCATAAAGTAAATTATAGCATTCAGGGATCCTGGAAAAAATTTAACAACATGTATTTTTTCATCAATGAGCCTCAGATAATTCCGGGATTTATTTCCATTTATCCTCAAAACAAATTTATCACCGTTTTCGACAAAGGAAGCCGGGTAAGTCTGGATGCACAGGTTACCTATACCGTGCAGAAATCTGTAAAAGTTTGGGTTGGCGGACAAATCAATTCCTATTCTTTGGATTCACTTGAGCAACCCTACCATAAACCATTAAGTAATTTCCAACTGGGGGCTTCATTTGTCATCAAACAGAAACTAACGGTAGAAACCGAACTATTTGGCAGCGGAAAAAGACACGCCCTCGATGTGGCATCATTTTCAATCAATGAGGTCATACTGGATCCCTACATCGATTTCAATTTGAGCCTGAATTATCAACTTAACGATCAATTTTCTGTCTGGCTCAACGGTACAAACCTGTTAAACAACCAATATCAGCGGTACTATCAATATCCTGTGCAAGGTTGGCAAGTGATGGGGGGAATTACCTACAGGTTTTGATTTGAGCGACCCTTATTTTTCTTCATATCCAATGAAGGGTAAAAAGTTATATTATACTGATATACAAAATATTAATTCAGATAATTTAATTGTATTTTTATGGTTATGCTGTGGCTAATCAAAAGGATATTTTGTTAACTTTGCACACTTATTAAATCTGAGAGATTCAGAGAGCAATTATGACCGAAGAAGAAAAAATGAAGACCAATTCAGCACTTTATACTGCTGATAACATTCAGGTGCTGGAAGGATTGGAAGCCGTTAGAAAACGTCCGGCCATGTACATTGGCGATGTAAACATGAAAGGACTTCACCACCTGGTTTACGAAGTTGTCGACAATTCCATCGATGAAGCCATGGGAGGCTATTGCAACAAAATCGATGTCTGGATTAACGAAGACAACAGCATCACGGTTTCAGATAACGGGCGTGGTATTCCGACTGGTTTACACGAGAAAGAAAACAAATCGGCGTTGGAGGTAGTGATGACGGTATTGCATGCCGGTGGAAAATTCGACAAAGGATCGTACAAAGTATCAGGCGGTTTGCACGGAGTTGGTGTGAGTTGTGTAAACGCACTGTCATCAAAATTGGTAGCCACCATCTACCGCGATGGAAAAATCTACCAGCAGGAATACTCAATCGGCAAACCTGTCACAGGAGTTGAGATCAAGGGAGAATCAAAAATAACCGGCACCACCATTCATTTTTTGCCCGACAAAGATATTTTTCTTGTTACCGATTACGATTTTAGCATTATTGCTGCCCGACTTCGTGAACTTGCCTACCTGAATAAAGGAATCAGGTTGAGTTTGACTGACAAAAGAAATACAAACGATAACGGTGAAATTGTGACTGAGCATTTCTATTCTGAAAACGGACTTAGTGACTTCATCAGTTACCTGGACGAGAACCGGGAGCATTTAATTCCGGAACCCATCAGCATTGAGGGGGAGAAAAGTGGTGTTCCGGTGGAAGTTTCCATGCAATACAACACCTCATTTTCTGAAAACCTGCATGCCTACGTCAATAATATTAACACCATTGAGGGAGGAACCCACCTTTCAGGTTTTCGCAGGGGACTCACCCGAACACTGAAAAGCTACGCCGACAAATCAGGGATGCTAAAGGCTCTGAAGTTCGACATCAGTGGAGATGACTTCAGGGAAGGGCTTACCGCGGTGATTTCGGTAAAAGTGGCCGAACCCCAGTTTGAAGGTCAAACCAAGACCAAACTGGGTAATACTGATGTGATGGGAGCCGTGGATCAGATGGTAAGTGAAGCCCTGTCGAATTACCTGGAAGAAAATCCAAAAGAAGCCCGCATTATCGTCCAGAAGGTTATTTTAGCAGCCACAGCCCGTCACGCCGCCCGTAAAGCCCGTGAATTGGTTCAGCGCAAAAGTGTGCTCAGTGGATCTGGCCTGCCCGGAAAACTGAGCGATTGCTCAGAAAAGGACCCTGCCTTAACAGAAATTTACCTTGTGGAAGGCGATTCTGCAGGTGGCACGGCCAAACAAGGACGTGATAGAAAGTTCCAGGCCATACTGCCACTCAGGGGTAAAATCCTGAATGTGGAAAAAGCCATGCCCCATAAAATATTTGATAACGAGGAAATTAAAAACATCTATACCGCACTTGGTGTAAGTGTCGGAACGGAAGAGGATTCCAAAGCACTCAACCTGGCAAAACTACGTTACCATAAAATCATTATCATGACGGATGCCGACGTGGATGGAAGTCACATCGCCACCCTGATCATGACGTTTTTCTTTCGCCACATGTTCGAACTCATCGAGAAAGGGTATATTTATATCGCCACGCCACCTTTCTATCTCATCAAAAAAGGAAAAACAGAAAAATACTGCTGGACCGAAGAACAGAGGGAACAAACTGTACGCGAATTATCCAACGATGGAACCGAAAAAGGGATTCATATTCAACGATATAAAGGTCTTGGTGAAATGAACGCCGAGCAACTTTGGAGCACGACCATGGATCCGGCACGCAGAACCCTACGGCAGATAACCATCGAAAATAGTGTGGAAGCCGATCATGTGTTCTCGATGCTCATGGGCGATGAAGTCCCTCCACGCCGGGAATTTATCGAAGCCAACGCGAAATATGCCAGAATTGACACATAAAATCAAACAGCCATTCTTCCAAAAGCCCGTCATAATATATGTCGGGCTTTTTTCGGCAAATATTTAACCTGCATCATGCCAGTCCATCTGGTGATAAATTTTACTTTTGCCTCGCTTTACTAAACTCTACCTACTTTTTATCATCATGCTACATGCCCCAATAAAAATAAAATCCGCACTTTTCCTGTCGCTTTGCATGCTTGTTTTTTTATTCAGTAACAATGGCTATGCCCAGCTTACAAAAATAATGGGCACAGTAACTGATAGTGCTACAAGAGAGCCACTTCCATTTGTAAATATCGTTTTTAACGGTACCTCTATTGGCGTGACAAGTGATTTTGATGGCAAATATTCCATCGAAACTAAAACCCCGGGCGACACACTGACTTCCTCATTTATTGGATATTATAAAAATTCCATGCCTGTTGCTCATGGAAAATTCCAGGTGATTAATTTTGTTATGATTTCCCAAAATATACAACTTGAAGATGTCGTCATTCGACCGGGAGTGAACCCGGCGGAAGTAATCCTGCAGAAAATTGTAAACAACAAGCCAAAAAACGACCCCGATCATTTCAACTCGTATCAATACGAAGCATACACCAAAATCGAACTCGATGCCAACAACATCACCGACAAGCTTAAAGAACGAAAAATTTATCGTCCTTTTCAGTTTATCTTCGACAATGTTGATACCTCCACCATTAATGGAAAAACCTATCTCCCCATATTCTTAAGTGAGACATTGTCTGATGTTTATGCTAAAAAAGAACCCAAATCGTTTATCGAAAAAGTGAAAGCCACCAAAATAAGTGGTATCAATAATAAAAGTGCCGTACAATTGCTTGGGGATGAATTTTTTCATACCAACATTTATGACAACTACATCGAAATTTTTCAACTCAACTTTGTAAGTCCCATTGCCAATGGCAGCCTGCCGTTTTATAAATATTACCTGGTCGACAGCGCCTTTTTTGGTAACCTGTGGTGCTATAAAATTATGTTTAAACCCAGGCACAAACAAACACTAACATTCACCGGAAACTTTTGGGTGCACGATAGTACCTTTGCCATCAAAGAGATGGAATTGCGTATTGCCGATGATGCCAACATCAACTATGTAAACGATTTAGTTATCAACAAGACCTTCGACCGTGTGGATAGTCAATATTGGGTACTGACGAGAGACTATACCATCGGTGATTTTAACCTAATTGAAGACAATAAGACTATACTGGGCTTTTTTGGTAAAAAGACCACCACGTACCGAAATTTCGTCATCAATCAACCCAAAGACAACAAATTTTATCAGGCTCCGGTAAACGTAGTGGTTGAAGATGACGCCTTAAGCAAAACAGAAGAATACTGGACTTCCAGCCGCCATGAAAACCTTACCAAGGATGAACGAACCGTGTATTACATGATCGATACACTCAAAACCATTCCTCAATTTAAAACCTATATCGAGATTATCGAAATGGTGCTGACTGGATATTATGTGAAGGGCAAATTTGAAATTGGGCCTTACGCTTCCATGCTCAGTTTCAACGCGGTGGAAGGAACCAGGTTCAGAATTGGTGGCAGAACCAGCAACGCCTTCAGCACCAAAGTCATGCTTGGCGGATACCTTGCTTATGGAACACTTGACAACAAACTAAAGTATGGCGGCAATGTACTGTATATGTTAAACAAAAATCCCCGGAGGGCATTGAGCGGGTCGTTCAGATATGATATGGAACAATTGGGCGCCAGTCAAAACGCTTTCCGCGAAGACTTTTTCCTGGCATTTCTTTTCAGAAGAGAGCCCGCCAATAAGTTGTCGCTGGTTGAAGAGATAAAAGTGAGCTACGAACATGAGTGGTTTACAGGGTTTAGCTCTACGTTAAACCTGAAGAACCGAAACCTGTACCCTGTAGGTGGAGCTAAGTTCGAGTATTACTATTTGGAAGGTGGCATTCAGAAAATTGGCGAACAAACCGCCATCACCTCAGCAGAAATAGGGCTCGATGTACGCCTGGCTTATAAAGAAAGAATTTCGATGGGCGAATTTGAGCGCATCAGCCTGGGGGCAAAATACCCCATACTCAACATACGTTATGCCTATGGCATTCCCCAGGTATTCAACAGCGATTATGAGTACACAAAAGTCCAGTTGAGTGTCAGCCATTGGTTTAATGTGTTTAATCTAGGTTGGTCAAAATTTCGCATCGAGGGAGGACGGATATGGGGAACACTTCCTTATCCCCTGCTTAAATTGCATGAAGGAAACGAAACCTACTTTTTTGATGAGTCATCGTTTAATATGATGAATTACTATGAGTTTGAAAGTGATAAATACCTCAGCGTTTTTTACACACACCATTTTAATGGTTATTTGTTGAACAGGATCCCATTATTCAGGAAACTTAAATGGCGCGAGGTGGCTTATGTTACCGGCCTTATAGGCGGATTGGACGATGCCAACAAAAAATATTCCATACATGCGGATGACCTCTTGTATCCCTTAACAAAACCCTATTTTGAAGCCGGGGCAGGAATCGAGAATATTTTTAAAATTATCCGCGTGGATGCCATTTGGCGATTATCTTACCTCGACCACCCAAACGTTATTCCGTTTGGCATCAGGTTTAGTTTACAATTTACTTTTTAGCAAGCACAAAAAAAGCCCCATCGCAAAGAGGAGGCTTTATGGTAGGCATTTTTTATTCTGTTTACATCACTAGAATTCAAGGATTTCCTTCATTGCCAATGTGATCTTTTCCACGTTGGGAAGAATCGCTTTTTCTAAAATCCTGTTAAACCCAACCGGGGTAAAAGTTGATCCGATGCGCTGTACCGGCGCATCTAACCATTTAAATGCTCTCTCGGTAATGAGAGAAACAACCTCCCCACCAAATCCGGCAAACACCTTATCCTCGTGAACGACAAGAGCCCTGCTTGTTTTTTTAACAGACTTCAGTATTGCTTCTTCGTCTAAGGGCAGCAACGAGCGCAAGTCGACTACTTCAATTTCTTTTCCGGTTTCCTCTTTTATCTTATTGGCAGCATTTACACACATGGGTAAGGTATTTCCATAGGTAAATACGCTTAGGTCCCTGCCTTCGCGGCGAACGCGGGCTTTTCCAAAAGGAACTTCAAAATCATCGGGCACCATTGCTTCTGAAAGTGGGTCATTATAGAGGGCTTTAGGCTCGAGGAACAAGGTCAATCCTTTTGACCGCATGGCAGTACGCAGCAAGCCGGCTGCATCATCGGCATAAGCGGGATAAACCACCCGCAACCCCGGGAATGTGGTTAAAGTCGCTTCGATGTTTTGACTGTGGTAAAGTCCGCCACCGATGTACCCACCGGAAGCCAACCGCACAATCACGTTGGGGGAGAATTTTCCGTTGGAGCGCCAGTAATCGTGTGAACTATCTACCAACTGCTCCATGGCAGGCCAAAAGTAATCGGCAAACTCGGCTCCTTCGACCACCACCCTGATTTGATCATTAAAACGGGTCATGCCATTGGCCGTTCCCAGGATATAGTCTTCGGCAATGGGAGCATTGAAAATACGGCCTTCGCCAAATTCCTGCTGCATTCCTTTGCTCACGTTAAAAATCCCGCCCTTTTCCTTGTTGGCCATGTCTTGGCCAAACATATAGGTATCAGGGTTGAGCCTGAACTCGTCTTTCAGGGTTTGGTTCAGAGCCTGGATGAGTTTTAATTTCTCTCCTTGTGTTCCATCGTGCAATCCTTCAGGGTATTTCGTTGAAATGTAAGGCACGGGCGACACAAAATCCAATATAGTTGAAGGATCGGGATCGGGCGAAACAAGTGCTACTTTATGAGCGGCACTTATGATTTTTTTGGCTTCTTTATCCAGGTTATTCAATTCCTCCTCGGTGAATTTTTTTGAATGAACCAATTGAATCCTAAATCTGGTAAGCGGATCGCTCATACGTACACAATGGAGCTCATTTTCATCGCGATAGAGCTCATGTTTATCGCTATTGGAATGCGAAAGGATACGCACACAATTGGCGTGGACAATCACCGGTTCTGAATGTTGGATGGCATGTGCTTTGGCCGCGTCCATGGTATTCATCGAGTCGAAAACATTTTTTCCATCGCAGTACATGATACGGAGATTGGCAATGCCCCGGTAGTTTTCGGCTGCCCGGCGGTTAGCCGACTGGTCGCGCTGAGGGACGGATATGCCGTATTGGTTGTCTTGAAAAACAAAAACCACAGGAAGTTTTTCTTTTGAGGCGCCATTAATGGCCTCAAAAACATAGCCTTCTGAGGTGGATGACTCACCTTGAGAACTGATGGCAACACCTGGCTGGTTATATATTTTTATTGACCGGGCTACGCCGGCAGCATGTAAGGTATGATTTCCGGTAGCGGAGCTTACATTTTGAATGTTCCATTCCGGCTTGGCAAAATGGTTCGACATGTGGCGCCCGCCAGAAGCGGGGTCTGCCGCCTTGGAAATACCGTTCAGGATGATCTCCTCGGCGGTCAATCCAGCTGAAATAGCCGTTAGCATATCCCGGTAATAAGGGAAAAGAAAATCGGTTTCCCGGTTAAAAACCTGTCCGATGGCCAGCTGAATTCCATCGTGCCCCGCATAGGGTGCATGATACGACCAGCCAAGTGCTTGTTTCAGGTAATTGGGTGCTTTCTCATCCAACTGACGACCCAGCGTCATCAGCTGATACCACTTCGTCAGGGTTTCTTTATCAGTATTATCTAAGGTGTATTTACGATTTTGAGACATGGATCCTTTTTAATTATTGCGGCTGCAAAATTAACAATTGTTTTTTAAATTAAATCTATTCTAAATTAATATGTGAAGAGTGACCTTATTCCCCGTAAGGTGTTTTAAAGTTCATTTCCCGTATTTCATCCAAAATTTTAATATATTTGATGCATTATTTTTAATTTAAAAGTTACCAACCTTTTTAGTGCATGCTAGATTGACACGGTAATTCAATAACCGCCCATCAAATCATTTTTTATTATGAACCTCCGGGATAAAACCAAAGAAGAACTCGTAAATGAGTTACAGGAATTGCAGAAAGCGCATCATTCCTTACAAGAATCATACAATCGTCATGTTTCCGAGAGTAAAAAGTTAGAGATTAGCCTAAGATTAAGCGAAGAAAAATTTCGTTTGGTTTTCGAAAATACAAGCGAGGCAATTCTGTTTACCCAACCTGATGGAGCCATTCAATTCGCAAATCAGGAAGCCTGCAGAATTTTCGGGTTCAGCAATGACGAGTTTCAGGCTAATGGCAGAAATGGCGTTGTCAATTTGAATGATTCCCGCTTACCAGAGGCACTCGAGGAAAGAAAACGAACTGGTAAATTTAAAGGTGAACTGACTTTTGTACGCAAAGATGGTACCATTTTCCCGGGAGAGTTAACAAGCAATATTTATGTCGATTCCTTAGGCATACAACGCACCAGTATCATTGTCAGGGATGAAACTAACAGAAATTTAGCAGATGAAAAGCTGAGGAAAAGCGAAGCCAATTATATGCTTTTATCCAAACAATTTGAAGCCATTTTAGACCATATCCCTGGTCTGATATTTTACAAAGACACCAAGAATAATTTTATGCGGGTCAACAAATATCTTGCACAGTTACATGGTAAATCGAAGGAAGAATTGGAAGGTAAAAACCTGTCGGATCTATATCCGAAAGAGGATGCCGACAACTATTACCAGGATGATTTAGCTGTGATAAATTCAGGCCTTGCCAGGATGAATATAATAGAGCCCTTAGAAACTAAAAATGGTGTGAAATGGGTTAGTACAAGTAAGATACCTTTTGTTAACACTAACGGGGAAACAATTGGTGTTATAGGGATGTCCATAGATATTACAGAGCGTAAACTTGCAGAGCAGAAAATTGAGCTCAAAAACGAAGAACTTGAAAAATCCAACGCCGTAAAAGACAAGTTCTTGTCCATCATAGCCCACGACCTTAAAAGCCCGTTCAACTCTATTGTTGGCTATTGTGATCTGCTCGTTGAACGGGTGCAAGAAGAAGATTATGATGGAATCGGGAAATTCGCTGAAATCATCTCCCAATCCTCCCACAGAGCCGTCAACTTACTGATGAACCTGATGGAATGGGCTCAATCGCAAACCGGTAGGATGGAATTCAATCCGGAGCATTTCGAAATGAAGAGCCTCATCAATGAAATGGAGTTTTTATTTGAAGATATCGCCATTCAAAAAAACATAATACTCAACAAAGTATTACCTATAACTTCTCCGGTTTTTGCCGATAAAGCCATGATTGGAACCGTATTGAGAAACCTGATTGCAAACGCCATAAAATTTACAGAACCAGGAGGAAAGATCATGATTTCAGCGGAGGTAAAACGAAATGGGTTAACCGTTTCGGTAGCTGATTCAGGTATCGGGATCCCGAAAAACAGAATTGAAACATTATTTAGCATTGATGAAAGCTATTCAACCCCAGGTACCAATAACGAGAAAGGAACCGGACTTGGACTGATCCTCTGTAAAGAGTTTATCGAAAAGCATGGCGGCAGGATTTGGGTTGAGAGCAATCGGGACGGTAGTTCTGGCAAAAAAGGAACCTCTTTTCATTTTACCATACCCACAAACTAAATACGAAAAAATTCCATGATGAATCAAAAGTAAACGTTTATCGTTACCTCAGTTCGATGAAACTAAAGTCATCATCTCTATTAAGATGTTAGCCTGATGCTTTTAATTTAGAACCATTTTAATTACTTTTGCCCTGCCTTTTCAGGGCGCTTCATCCTAACCTGATCATTTCATGAAGAAGACAAAAATCACGCTGGCTGACATTAACCTAAGCAAAGAAGACATTCTGAACGACTACCGGATTGCCAACGAAAGCCGACAGGCCAGTTTGCTGGGACGCCGCGAAGTGCTGACAGGCAAAGCAAAGTTTGGAATTTTTGGAGATGGCAAGGAAGTACCCCAGCTGGCTATGGCACGTGTTTTTAAAAATGGCGACTGGCGATCGGGATATTACCGTGATCAGACGTTTATGCTGGCAGCAGGCATGATGACACTGGAAGAAATATTCGCTCAGCTTTATGGTGACACCGACCCCATTGCCTCGCCTTCCACCGGGGGTCGGTTGATGAACAACCATTTCGCCACCCGTTCGCTTGATGAAGAAGGCAACTGGCTCAACCTGATGAACAGAAAGAACTCTTCTGCCGACACCTCCCCCACCGCCAGCCAGATGCCCCGCTCATTGGGACTGGCCCTGGCTTCAAAAAAATACAGAAGTCTGACTGGCGACATTGATGTAAGTCACTTTAGCCAAAAGGGAAATGAAGTAACCTTTGCCACCATTGGCGATGCTTCCACCTCTGAAGGCCATTTTTTTGAGACCATCAACGCTGCCGGCGTGATGCAGGTTCCATTGGCCATTTCGGTTTGGGACGATGGTTGGGGAATTTCAGTTAACAATGTCCATCAAACCACCAAGGGCAACATTTCGGAGATATTAAAAGGTTTTGAAAAACAAAAAAACACCAATGGATTGTATATTTTCAGAGACCAGTGTACCGATTATGCCAGCCTGAACCTCACCTATAAAAAAGGAATTCAACTATGCCGGAAAGAACATGTGCCTGTGTTGTTTCATATTCAGGGATGCACACAGCCTCAGGGACACTCTACCTCCGGCTCACACGAACGTTACAAATCACCTGAGCAGCTCAAGGAAGAAATCGCCAATGATTGCATTGTCAAGATGCGTGAATGGATCATATCTGAAAAAATTGCTTCCCCTGAAGAACTTGATGAGATTGAAAAAAACGCCACCAAACGCGCCCGCGAAGCACGGAAGAATGCCTGGAACAACTTTCAGCAACCCCTCATCGACAAGAAAAACGAGTTTTTAAAACTGGTTGACATCACTACCTGCAACTGTGCACAAACGGCAGCCATCGAACAGATTAAGAAAGAACTACAACCCATTGGAGAACCCATCAGAAAAGACATTATTTCTTCGGCAAAAAAGATCCTGCGCCTGATTTGTAATAACTGCAGCAATCCAAATAACTCCCTCAAAACCAATGTTACCGAATGGTTGAACAAAGAATCCGCCGACAACGACCGGCGTTTTAGTTCGCATCTTGATAGCCAGTCGGAGAAAGCGGCAACTAAGATTAGTGCTGTAGCTCCTGTTTTCACAAAGCATTCAACTATGGTGCCGGGCAGGGAAATCCTGCGCGATAACTTCGATCGCCTGTTTGAACACAATCCATTGCTGGTGGCATTTGGCGAAGATGTGGGCAAAATTGGAGGTGTGAATCAAACCTACGAAGGCCTTCAGGCCAAATATGGCGAGCACCGCATTTGGGATACAGGCATCCGGGAAGCCACCATCATCGGTCAGGGGCTGGGCATGGCCATGCGTGGTTTTCGTCCCATCGCCGAAATTCAGTATTTTGACTACCTGCTTTACGGACTTCAGGTAATCAGCGATGATCTCGCCACCTTACACTACAGGACACGTGGGGGGCAAAAAGCACCCATGATCGTGAGCACTCGAGGACACCGCCTGGAAGGCATCTGGCACAGTGGCTCGCCCCTGAGCATGGTCATCAATTCCATCCGGGGTGTGCACGTGGCCGTTCCCCGCAACATGACGCAGGCAGCGGGGTTTTATAATACCTATCTCGAATCGGATCAGCCTGTTTTGATTATTGAACCTTTGAATGGCTACCGCCTACGCGAACTAAAACCAGATAATTTGGGCCAGTTCAGGGTGCCGGTTGGCCAACCCGAAGTGCTGACGGAAGGAACAGATGTTACACTGGTAACCTACGGAAGTTGTGTTAGAATTGCCGAAGATGCTGTGGAGCAACTGAAAGGATTTAATATTTCAGTGGAACTGATCGATGTGCAGTCCTTGCTTCCATTTGATATAAATCACCGCATCGTTGAATCGGTTAAAAAGACCAACAAAGTGGTTTTCTTCGACGAAGATGTGCCTGGTGGTGCCACCTCATTTATGATGACGAAAGTACTGGAAGAACAAGGAGGATATTTTCACCTGGATGCAGAACCGGTCACACTCACCTCCAAAGCTCACCGTGCTGCCTATAGCTCCGATGGCGACTACTTTTCCAATCCCAACGCGGAGGATGTATTCGACACCATCTACAACCTGATGCATGAATACCAACCGGGAAAGTATCCAAAGATATTTTGATAGAACGCGGATTTTTATGATGGTTATGATTCATTTCTACGTGTTAGATTTGGTTAAATGAATGATCATGCTATCGGCTTGTTATGTGTTGATCAAAGAATCCCATCCCGTTAATGGGACGTTTTGAAATAAAAACACTTATTTTTGTATCAAATTCATTGTCTGTGATTCGTCTTGCTACCTATATGCTGTTGATATCAATCCTGCTGGCTGCGGGGATGTGCAACAATTCTGCGAAAAAAAACGCTGACGAAAATCAAACCAAAAGTGATGAATCTACTACTATCGGCTCCAAAGCTCACTTCATTTCACCTCTATCCGCTATCGAATCATTTCAAATTACCGTAACTAGAACCGACACCATTTATTCATCACATTACCAAACAAATGTTGCCAGAGAAATACCAATGACCATTCAGGAGATGGCTGCAAAAAATGGCAGCCTTAAGCAAACGGATCGCAGTACTTCCATGCGGGGTCATCATACTTTTCGTAAACCTGACGAGCCCTCCTGGCAATTGCGTGTGCTTTTCGAAAACGATATTTTCACTAATACCGATTTTTATTACACCAACGGTGTCAATATTGCATTTACAACTCCGTTGGCACGCACAGGATTGTATTTTCTGTTGGCAGGTGTGTCGAAAAGCCCCGATGTGGAATGCACGGGATTTTCCATTACTCAAAAAATATACACACCAACCAATCCCGATGTTGACTATGTACTCGCCGGCGACAGGCCATTTTCGGGTTATCTTACACTGGAACAGTTCAGGGAAACCTACTCTTTAAAAAGCAAGCTGATCATGAAAAGCAGTCTGGAATTTGGTATCCTTGGGCCAGCCTCTTTTGGGGGTAAAGTGCAATCGTCCATCCACCAGATCGAGCCCATTGGCTGGGACAACCAAATACAAAACATGGTGGTAGTCAATTATCGGTTTTTAATTGAAAAAGGATTAGTCAGCCACCCCAACGCCGAGTTAAATATTACCGGGTCGGTAAGTGCGGGCACCGCTTTTAACAAGTTAAAACCCGGGATTTATTTTCGGGCAGGACAATTTATCCCGTTATTGCGTGGCGACGCCGCATTCACCGAAAATGGTTTAAATACATTGAACTGGCAATATTGGTTTTTCATAAAAACACAGGCGTCCATCGTATTGTACGATGCAACCCTGCAAGGTAGTTTATTTTCAAGTCAAGACTCGTATGTTATCCCGGCAAATCAAGTCAACAGGTTCGTTCCACAGGCAACTGCCGGCTTGGCTTTGTATTACAAAAGAGCCGGTTTGGAGTTATCGGCACATTATTTAACTCCGGAATTTAAAGGAGCCCAACACTTCAGGTGGGGAGGTATACGCCTGGTTTACAGTTTTTAATCCAGTTCAATATTAAATGAAAATACAAAAATCAACCAATGGTCATCCTAAAAAATTTGACTACCCTACGCAGGGAGAACTCCAGTTTCCGGTTACCTATGAATTAAAAGTAGTTTTTGATGCCCATTACGATGATACAGAAATCAAAAAACGTTTGGAAGCTATTTTTAAACAACTTCAGATAAGTCATGCTTTTTCAGGAATAAAAACCAGCAGTAAAGGCAGTTACCGAAGCTATTCGTATCAGGTTTCCATTGTCGACAAAACCATGATGGAAAACCTGTATACCGAACTTAAAAGTGTGCCCGGACTAAAAACAGCACTATAATGGAAAAAGTTTTAGCCGTTGCCATTGGAGGAGCTGCCGGTGCAGTACTGCGCTACATCACCTTCCTGTATTTCGATAAAGGGCACGATCATTATTTCCCATGGGCAACGCTGTTCATCAACCTGGTTGGATCGTTTCTCATTGGCTTTTTGTGGGGTCTTTTCGACAAGATTTACGTGAGTCCCGGCATTCGACTGTTTATATTTGTCGGATTGTTGGGCAGCTTCACCACTTTCTCAACCTTCGCGTTCGAAGTGTTCAACATAAGCAGGAATGGCAGTGTGCTGCAAGGGCTCATTTATATGATTGGCACCAACATCATAGGGATTTCTTTGGCTGCCGGCGGCTATTATTTATCAAAACTAATCTGATGCACGAGATTGAACCTTTTTACGAGTGGTGCGACTTTTATGTGGCCTCCGAGGACCGTTATTCGCCTTTTTATGGACGTGAATACAGCGAATTTGAACTGACCCACGCCATATACAACTACCTGATACATCCTCAGTGGGATCATTTTGGTTCCGCCACCCTCTACCTGAAATTGCTCATGGTAAACGATGAAAAGCAATACGCCATCATCGAACTCATAGGTGAATGGAACGACACTTTGTACAATGACATCATGTATCTTTATCAGGAAGTAATTGAACCATTGTTCGACCGTGGCATTATATATTACATCCTGATAGGCGAAAACGTGTTGAATTTCCATGCCGACACATCCGACTATTACGAGGAATGGTCTGACAACTTGGGAGATGGATGGATCGTGTGTTTAAATTTTAGAAAACACCTCATAGATGAATTTACAAATGCCAGCATCGATTTCTACATGGCCATGGGTGGCAAGTTTAATGAACTCAACTGGCGGGCATACTCACCGGATGAACTCTTCAATAAAGTAAACATGCTGATCACTAAAAGGCTAAACCCATGAGCTCAACAGCCGTTCGTTTAACCATTCATGGAAAAGTGCAAGGAGTGGGTTTTCGGTTTTACACTCAACGCAAAGCGCAAGAATTGCATATCTCCGGTTGGGTAATAAACCAACGTGATGGAACCGTGTATGTTGAAGCCGAAGGCGATAAGCAAGCCGTTGATACCTTTATCGATTGGTGCAACGAAGGTCCATCCTGGGCTGAGGTGCGCTTGGTACAAACACAGGAAATTCCCTTGCAGGGATTTGATGGATTTGTAGTGAGGTAACAACATTCGCATCCTGTTTTGTCAACTCAACAGCTTAATGAAGGACTTCCAACTTAAATATATATTAGCTTAAAATGATTCCTTCCACGCTCTTAAAAACTCGCGTTTTCCGGGAGGACCCGGGAGCTTTTCAATCCGAAATCCAACCGATTGTAATGCTCGCTTTACCAATCCTTTGCAGGAATATGTAACCAAAATTCCTCCCGGCTTCAGGGCTTCATACAATTTCTTAAATCCCTGCTCCGTCCACATTTCAGGTTGTGCTTCCGGTGAAAAAGCATCAAAAAAGACCACATCGTATTGGCTGTGCTCCGGTTTGGTATCCTGAAAAGAAACCAGCTGTTTGTCAAGATAAAAGAGCGGGGTAATTGGAATGGAACTCTGCGCCGATTCATGCATGCGACGGAACAATCTGATATCAATATTCAGCAAATCAGCATAATTTAACGCTTCAGTTTCGTCAGCAGAAACAGGATATAACTCAATGGCAGTATAATGAATCTTCACTTGTTTCTCCTCCCCTGCCTGCATGGTCAGCAAGGCATTTAACCCTGTACCAAATCCTACTTCAAAAACACAGACGTTCGACTGATTTAAGCACGGCCTTAATCCTGCTTCGATAAAAATATGCCGCGACTCCTGAATGGCACCAAAAGTACTGTGGTAATGTTCACCATTTCGGGCATTGTATAAAGTTGATGAACCATCAGCTGTGATAACAAGCTGATTATTAACAGAATTCATTGTTCAAATTAGGTATTGCAAAGATGCGAAAAAATAATACTGTCCCCTAAGGAACACGAAATAGTTCATTGATTTTTTTACATAGTCTCTTGTTTTGTAATCCGAATTTGAAATTAAATTTGCAATCATTTTTAATCTTGAAACAGGTGCATCAAATTCCGAAAACAATTTCACTCCGATGAAAAGTATATACACCATTGTACTGCTGGTGCTCTCGAACACTTTTATGACTTTTGCCTGGTATGGGCATCTTAAGTTTAAAGAATGGAAATGGCTTGAGGGATGGCCTCTCGTGGTGATCATTTTAGTTAGTTGGGGCATCGCGTTGTTCGAATACATGTTTCAGGTTCCGGCTAACCGGATAGGATATCAGGAAAACGGTGGGCCATTTTCACTCGTTCAGCTTAAAGTAATCCAGGAGGTCATCACGCTGGTTGTTTTTTCAATGTTTACGCTGGTTTTGTTTAAAAACGAAACGTTCAAATGGAACCACCTGTTAGGTTTTGTTTTTTTAATACTCGCGGTTTATTTCATTTTTAAAAAATAGTCAATCCAAACAGGTTGATATTGAATGCTTCCATTCGAGTTTCAACCACGGTTATGTTTCACGTAATTAAGGTAATGGCTCGTCTACCTGGTCACACAAATCATTTGAAACGAATCTAAATTAGATCGACTGTTAAAAAAATAACAGGCTATTCGGACGAAAAAACCTACCTTTGTGGAGTTCAATTTTTTAACAAAAATCCGTTAAAACAGCTATAGTTTATGAAAAAAAATGTGATTATTATCGGCGCTGCCGGACGCGATTTCCACAATTTCAACACCTATTACCGTGGAAATAAAAATTATAATGTAGTCGCTTTTACTGCCGCTCAGATTCCTGACATCGACGGCAGAAAATACCCGACTGAGTTGGCAGGGGATTTATATCCCGAAGGAATTCCTATTTATGATGAGTCGAACCTTCCTCAATTGATAAAAGATTTAAAAGCTGACGATTGTGTTTTCTCCTACAGCGACGTTCCTTATCCAAGGGTGATGGGTGTCAGTGCCATCGTGAATGCAGCAGGGGCCAACTTTATCCTGCTCGGACCCAGGGATACCATGGTAAAAAGTACCAAACCTGTGATTGCTGTTGGCGCGGTTCGCACCGGATGCGGAAAAAGCCAGACTTCGCGCAGGGTGATTGAATACCTGATGGCAAAAGGTCTGAAAGTGGTTGCTGTTCGCCATCCCATGCCTTATGGCGATTTGAATGCGCAAAAAGTACAGCGGTTTGCCACCGTGGCCGACCTGGCAAAACACAAATGTACCGTTGAAGAAATGGAAGAATATGAACCACATGTGGTTCGTGGCAATGTCATTTATGCCGGTGTAGACTATGAAGCCATTTTACGTGCTGCCGAAGTTGACCCGGATGGTTGCGATGTAGTGCTTTGGGATGGAGGTAACAATGATTTTCCTTTTTATAAACCCGATTTAAACATTACCGTAGTCGATCCTCACCGTCCCGGTCATGAACTTTCATACTATCCCGGTGAAGTAACCTTGCGTTTAGCCGATGTGGTAGTCATCAACAAGATGGATACCGCTGCTCCCGAAGCCATTCAAACCGTACGTGAAAACATATATAAAGTAAATCCGACAGCCATTGTTGTGGATGCTGCTTCCCCAATCGCGGTGGACGATCCAGGCATCATCAAAGGCAAACGGGTGTTGGTGGTTGAAGATGGCCCTACCCTCACCCATGGCGAAATGAAAATTGGTGCCGGTACGGTTGCCGCCCGCAAATTTGGAGCCACAGAACTGGTTGATCCACGTCCATTTGTGGTGGGTAAACTGGCTGAAACGTTCCGAATTTACCCCAACATAGGAACCTTGCTTCCTGCCATGGGATATAGCGATCAGCAGCTCAAAGACCTGGAAACTTCTATCAACAATACCGATTGTGATTCTGTTGTAATTGGTACACCCATCGATTTGAACAGGATTGTTAAAATCACAAAACCCAACACCCGGGTGTATTACGACTTACAGGAAATTGGCCAGCCCGACCTCAAAGGTATTCTGGATAGCTTTGTAAAAAAATACAAACTGGATTAATTAACACTTTTCCTTTAAAGGCGGTCTTCGGGCCGCTTTTTTTTTTGATCCCCGGCATAATGAATGCAGATTGGTCAGAGATGAGCATGCTCCTCAGAAATATCCACCTCCCCCTCTGGCGCGCGAATGTTTCGGATGCCTTGATTTGCTCCTGATTTTGTGAATACATCATTATTTTATGATCAGTTTTAGTTTAGTTTTCAAAATTCCCTGGAATAAATTCCGGGGTTACAGTATCGGTCGTGCTACCCCCGAAGGTTTTCGGGGCTGGGGTGCTGGGTTCATTAAAGCTTCCTCATCTTCTATAAACAACAAATCCGTGATCATCCGCCTAATCCGCGTCATCCGTGCCTGTCCCGTTTATACGGGGTTCTATTCCCCACTCAACACCAATTTCCCAACCACCATTTTACCATCCTGTTCACCGCGATAATAGTACAGTCCACGGGGTAAACCTGAAGCGTTCCATTGGGTGCTCTGGTTGTTGAGGTTAAGTTTTTCCACCAACTGCCCGGTGTGGTTATAGACGAAAATGGTGGTGGGTTTGTTGAAGTTTTTACTAGCCTCGTAAAACCCCTCCCCTCCCGATAACCATCCGGGACTCCCCGAGGGGGAGGGAGAAGTCCCCGGAATTTCAAATGTAACCCACTCCTTTGCCGGATTGGGATATACCCTCAACCCAAAACCGTTGGCAGCGATTTCCTCCAACCCCACACAGGTATAAACAAAGGTGGTTTTTACTTCTGAAAAAGCCGATTGCCCACAATCGTTGTAGCTGGCAGCAGAAATTTGCACTT
>Ga0210046_1000384_pt1 | contig 44857 bp, 41 predicted proteins | sample CryGeyCG2114_250_FD_185461 | JGI IMG/M metagenome (GOLD analysis project Ga0210046, IMG submission 185461) | Groundwater microbial communities from aquifer - Crystal Geyser CG18_big_fil_WC_8/21/14_2.50 (SPAdes) (version 2) | ecosystem: Environmental > Aquatic > Deep subsurface > Groundwater ...
GAAAGTTAAGGTGCCTACTACTGATAAAACTATTTCAAAAACATTATGGCTCAATGATGAACAAAAATATTTAGCTAAATTATTTAATCTATAAGCCTCTCAGGGTGTCCCAGTGTCGAAAACAGGAGCGTTAATTCCAATAAAATTGTTAATGGAAAATGTTATAAATGTAATTCAAAAATTACTGGAGTATTTGAATGATGGTTAAATTTTATTCATTTAAAAATTAACTATTTTCCCATCAACGTCAAGTTCAATAATTTCCAAATCAGTAATCTTTTTTAGTTGTGGCATTACAATTTCTCTATCGCCAACTATAAGATAAATCATTTCATCTGCCTTTATGTGCTCAGCAATGCTTTTCTCAATTTCTGATTTAGTGCAATTGGAAATTCTTTCAATATAATTATCAAAATAATTTTCTGAAAGCGAATATCTGATAAGAGTTGAAAGGTTGTGAGCAATTTGCGAATTTGTTTCGAACATTGAAGGAAATCGTTTTGTAAAATACGATTTAGTAAAATTTATTTCCTCTTCTGTAACTTCAATTTTAAGTCCAGCAATTTCCTTTTGAATTTCTAGAATAGATTCACCAGTGTCTTTTCCATTAACAGATGTAGATATTTCAAAATACCCAACATCTTTGTAATAAACAAAAGCAGAATGAATTCCATAAGTAAAACCTTTGGCTTCTCGCAAATTAAGATTTAATCGGCTCGAAAACTGTCCTCCAAGAATTGAATTGGCAAGTGTTTTAGAAAAATAATCTGTTTCGTTCCTTCTGTTTGAAAGATGCCCAACTCTAATTTCGGATTGAGCAGCATTTTCCTGGTGAATAAAATAGAATTTTGGACTATGGTTTACAGAAAATGTTGGCGTTACCAATTCAATATCGTTTAGAGTATCCAAATACAAATACTTATTTAGGAGAAATTTCAAATTGTCCTTCTCAAGATTTCCAACTACAATAAGTTGAGAGTTATTTGGGACAAAATATTTTTTATGGAAATTTATAACATCATTGTTAGTAAAAGTTTTAACATCTTCTGTTTTACCAAGAACTGAATTTTCATAAAAAGAGTTACCCAAAATTATTTTATCGAAATTGGATGATGCAACATACGAAGGCTCATTTTTGTTTTGTATTATTTTTGACAATAATTTCTGCTTCTCACGTTGAAAATCTTCTTCAGAAAACAAAGGCGATTGATAGATTAATGCTAACAATTCCAACGAGCGTTCAAATTTATCAGAAAGAGTAATCATGCTCAAATTGATAATATCATTATCAGTAGAAGGGTCAAATAAAGTTCCGAGTAATTCAATTTCTTCATCTAATTGCAAGGAATTATATTCGCCAGCACCTTCGCTAATTAGGTGGGATGTTAAGAATGCCAAACCACTTTTGCCTTTTGGATCAAACTTGCTGCCACAATTTACTTGTAAACTTATTTTAACAATAGGGAGATGATTTTTCTGTAAAAAGAGTACATCCATTCCATTATTTAATTTAAATCGTTTAAATTTTGGAAGATGAAATTTAATTTCACCATTATTCTGTGGGGGATTACTTCTTTCTACTTTCATTATTGTGCCTCCTTTGGAACAATATGAAGTTCAACATAGGAATTATTTAAATATTTTTTTGCGGCATCTTTAATTGAGTTTAAGTTTAATTTTTGAAATCGTTCCAAATCAGAAATGAATGAATTGGGCTCTCCAAGATTTGTATTATAATTATTTATTTGGTTTACCATTGAATTTAAGTTTTGCAAAGAATAAATAAAAGATGCTTTAACAGTGTTTATTGATCGTTTAAATTCCTTTTCAGTAACTCCATTTTCAATTATTTCATTCAAAACATTTTCAATTTCACTTTTTAATTCGTTCAAATCCACGCCTGGTTTGGCTGTTGCAACAATAATAAACATTCCCGTTATATTTGCTGAATATTGAAAACTTGAAATGTCTTGAGCAATTTGTTTTTCAAAAACAAGTGATTTAAAAAGTCTGCCATTTTTTGAGCCAGTTAAAATATCGGATAAAACATCTAGAGTTGCGTCGTCTATGTCGTAAAGCTTTGCGGCTTCCCATGCAAAATAAATTTTGGAAAGTTGAACATTATCTTTGTGGATTATCTTTTTTACTTTGGTTAATTTTTCTGAAGGAACAAAAATATCTGCAAATGGTTTTCCTTTGGGAATTTCGTTAAAGTATTTTTTTGTTAGGTCTAATGCTAAACTATATTCAATATCACCGCCAATAACAAGACTTGCATTATTTGGAGAATAATATTTTTTGAAAAAATCAATTACATCGTTTAACTCAAATTTTTCAATATCTTTCATCCAACCAATAGTAGGCCAATGATATGGATGATCTTTGGGGAAAAGATTTGAGAAAATTATTTCCCAAGATAATCCATAAGGTTGATTATCATATCTTTGTCGGCGCTCATTCATTACAACATCTTTTTGGTTATCTAATTTTTCTTGAGTTAATGCTTCAAGCAAAAATCCCATTCTATCAGATTCCAACCAAAGGGCTAGTCCTAATGAATTTGCAGGAAGAGTTTCGTAATAATTGGTTCTGTCAAGACTTGTAGAACCATTTAAGTTTCCACCAGCTTCCTCAATAAATTTAAAGTGTTTTTCTTTGGCAACATTTTTGGAACCTTGGAACATCATGTGCTCAAAAAGATGTGCAAAGCCAGTTTTTCCATCAAGCTCATTTGCAGAACCAACTTTGTACCATAAATTTACAGATACAAGTGGTATGCTCTTATCTTGATAAAGAACAACCTCAAGTCCATTATCTAAAATATGTTTTTCGTATTTAATATTTAATATATCATTCATTTTAAGTTCTTTTTAACTGAATAAACAAGGAATCAAAAATAGTAAAAAGTGAAACTAAACGCTTTATAATATGTCAATTACAGTTATTTATGGTCAAATTTTTTGAAAAATTTTTAATTATGGACTGATGCAGCACAGATTAGCAATCTGTGGTAACCAAGTCTAAAATATAGTGAAAGTTTTTTACAGAATAACACAGCCGTACTGCATTAAAACTTAAATAGAATTAAAATTCTACTTCTATTTTTACAATCATCAAATTAGTTTTCAAAAACGAAAGGAAAAGGAATTACAAAGCGTAATTCCTTTTTTTACCATAATTTTTCATAGAATAGGGGGTAATTATAAATAAACTAATTACTAAAAATTCTGGATTTAGCAAAAAAATTGATAATATTTTGCTTTATATTATTATATTTAAACATATACATATAATATGTTTAAATATTGGAATAAAGATGAAATGTTTTATGAAAATAAATTTTACCCTTTTTTTGAGTTCCATTTTATTTTGTGTAAATGTTTTTGCACAAAATTCTACCGAAACAAAACCACAATACTTGTATAATCCAAATTATGCTTTGGAATTGGATAAATATAAAAACTATATGATGAAACAAGCAGATATTGTAATGCTTGGCAATTCAATTACTCACGGAATTAATTGGAATGAGCTAATAGATAGAACTTCAATTTCGGAACAAGGAATTCCAAGTGATATTACAGAAGGTGTTTTAAACAGATTAGAATATGTTTATAAACTAAATCCTAAAATATGTTTTATTATGATTGGGGTTAATGATGTTTTTAGCTGGATTCCGATTGAAACAATTTTTGTGAACTATAAATTATTAATTGAAAACTTAAAAGCAAAAAATATAATTCCTGTTATTCAATCAATTTTATATGCTAGCAATGCTGCACCAAATGCTGAAAATAGGAATATTGAAATTTCGAAATTAAACCAGCTTATATTTGATTATGCAAAACAAAACAAAATTGAATTTATTAATTTGAATAAAAAAATGTCAGCATCTAATTTTCTAAAAGCAGAACTTACTATAGACGGAATTCACTTAAATGGTGAAGGATTCAAAATATGGAGTAGAGAAGTGGATAAAGTTTTACGTAAATTTAGTCTTTAATAAAGGAGAAATTAATGGATAAAAATAGAATAAATAGACCGTCAATTATTTTTGGAATTGCACTTGTTCTTTTGATGATAAATTCATACGCACCTAGTGGCTTATCAATATTTGGCATAGATATTAAGCAAATAGACTTCCTAAGCGATATTAGGACAGATGATTTTTATGAAACCGAAAGTGACGATTTAGAATATAACAATGAAGAATATTTTGATGAATCAGATTCTACTTCACAAAATGATGCGGTTTATCTTGAAGGAAAACCCCAATATGATAAAGCCAGTATTATAGATTTAACAATTTTTTCTAATTTTTTAATAGCTGAATATGATAAATTGGATAACTTTTCAAACGCAGTTCCCCCAATAAGTTTCAATAATTTAAGTGGAAATTTATCTCAGTTGGATAAATTTTACTCCGCATTAAAACTATCTAATAAAAAGCAAGTTAGAATTGCTCATTATGGCGATTCAACATTAGAAGGCGATTTAATTTCTTCTGATTTGAGAGAGCTTTTTCAAGAAAAATTTGGTGGTAAAGGGGTTGGAATTGTGCCTATTACTTCTCTTGATGTGAAATTTAGAAAAACTACAAATTTAAGTTTTTCGGATGGCTGGGAAAATGAATCGGTTTATTCACGAAATAGAGATAAATTACCAATAGGTATTAGTGGACAAGTTTTTGTGAATAGTGATAATGATTGGGTTGACATGAAAACCACAACTCATTATAAAACAGTTAAAGAATTTGATATTGTAAAGCTGTTCTATTCAGATGCTTCTGCCGATGCCGAAGTAAATTATTCTATTAATGGCGATAAATTAGTAAACAAAGAATTATCAAGCAATAAGGGTCTTAATGTACTTGAGTTAAAAAACAATGATTCAAAATCGGTTAAATTTACATTCCCAAAAGCTAAATCAGCCTATTATTATGGTGTTAGTTTGGAAAGTGACAAAGGTGTATATATTGATAATTTTGCTCTTCGTGGAAATTCTGGAGTTGACCTAAAAAAAATAGATATCGAAGAGTTAAAAACATTTAATAAAGAGCTGGATTATAAATTAGTAATTCTTGAATTTGGTTTAAATATATTAAGTGGAAGAAATACAAATTTTGATAGATATGAAAAAAATATGATAAAAGTGATTGAAGACATGAAAGAAGCAATGCCAAACGCAAGCTTTTTATTAGTTGGTGTTCACGATAAATGTGTGAAAAGAGGTTCAAAGTTTATTACAGATCCTGCAGTTCCAAAATTAGTTGAAGCTCAAAAAAATATTGCGGAAAAATCCGATATTGCTTTTTGGAATTTGTTTGAAGCAATGGGCGGCGAAAATTCAATGCCTGTTTGGGTTGATTCAAATCCACCAAGAGCATTTAAAGACTATACTCACTTTAATGATGTAGGGGCTAAAGAAGAAGCTAAAATGATTTTTGACGAATTGATGAAAAAATATTAACAAAATTAAGAGATAATTATGATTGATTTTTCTGTTTTGAAAGGGGAAACGCTTTGGGAAAGATGGCAATATTTTGCGCAAACTGCACCTGAAAAAGAAGCCATAATTCATTGGTGTGCTGCTAATGAACCATTTCGCTGGACTTATGCTTCACTCTTGGAAACGGCAAACAAATTTTCTCATTATTTGCGAAATATTGGAGTAAAAAAAGGGGATGTTTGTGCCATAATTATTAGACATAATCCAAACTTTTATCCTCTTTATCTTGGAATTGTTGGAATTGGTGCTTTACCTTCTGTACTCGCTTATCCAAATCCTCGTTTGCATCCCGAAAAATTTAGACAAGGGCTTACTGGAATGGCAGAGCGTTCAGGATTAGATTGGATTTTTACCGAAACTGCTTTAGAAGAAATGATTCTTCCATTTGTTGAAGATAAAAACACAACAGTTAACGAACTGTTTTTTCCTCTTGAGTGGAATTTAGATAAGGCGCTCAATACAATAACGATTCAAGAATTAAGTGAGATAAGAGCAGAGATTAAAAGCGATGAGCCAATGTTATTGCAGCATTCATCCGGAACAACTGGAATTCAAAAACCAGTAGTGCTATCACATGATGCAATTCTAAATCATGTTAAAAATTATGGAAAATCTATTCAAATTTCGAACGATGATAAAGTAGTAAGTTGGTTGCCTCTTTATCATGATATGGGATTAATTGCAGCGTTTCATGTCCCATTAGCTTGCGGAATTCCTTCAATTCAAATTGATCCTTTTGAGTGGGTGCTTGCCCCAATACTAATGTTCATGGCTGCTTCAGAAGAAAAAGCAACATTAGGATGGCTTCCAAATTTTGCATATAATTTAATGGCAGATAAACTTTCTGATGAGGAGATGGAAGATATTTCATTAGCCAGTTTTAGAATGATGATTAATTGTAGCGAACCAGTAAGACATGAAAGTCATAAAAAATTTCTTGATAGGTTTAAGAATTTTGGATTTGAAGAAGACGCTCTTGGTGCAATGTACGCTATGGCTGAAACTACATTAACAGTTACTCAAACGGAAGCAAATAAACGTGCCATAGAATTATCAGTTGATAGAGAGCAACTTTCTAATGGTAAGGTTGAAGTTTCTAATAATTTAAGTAAACAAAAAATCTGTGTTTCTTCAGGAAAACTTATTGATGGCTGCCAAGTAAATATTGTTGATGATTTTAGAAATGTTGTTGATAAAAGTGGTGTTGGTGAAATTGCAGTAAAATCGGTTTCTATGTTTTCTGGTTATAGAAATTATCCAGAAAAAACAGCTGAAGTACTTGATGAAAATGGATGGTATTACACAGGAGATATTGGTTTTTTATATAACAACGAATTGTTTGTTATTGGTCGTAAAAAAGATATTATTATTGTTGCCGGAAATAATATTTATCCCGAAGACATTGAAGATGTTATAAGCAAAGTTGAAAATGTAATTCCAGGAAGAGTTATTGCTTTTGGTGAAGACGATATTGAATTGGGCACTGAACAAGTAAGTATTGTTGCAGAAACAAGTTTGGTTTCAGATGATGAACTAACCAAACTTCGAGTTTCTATTTTACGTGCGGGTATGAGTATTAATGTAAATATCCACACAGTTTATCTTGTTCCTCCAAGATGGCTAATTAAAAGTTCATCTGGTAAACCAAGCCGAAAAGCTAACCGAAATAGAATTATAAAAAAAAATGATGAACAAGTTTGGAGTAAAAAATGATTAGCGAGAGATTAAAAAAAATTATCTGCGACGAACTATATCTTGATTCTGCAACAATTGAAATTAATGATGAAACACAAGCACCAGAAGTACCTGGTTGGGATTCATTAAATCATGCAAATATTATTGTTGCAATTGAAAAAAATTTTGGAGTTAGATTCAAAGGTCTTGAAGTGCTAAAATGTAATAATGTTGGGGCTTTGCAAAGACTAATTGATTCCAAAGTTTCTAAATAATATTTTTTAGGAGATATATGATTGGAATAGATTTTAGTAAAATTGGTGACCTATTTTTATTTGACCCAAATGATCCATTGTTGTTTGGATCTTCACTTTTTTTATTCTTATTTGTTGCACTGTTAATAATTTATCGGCTCGTTGCTAAATCAAATAATACACGCATTTCAATTTTAATTGTCTTTTCTCTTTTTATTTATTATAAGGCAAGTGGAATCTTTTTACTGCTTTTAATTTTAAATGCAATTGCCAATTTTTATTTTGGCAATGGAATGGGAAACGCTAAAACTCAAGGTGGTAAAAAGATTTTTCTCATCTTAGCACTAGTATTTAATTTAGGATTATTAGCATATTTTAAGTACACAAATTTCTTTATTCAAGCAATAATTGATTTTAATATAGGTAATTTGGAATTATTAGATTTAATTATGCCTCTTGGAATTTCGTTCTACACATTTAAGTCGTTAAGTTATATCCTTGATATTTATCTTGAAACAATGGAACCAACCGATTCTTTTCGTGATTATTTCCTTTTTGTTACTTTTTTCCCAAACATTCTATCGGGACCTATTGATAGAGCTGTTAAATTTTTGCCCCAAATTAGAAAAGAATATTTTTTATCAAACAAAGAAATAGCAATGGCTTTAATGCTAATAATGATGGGTTTAGTAAAAAAAATTATGATAGCCGATTATATTAGTCTCAATTTTGTTGATAGAGTTTTTGATGAACCAGTTAGGTTTACCGGAGTTGAAAATATACTTGCTGTTTATGGATATGCTTTGCAATTATATTGCGATTTTTCAGGCTATTCTGATATTGCTATTGGTGTTGGCTTGCTGCTTGGATTTAAATTAATGGAAAACTTCAACTACCCATTTAAAGCAAAAAGCATTTCTGATTTTTGGAAAAGATGGCATATTTCTCTTTCTAGTTGGTTGTTAGATTATGTGTTCCGTCCACTTCAAATTGGTCTTAGAGACTGGAGAAAGGCTGGAAATATTTCTGCATTAATTATTACTTTTGTTCTCGTCGGATTTTGGCATGGTGCAAGTTGGGCTTTCTTATTTTGGGGATTGCTGCACGGTATTTATATGGCAATTGGCCTTTTAGTTCAAGGACCAAAAAGAAAATTATACTTAAAATATGGACTAAATAAATCAAAAATATTTGGAGCTTTCCAAATATTTATTACTTTTAATTTAGTCGCTTTTTCATTCGTCTTTTTTAGAGCAAACGATTTTAATTCAGCAATTGATGTTTTTAAACAAATTATTTTTTTCTTTAAGCCTGGTGTTTTTATTCAATTTGTGGAAAGTTTTACACCTACATTTGTTTTGATATTTTTAGGATTCTTTTTTCATTTTCTTCCAAGTTCTTTTAACGACAAATCAGTTACATTGTTATCAAAAATGAATATATTTGTTCAAGCAATAATTTTAACTTTAATAATTTGGTTAGTTACACAAGTTCAATCAGCTGATTTGCAGCCATTTATTTATTTTCAATTCTAAACTATGATGCGAGCATGTAAAATGATTTACAGACAAGAAAAAAATTGTATGCGAGTTCCATCTGTCAATAATATAAGTTTATAGATAATGAATAAAAATACAATAAAATATTTGGTGCTATTAACACTTTGCTTTGCATTAAATTTTAATAATTTATATGCACAAGAATCTAATAATGCTGAAAAAATAAAGGCTTCTGCAATAAATCAAATGGATGCTAAAAAATATGGTGAGGCTATTGATTTGCTGAATAAATATATTTCTTCAACTCCTCGCGACACCGAAGGTTACACACTAAGAGGAATTTGTTTTGAAAATATTGAGCAATATCAAAATGCTGTTTTAGATTTGAGAAGAGCATTAAAATTGGATAGCAAAAATATTAAAGCCAGAACTGCACTTGCAAGAACTGAAGCAATTTGGCATGAGCAATTAAGAAAAAAAATAATTGGTCATGAAAGAGAAATTGCTATTGACCCAGCAAATGCTGTTAATTATTTGGAAATTGGAAAATCATATAGATGGCTTGAAGAATGGCAAAATGCTGAAGATTGGTATGACAAATATTTAGATCGCGATGATAATGCTTCTCCAGATGAAATAATTAGATATACCGAAATTCTTGCTAAAAATAATCACATAAAAAAGGGTGAGATTATATTAAAAAAATATGTTGAAAGATATCCAGACGATTGGCGACTTTGGAGCAAATATGGATATTTTACTCTTTGGTTGGCAAATTATAAACAAGCAAAAATTGCATTTGAAAATGCTTTAAGATTTAAACCATTTTTTAAAGAAGCCCAAGATGGATTAGATATAGTTACTGAGAAGGCATATGTTACACAAGAAAACCCCAGATCCTTCGAAAAAGAATTTCCAATTGATAGATATTATAGAATTCTTAGAAAAGATCCTAAAAATGATGAGATTAGGTTTAAACTTGCCGATGAATTGTTGAACGCTAACAGAATTGAAGAAGCCTATCAGCAGTTAGAAATTTTAGGAGAAAGGAATTCTAACGATCCAATATATCAAAAAAAATGGGATAGTATTGTTGAAAGTCGCGAAAAAATTTATAATGACAGAATTGAATTATTAAAAGAAGAGATTGAGAAAAATCCAACAAATAAAGATGCAGTTCTAAAACTAGCTGAATTGTATCGTTTGCTTGAAGAGTATGATGAAGCAACAACTTTAATAGAAAATTATCTTGAATTAGTCCCTGATGAAAACGATCCTAAGTTAAAATTTGAATATGCTCTTACATTAGCGTGGAATAGATATTTTGGAGATGCAAGTGTTGTATTAGATGAATTGATTAAGGAATACCCAGAAAATTTGGATTATAAATTATTTCGTGCCCAAATTGCAATATGGACAGAAACGGAAATTGAATTAGCTGAAGAATATGTTAAAGAATTGGTAGTAAAAAGACCTGACAATATTGATGTACTTGTTGCGCAAGCCACTTTATTAATTATGTCGGAAGATTTTGAAGAAGCTCAAGCCGTTATTGATAAGGCAAAAGCTATTGACGCAGAAAACAATGAAGTTATTACAATTCAATCAAGGTTAGAATTTCAAATAATTAGAGTTGAGGAAAGAAAAATATATGCTATTCTTGAAGAAGGTCAAAGAGTTCTAAAAGCAGAAGGTTGTGAAAAAGCTATTCCTTATTATGAAGAGTATTTACAAAAAGCTAAACCAAATAATATTGTTAAAAGCGAATATGGTGATGTACTTTTTTGTGCTAAGCATTACGATGAAGCCTTAGGCGTTTATAATGAAATTTTGGATGATGATTATGATTACAAAACTTATCTTGAAAGAGCAAAGTTATATTACGAAACAGGTGATTCGCTTAAAGCTCTCGAATCATTTAAGCATTTAATTAAAGAAGAACCTAAGGATTTTCAGCCCATGTTGTATCTTGGTGATTCATATAGCAAAACCGGTGAAAACGATTCTGCTCTTGCAGTTTACGATACGTTGCTTACATGGGAATTAGACTCAATTCAAACTTCTCTTGTTGAGCAAAGAATTTCATGGATTCCTCCAACGGGCTTAAAAGGAATATTAACTTCATTCCCATCAAGTGTTGGTATTTCTCCGCAAGCTCAATTTTATTTTGATAATTTCAGCTATCAATTAACAAAATGGGGTGCAAAAGTTGATCTTGGAGTATTTAAATATTTAAGCGTAGGTGTTTCGTTTTATAGAACCACAACCGTTGCAAATTGGGAAAGTCTTGATTCAGCAAAAGTTCATTACGTCGATTCTGTTTCTACAAATGGATTTACTGGACGTAGAACTTTTACTTCTTTTAAAGGACATGTTACAATTCCTTTTTCACATTATTTGTCGCTTTCACTTGCTATGGGTATTGTAAATACAGATGGTTATTTAAGTCAAGATGAAACAGAAGTTGTTTTTAATTATGATAATCAAGATGATTTTGGAGCTACTCTTGTTTACATTAAAAATGATGCTAATCTAATTTTATACTCTCCATTTTTAATCGATTTTGAAACTCCACTCCGTACAAGAATGACTGCTTCTCTGTTCAAACTAAAAGGACGCTATAAACATAGTTCTAATTTTTTGGTCTCGTCATTTTTTGATTATATAAGTGTTTCTGATGGAAATGCTGGCAATAACTTTGAGTTACGTCTTGGTTATCAATTTGACGATATGTTTTCTGCTGGGTATGAATATTTTTATCAAAATTTTAGATATAAAGACGATTATATTGCTGGTATTTATTATTCGCCTCAAAACAACGACTCACATTCACTTTGGGGAAATTTCTTTTTGGAAAACAAAGAAACTCAAAAAGTGCAAATTGGTGGCAAAATCGGATATTCGCCACAAACAAGCCAACTTATTTTGGAAACTCACGTTAATGCAAAGTTTAAACCAGTTCCAAATTTTGTTATTGAAGGTGATTTATCGTTAGGTCAAAGCTCACAATTCTATTACACTTACAGATATTTTTCAGTAAGCTTAGCTGTTTCGTGGAGCTTTTGGTAAAAAATTATAAGACTTTTTCTATTAAAAAACCAGTGTAAATAATATAAGCAAACAACAATAACATAGCTTCCCATCTATCCAACTTTTTCTTTTTTCCCATAAACATAGCCGTGAAAAGAAAAATGGTTCCAAAACCTAAAAAATACATATCAAAATTAAACAACGGATTATATTTAATTGGGTTAATAAAAGAACTAATTGATAGAATAAGAAGAATATTAAAAATGTTTGACCCAATAATATTTCCAATTGCAATATCATTGTTTTTCTTTAATGTTGCAACAACCGAAGTAACTAATTCTGGTAATGATGTTCCCATGGCAACAATAGTTAAGCCAATTATTTTTTCACTAATTCCTAAAATAGTTGCAATTTCCACAGAATATGTAACAACTAAATTTCCACCAAATACCAAGCCAGCTAATCCAATTATTATTAATGTCCATATCTTCAAATTGGAAAAATCATTTTTCGGGACTTCAAAATTTAGATTGTCGCTTTTGAGTTGTTTGTAGACATAATAAAGGAAAAGAGCAAAAAAAATGAATAATATCAATCCATCAAGACGCGATAGGATTAATTCATTTTGTATAAATAAATTGTTACAAAGCAGAAACAATAGTAAAATAGCTACAAAGGAAATTGGAATTTCTTTCCAGACAGTGCTTGATTGCACTGCCAATGGAGTTATGAGTCCAACAATTCCAAGAATGGCAAAAAGGTTAAAAATGTTACTACCAATTATGTTTCCAAAAACAATATCGGAATAACCTTGAAACGAAGATATTGAATTAACAACTAATTCTGGAGCAGAAGTTCCAAAAGCCACAATTGTTAATCCAATTGCTAAATTAGAAATGTTGTGTTTTCGTGCTAATGCTGAAGCTCCATCAACCATCCAGCTTGCACCTTGGATAAGCAGAAAAAAACCAAATATAATTACTAAAACTTGAACAATCATAAAACAACTAATAAATGATTAAAAAATTATTTAAAACGCTTTTTGTATTTAGGTAGAATCTTTACATAAACCAATTTAAGGCGTCCTTTAGGGCTTTCTCGTTCTTCAATTGCAAAATTTTTAATTGATTTTATAAGGGGTGTTAATTTTAAAAAGCCATAGTTACGTGCATCAAAATTTGGTTGTTTTTTTTGTATAAGACTACCAACATCCCCAAGAAAAGCCCAACCGTCATCATCTTCTACGTCAGAAATAGTTGATGAAATAAGTTTAATTACAGCTGGTGTTACTTTATCTACATTCTTACCTATTAATTTACTCTCAATAAGTTCTGACTCATTTTCTTCAACTTGATTTTTTAAAATTTCAATATAAATAAATTTATCGCAAGCAACTATAAATGGATTGGGTGTTTTCTTTTCACCAATTCCATATACTTTCATTCCTGCTTCTCTAAGTCTTGTGGCTAAGCGTGTAAAATCACTATCACTTGAAGCTATACAAAACCCAGAAACTTTTTCAGAATATAAAATATCCATTGCATCAATTATCATTGCAGAATCAGTAGCGTTTTTACCCGTTGTGTAAGCATATTGTTGAATTGGAGTAATAGCATTTTCTAGCAGAATATTTTTCCATTTTGAGAGCTGTGGTTTTGTCCAATCTCCATAAATTCTTTTTATTGTTGGATTTCCATATTTAGCAATCTCTTCAATCATCTCTTTTATAAAGGCAGAGGGAATATTATCACCATCAATAAGTACTGCTATGTTTGAATCCATTTTTAACCTACTTTGTGAATTATATTAAAACAATCATTTATCGATTAATTTATGTTTTAAAAACAAATTATATTTTTTCCAAAAATATAAATTAACTATTATAAATATAAATGATTTTTTACTATTTGAAGTTTAAATTTTCATTTACTTTAGAGGCCTCTATTTTTAAATTGAATTCGTGAGAAAAAACAATGTCCCAAGGTCTGTATCTGGCAGTAAATCCTTTTTCAATAGAATTGTGATATTGTAATCTAAGAGTTGGATTTTGGGAAATTCCCACGTAAAATTTATTTGCGGATTTAGATTTAAGAATGTAGAGGAAGTAAATCATGATTGCCTCAATTAATTTAAAACGAAAAAGCCCCGAAAAAAATCGAGGCTTTTTTGGCTCCGCGAGCAAGACTCGAACTTGCATCCCGATAGCTATCGGAATAACAGCGAAAAGTTAAATCTGAATTTCGCGATTAATAACTTTTCGAATCATAATTTTGCTTTTCCATTTTTTTATTTTTCTTTCAGCAAAAGCAGCATCTTCTTTTGAGGGAAATTCTTTAGTGAAAACAATATTCCAAGGTCTATATCTAGCAGTAAACCCTTTTTCCAAATTATTATGATAAATAAGTCTAAGAGAAGGTTCTTTGGAAATTCCAGTATAAAATTTATCAGACGAAATTGACTGAAGAATGTAAAGAAAATACTTCATAAAACCATCAATAGTTTAAAACAAGAAAGCCCCGAAAAATCGAGACTTTTTTGGCTCCGCGAGCAAGACTCGAACTTGCAACCCTTCGGTTAACAGCCGAATGCTCTACCATTGAGCTATCGCGGAATAAAACTTTCAAAATGCAAGTTTATTTTGTAAAACACTTTTTAACAACAAAATTTGAATACCAAAAATAGCATTACAATCTATTTTTGTCAAGCATATTTTTAAAAATAGAAAAATATTTAAATAAATATTCCAATTATTGAGAAAATAATCTTATTTAATAAAAGAAGTTGACGTATAAATTGTTAATAGATAACTTAGAAGAATGATAATTGCATAAAATATTTTCGGCACGTATTTTGTCAAAGTATTTTATAAATTTAATAGGAATTGAACTATGAATATAAACAAAATTGAACATATCGGGATAGCAGTAAAAAGTATAGAAGAATCGTTAAAATATTATGAAGGTGTTTTGGGTCTAAAATGCTATGCAATTGAAGATGTAAAGGATCAAAAAGTTAAAACAGCTTTTTTAAAAATTGGCGAAACAAAAATTGAACTTCTCGAGGCTACAAGCAATGAAAGTCCTATTGCAAAATTTATTGAAAAAAAAGGGACAGGAGTTCATCACATTGCGTTTGCAGTTAATGGAATAGAGGAAACATTAGTTGCTGTTGAGAAAAATGGAATTCAATTGATTGACTCAAAACCACGCAAAGGGGCAGAAGGATTAGATATAGCGTTTCTTCATCCAAAATCAACGGGTGGAGTATTAACTGAATTGTGCGAAAAAAATGATTAATATTTATTGAACAATTTATTTGTTCATTAACATAAAGGAGAAAAAATGGGAATGCAAGAAAAAATTGACGAACTACTAAAAAAGCGTGTAGAAGCACGCTTAGGTGGTGGAGAAAAGAGGATTGACGTTCAACATGAAAAAGGAAAAATGACTGCTCGTGAGCGGGTTGAACTTTTATTGGATGATGGAAGTTTTGAAGAGTTTGATATGTTTGTTTCCCACCGAACTATTGGTTTTGGACTTGAAAAACAACAATATCTTTCTGACGGTGTTGTTACGGGTTATGGTACGATTGATGGACGGTTGGTTTATGTCTTTTCTCAAGATTTTACTGTTTTTGGAGGTTCTTTATCGGAAATGTTTGCAAAAAAAATTGTTAAGGTAATGGAAAAAGCTTTAAAAATTGGTGCTCCAATTATTGGAATTAATGATAGTGGTGGTGCAAGAATTCAAGAAGGTGTTAAAAGTTTGGGTGGATATGCTGATATTTTTCAACAGAACATTATGGCTTCTGGGGTTGTTCCACAAATTTCAGCAATATTTGGACCTTGTGCAGGTGGAGCCGTTTATTCCCCAGCATTAACTGATTTTACTATAATGTCAAAAGGTACAAGCTACATGTTTGTTACAGGACCCAAAGTTGTTAAAACCGTTACTGGTGAAACTGTTACAACAGAAGAACTTGGTGGTGCTCAAGTGCATGCAACAAAATCAGGCGTAACGCATTTTGTATCAGAAGATGAAGCAGAAGGGTTATTATTAATTAGAAAATTATTAAGCTATCTTCCTCAAAATAATATGGAAGACCCTCCACAAAAAGTTTGTAATGACCCCATTGATAGATTAGATGATGTATTAAACTCTATAATTCCAGAAAGTGCTAGTAAACCTTACGATATAAAAGATGTTATTTTTTCAATTGTTGATAATAATGAATTTTTGGAAGTTCAAAGACAATATGCACCAAATATAGTTGTTGGTTTTGCAACTTTTAATGGAAGTTCTGTAGGCATTGTTGCAAATCAACCAAATTATCTTGCAGGTGTTCTAGATATTAATGCTTCCAGAAAAGCTGCTCGTTTTGTCCGTTTTTGTGATGCGTTTAACATTCCAATTGTTACTCTTGTTGATGTTCCTGGATTTTTACCGGGAACTACACAAGAATATGGTGGAATTATTATTCATGGTGCAAAACTACTTTTTGCTTATGGTGAAGCCACAGTTCCTAAAATTACTATAATTTTAAGAAAAGCTTATGGTGGGGCTTACGATGTAATGAGTTCTAAACATTTGCGAGGGGATATAAATTATTCTTGGCCAGGAGCTGAAATTGCAGTTATGGGTGCAAAAGGTGCTGTTGAAGTTCTTTATTCAAAGGAAATGAATGCTTTGGAAACTCCCGAAGAAAGAGCCAAATTTAGCTCTGAAAAGGAAGAAGAGTATAAAGAGAAATTTGCAAATCCTTATGTTGCAGCAAAATATGGTTACATTGATGATGTTATTGAACCAAGAAATACAAGATTTAGAATTATTAGAGCTTTGCAAATGTTAGCAACCAAAAAAGATGTTAACCCACCAAAGAAACATTCAAATCTTCCATTATAAAAAGGAGCAGTTATGTTTGATAAATTTAGCTTTTCAAATATTTGGGAGAACGATGGAATTTTTATTTCGGTTGTTGGCTACTTGATAGTCTTTGTTGCACTATTATTTCTTTCAATCATTATTACAAATTTCCAAAAAATTCTAGTATCTAAACAAAGAAAAAAATTGAAAACAGTTGGTCATAGAGCTGCAGAAGCAGAAAATTTGGAAATATCTGGCGAAGTAAGTGCTGCAATTTCAGTGGCATTTTATTTGCACTTTCAGGAGAATCATGATGTTGAAAATACTGTTTTAACAATTAGAAAAGTTCAAAGAGCATATTCTCCTTGGAGTTCAAAAATATATGGACTAAGGGAGTATCCTAAACGATAAATATAAATAAGCAAAATCTTACTGAAAGAATAAGTTAATATATCTTTTAAAGGATGCAAAAAATATAAGGTTAAAATAAGATGAAAAAATTTAAATTTAATATTCGTGGAAATGACTACAACGTTGAAATATTAAACATTGAAGATGAAGTTGCTGAAGTTGAAGTTAATGGTTCTGTATATCAAGTAGAAATTGTTAAAGCTATTAAAGAAATTAAAACACCAAAATTAGTCCGCCCACAAGTAGTTCCTTCTGGAGGTTCTGATAGTGCAAAAACCAGTAAACCATCCGAGAAAAAGGGAGTTGGGTTTGTTAAAGCTCCACTACCAGGAACAATATTGGAAGTAAAAGTTAAAGTTGGTGATGAAGTTAAAGTTGGAGATAGACTTCTAATTATGGAAGCTATGAAAATGGAAAACGATATTAGATCAGATAAATCTGGGAAAATAGCAACTATAAAAGTTAATAATGGAGATTCTGTTCTTGAAGGTGATGTTTTAGTTGAGATAGGGGAATAATAATGGAAGGCATAAATCAGTTTATTAGTTTTACCGGTTTTGCCAATCTTACTATTGGTCACATAGTAATGATTGTTATTGGGTTAATTTTCATCTACCTCGCTATCAAAAAAGAATATGAACCGTTACTATTAGTGCCAATTGGATTTGGAATTTTAGTGGGGAATATACCATTTGTTGAAAATGTGGGGATGCAAATTGGTATATATGAGCAAGGTTCAGTTCTTAATTATCTATATTTTGGAGTAATGAAGGGTATCTATCCACCATTAATTTTTTTAGGAATTGGAGCAATGACTGATTTTTCAGCACTAATTTCAAATCCAAAATTAATGCTTCTTGGAGCTGCCGCCCAGGTTGGTATATTTTTGACCTTTATGGCAGCTTTGGCTCTTGGTTTTACTATAAATCAAGCTGCAGCTATTGGAATTATTGGAGGAGCTGATGGTCCAACTGCAATATTTCTCTCATCTAAATTAGCTCCAGAATTACTTGGAGCAATTGCAATTGCGGCTTATTCTTACATGGCTCTTGTTCCAGTTATTCAACCACCAATAATTAAATTGCTAACTTCAAAAAAAGAACGTTTAATTAAGATGAAACCCCCAAAGGCAGTTACAAAATTAGAAAAAATGTCCTTTCCAATAGTTGGACTTTTACTTACTACTTTTATTTCTCCTGGTGCATTACCATTATTGGGTATGTTGTTTTTTGGAAATCTACTTAAAGAATCTGGAGTAACAAAAAGACTTGCAGATACTGCTGCTAAGCCACTTATAGATATTGTTACAATTCTATTAGGACTTACGGTTGGTGCTTCAACACAAGCAACTACATTTTTAACTCCTGAATCAATATTAATTTTTGTGCTTGGAGCTATTTCATTTATGATTGCTACTGCCGGCGGTGTTTTGTTTGCTAAGTTTATGAATTTGTTTTTGAAAGGGGATAATCAATTAAATCCTATGATTGGTGCTGCGGGCGTTTCTGCAGTTCCTGATAGTGCAAGAGTGGTTCACAATCTTGGGCAAATTGAAGACCCTACTAACTATTTACTTATGCATGCAATGGCTCCTAATGTTGCTGGTGTAATTGGTTCGGCGGTTGCGGCTGGTATTTTAATGGGATTTTTGTTAAAAGTAATTTAAATTAAATATTTAAAAAAAAAGAGACGTCCTAAAACGTCTCTTTTTTTCATTTCTTAAAATTAACCACATCCTCCAAGAGCTCTTACTTTTTGCTTTTCAATAACTTTTGGTTTAGATTTTTCAATTAATACTGGAACAATTGATGATGCCTCTCTTCTAAAACGTTGAGTATCAGTTAAATTTGCTTCCATTGTTGATGAGCTTTTAAAATCAATTATATCGGACTTAAACTGATTAAATCCACCTTTTAATTGCAAAACATTTTCAAATCCCAATTCCTTTGCTAAAATATAACCTTTCTTTGAGTTAACATCATTATCGCCAACGATAATATTCACTTTGTCTTCCAAGTTGAAAATATTTTTTGATGATTTTGTGAAAAAATCATTTAACGATAAATTTGTTGCACTTGGCAAGGTCATAGTTTGGAAATCTTTTGAATTTCTGATATCGATAACCTGTAAACTTTTATCTTTATAAATAAATCTTAAAGCTAGTTCATCCGAAGAAATTGTATTAATTTCAAAACTTGAAGTATATGCTGAGTCGTTTATTTTATCAAGAATCATTGCTTTTTCTGGTTTCAAAGTTGAAGCAACAAGCCCAATTATTAAAGCAACAACTGTAATAACTATCATAGAACGTTTTGATGTTGTATCTACTACAACATTTTTTGTCGCCTTTTTTTCAATAATGCCAACAAGCCAATAACTTCCAAAAGCAACTACTATCATGAGAAATGCAAATAATCCTAATGGCATATTTAGTGTCTGAGAAACTTGAGGAATTCCAAAATCATAACCAGTGTATAATCCTTCAAAAATTGGGTATCCTTCAATAAAACCCCAAATACCAAGCATTGCTCCTAAAACAAAAACCATTGCATCAATTTTTCCAATCATAATTGCGCACATACTTGTTCCTGGGCAATAGCCACCAATCACGAAACCTAAACCCATTATTAGACCGCCAACTATTGCTGACCATAAAAATAGGGGATTAACATAAATCAATTCCAAATCTAATAATCCATTGTGTGACAAAACAAGAACGCCTACCATTGCCGTAACACCAGCAGTGAAAAACACTCTTAAAACGGTAAAATCGTAACCATAAAATACACCAGCTAATTTCTTCGAAGAAGAAAATCCGGCGCTTTCTAAAATAAAACCAAATGCAATACCAATTAATACGGCAAACACAAGGTTAAGTTCATTATTTATAAATTCTGGTACTAAAGGTCCCATTATTCTCTCTCAAATTAATTAATTGATCCAAAGTTTTCTAAAAAAATAAGCAAAAAGATATCCACCACCAAAAATGGCTATCATTGTTAAAATACCACCAGTGGAAAAAACTGCCATTCCGCTTAAAGCTGCACCACTAGTACACCCTCTCCCAAGTTGTGCACCAAAACCAAATAATGCACCACCAATTAAAGCTGCCACAAGTCTTGTTTTTGATGTAATTCCAGAATGATGTTCAACAGTAAATTTCAATCTGTTTGCCAGAACTCCTGATATAAAAGCTCCAAGTAATGCTCCTAAAATTTCAAATACCAACCAAGTTTTTAATGGGCTACCTTCATGAGTTGCATTAAAATCCTGCAAATACGGTACATTTTCGGAGTGTGCTGGAGCAATGCTTTCTAACGAGTAAATAACTACACTTTTTGCCGCTCCGCTGGCTCCTAATCCGTGACCTGTTATATAAATAGTAACTACTAATAACAAGCCAAGCAATAATCCTGCTAAGTAAGGATTCATATATTTGTTGGGTTTCATTTTATTACCTTATTATTATTAATTTTATTAATCAATTCGTTTTCATCTTCAATATCTTCATATCCAGTCATCATTGCCTTAAGGTTAGTAAGAATGGAATGTCCTGTTGTAATTAAATAAACGTGAACTACAACAAACGCAATTAAAGCATAAGCACCAGCAGTATGTATTAATGCTACTGGTTCTAAATTTTCAATATCTAAGCCAGCAATAAAACCACCTGATGAATATCTATAAAATATATAAAACAATCCAGAGATTACCATAATTGGTATTACAAGTATTTTAAGTACTAAATAAGTAATTCTTTGTAATGGATTTAATTTGCTTAAAACTGTTTTTTTAGTTGGATGCGGCGAATTTTTAAAAATACCCAAAATATAATAATCCATCTGTGCTTTTAAAAATTTAGTTGTTGGAAGATATTGCTTCCACTCACCAGTTGTGAAATGCCAAAAGATAGCAAAAATAATTAATACTATAAGTGAATATGCTGCATATCTATGAAAAATTACCGCATTTTCAAATCCGAAAAACGAAAAAGAACCATGTACTTCAAAACCAGTTAAGGCAAGAAAGAATATTAAAAATGCTTGTGTCCAATGCCAAAATCTTTCAAAACTTCTGTATATATATACTGTTTTCATTATTTAATACCTTTTATTTTTGTTTATTTGCAAAATAAACTCTTAGAAATCCGTGAGATAATACACCAGCAAAGGAAGCTATAATAAGCAAGAAACCCAAAAGATCAATTATTGAACTATAATCTCTTCCTGGTAAATAAAAATCATTTAATCCAGCAAGACGACTATTCTCTCTTTGATGGCAATTTGTGCATGTTAAGGATTCTTCTTTTGGCGCAACTTGGTGGTTAATGGGCCAATACATTTCTGTTTTAATAAAAGAATATTTACCACTATATGGTAATCCAACTGCTTTCATACCTTTTTCTGAAGCAATGTTCCAATCAAAATCTTTCCAAAATGCACCTTCGCCAACATTATCTGCATAAAGGTTAGGAAGAATAATCATTCTTGTAACTGGGTCAAAAATTTGAGTCGCGGTGTGGATTTTTACCGGAATAATTTTTGAATTTTTATCAGAATAAGAACCATATAAAGGATTTAGAACCACAGCTTTTGTAGTATCTTCAATTTTATCTCCTCTAACATAATGTCCTGCTGTTCCATTAAACCAAACATAATTTGGTTCAATATTTTTTCCAAAAGTAAAAGAGCCTTTTATTGATTTATAAACATGATTTCCAAGTGAATCAACTTCTTCGTATGGTTCTCCATCTTTTAATCTTCCAGCGGTTGACCAATCCCAATCAAGATTTGTAGGTGTACCTTTTGAATAAATTGGAATGTGGCACGTTTGACAAGCAACTTTTAATGTGTGTTCGTTTAATATTAATGCTTTGTGTGGAGTTTCAGTGTGGCAATCTTCACAATTAGACCTTTCGGTATTTAAAGTTGCAATAGAATAAACCTTTCCTTGAATTTGATGATTTTCAGTTTTATGACAATCGATGCAAACCAAATTTGGACCAGCTTCATCCATGTGAATGTCAATTTCTCTTCCAGGATGGAACATTGTGTTGTCCAAATCGCCATGTTTTATATTGTTACCACCACCACCATAAAAATGGCAAACACCACAATTATCACGAGTAGGTCTTCCAACACTTTGAGCCACTTTTCTTAAATCTACACCTGGATCTGGTGTTCCTGATAAATTTGCTCCTTTCAAATAGGAATTTGACTGATCGTGACAAACCAAACAATCAACATTTGTGGAATCTGTATAAGAAACTCCATTTTCCTTCATATCAAACCCAATATGGCATTTTGCACAGCTTTTTGTATTTGATTGAGTTCCAATACAATAATTGTTAATAATATTTTTCTTGCCAAGATAAACTATGCCTTTACCTTCAATGTAATCAGGTCTTTCCCAATTCCAATGTGAAGATTGCATTACTTCAATGTGACGTTTATTGTGGCACGAAATACAAGTTGCTGTAACATCTTGTGGACGTTGAAAATCTTTTTGTAGAACAGCAAATTTACTGTGGTCTACAACTTTTGCGGGTTTTTCAGAATATTTTGCTTTTAAAACAACAGCATTAGTGGGACGATAAGTTTTGTCAGAAAAGATACTAAAAGCTACTAATATAATAACAAAAGTTACTGAAAGGACAATAATGAATTTCCTCATAAAGGATTCCTTATTTAATGTTAATTAAAAATTAAATTTACTCATGGATATAAAATTATTAGATAAAATATCTTTTTTAAGCGACAAATCTATATTATTTATATCCAAAAATAATAAAAATTTATGGCATAAAACAAAAAATTTTATGCTATAAAACAATAATTAATATGCGATAAGTATATTTTGACGTGAAATTATTTGTAACTTTCTTGTTAATTAAATTATTAAGTTATAATATTGTTTTTACCTTAAATTATTTGGACATGAATAAATAAATTTATGATGAGTGAAAAGAAAGAAACATTAAAGCAAATTCTTGAAAATATTTCACAAATATTGGATCTTGAAAGTTTGTATTCCCATGATATGCAATACTGGGAAGATGAACTCGGTAATATTATTTCAGTTTCTCCTTCGTGTGAAAGGATAACAGGATACAAGTCTGAAGAATTTATAAATAATCCAAATTTGATAAATGAAATAATTTTAACTGAGGATGCAAAAATATGGATGAAACGATGCGATAACATTAAAAAGAATAGTGTAAAAAATTTACAATTTAGAATTCGTCATAAATCCAAAAAAGTAGTTTATGTTGAACATAATTCGCAAAGACTTTTTGATAAAAACAATTTATTTATTGGACTTAAATCATTAAATAGAGACATAACTAATCGTAAGTTGACAAACGAAATAATAAATTCTAGCTCTACTGTGCTCTTTTTATGGAAAAACGAACCTGGATTTCCAACAGAATTTGTAAGTGAAAATGTTAAAAATCTTTTAGGATATAATATAAACGAGTTTCTTACAGGTAAAGTAAACTACAATGATTTGATTCACCCAGAATGTCTTGAAAGAGTTACCAAAGAAGTTGAAATCAATATTGAAAATAAGGATTCTAATTATAAGCACGAACCTTATCGTATAATAGCAAAGAACAAAAAAATTAAATGGGTTTCGGATAATACTTCAGTTCGTTTGGATTCTAAAGGCAACATTACTCATTTTCATGGAATAATTACTGATATTACAGAAGCAAAAAATGCATTAGACAAATTAAAACAAAGCGAAGAAATTTTTAGAAATATTTTCAACCATTCTCCCATGGGAATTTTGCATTTTGATAAAAAAGGTATAATTAAAGACTGTAATAACGAATTTGCATCTATTATGGGGGCAGATAAGGAAGAACTAATTGGGTTTGATATGATTAACCAAATTAAAGATTCTGGATATCAGGATGTAATTAGAAATTATTTAGTTACGGGTTATGGATATTATACTGGGAATTATCAGTCTATAATTTCGGGTAAAATTATTCCTATAGCAGCTCACTTTAATGCAATTTTTTCTGAAGATAAAGAAATAATTGGTGGTGTGGGCTTAGTAGAAGATATTACTGAGAGAACTAAGCATGAAAAATTACAAAAAGCTTTATTTGATATTTCGGCAACTGCCAGTAAAACAATTTCAATCAATGAATTATACAAAGAATTACATGCTATTATTCAAGAACTTATGCCCGCTGAAAATATTTATGTTGCAATGTTAAATACAAAAGAAAATTTAATTACATTTCCATATCATGTCGATAAATACGATCCATCTCCAGATCCTCAAAAATTTGGAAATGGACTGACAGAATATATTTTAAGGACAAAGAAGAGCCAAATAATTACAGCTGATATAGATAAAGAACTCCAAAGAAAAGGGGAAGTTGCTCTCAATGGTGAATTTTCACAAGTATGGGTTGGAATATACTTAGAATTTGAAGGAGATTATAAAGGTGTTTTAGCATTGCAAGATTATGACAATATAAATGCATATTCTGAAGAAGAATTGAAAATATTGCAATTTGTTTCTGAACAAATTGTAAAAGTCCTTGATAAAAAATATGCTGATAGAAGATTACGCGATTCTGTAAATGAATTGTATGAAGCAAAAAAAGAATTAGAAATAATTAACCAAAATAAAGACAGATTCTTCTCTATTATTGCGCACGATTTGCGAGCTCCATTTAATACTCTTTTGGGTGTTACCGAAATGATTACTGGAAATATGGATGATATCTCAATGGATGAAATTGAAGAAATTTCCAAAGTTATACATTCATCAACAAACAATTTATTTAAGTTAATTGAAAATTTGCTTAATTGGTCTCGTCTGCAAATGGGAACGTTCCATGTAATACCAAAAAAAATATTTATTAAAGAAACAGTTCTAGAGGTTTTGGAAATTATTAAATATGCAGCCAAAGAAAAAAACATAACAATTATAAATGAAATAGCAGACCATGCGATTTTTGTGGATGAAGAGTGTCTGAAAACAGTTGTTCGTAATTTATTGAACAATGCTATTAAATTTACTTACCGAAGTGGAACTATTCTTCTTACTTCAAAGGAACTTGAAACACATATCAAGATTGCAATTGAAGACAACGGTGTTGGTATTGATGACAAAATTATTGCAAATCTTTTTAGCATAACTAGTAAAACTTCAACAGTTGGCACAGAAAATGAGAAAGGTACTGGCTTGGGGTTAATTTTATGCAAAGATTTAATAGAAAAAAATGACGGACAATTGTGGGTAGATAGTGAATACGGAAAGGGTAGCAAGTTTAGTTTTACAATTCCAAAGCAAAAATAGAACTTAAAAGTATCTTGACAAGATTATAAGGATTTCTTATTTGTGAATCACAATTCAACAATAAAAATTATGCGAGTTAAAGAATGAAATAAAGAAAAAGATATTAGATTGTACTTCTCAATTTATTTACACCTCTTAAGCACAAAACACTCACAACCATATTTATCTGCTGGATTTGTTTATATTCATAGAAATTTATCTTATAACAATTCATTAAATAAAGCGGAGGGAAATAAAAATTTACTTAATGCACGTTTTAGTGCTGGTATAGATGTTCCAATAATTGCTAATTTTTATCTAAATGGAGATTTTGGGGTTTATACAGATGGATTTGGTTATGTTGGTTGAAGTAGCAACGTTGGCTTTAGATTTGCTTTATAAAACAACATGTAACAGATAAATATTTTGACATAAAAAATAGGGTGGAAATAATTCAACTATTGAAAACAACTATAAATGTAGATTTTCTTAAATCAAAAAAATATGTTTTAAAATTATTTAATAGTTTGAATTTAATTTGTTGACAATATTTTACATCGGGTAATACTGAAACCAAGTTGTTGTGAAAAATAAATCGTGTAACCTATTTATAAATAAAAACTTATGTAATTTTAGGTTTTGAAATATGAGCCTATTTTTATAAATTGCATAGCTCTAATATATTTTCTAAAACAAGTAAGAAGGAATAAGTATGACCAAAGCTGATATCGTTGAGAGAGTTGCTGATGGTACGGGGTTAACAAAGTTGGAAACAGAAGCAATTATTGAAGGATTCCTCAATACGGTTATTCAATCATTACGTGATGGAAATGGAATTGAAATTAGAGGATTTGGCAGTTATAGAGTGAAAAAAAAGAATTCTAGATATGCTCGAAATCCTAGAACAGGAGAAAAGGTTTTTGTTGATGAACATTTTGTCCCAACTTTTAAGTTTTCCAAGGATTTCAAAAATGCAGTTAATAAAGGAATGCAAATAAAGGAAAGTGACTCATAGGATGGGAAAAAAATCTGGAAATAAATCAAAAGATATAAAACTGAATGAGAATAAATCAAAAGAAATTAATTATGTAAAATTAGTTTATGGTGCTTTATTATTGGCTTTTGTTGGGATGATAATTTTATATTCAACCGGAACTTTTGATGGTCCTAAGGTTGTGGAAACAAACGGTAATTTTAATTCAGAAAGCGATGAACATAATCATAGCACTGTTGACTTAAACTCCTTGAATGAAATTAAATTGTTAGAAGAAAAAGTCAAAAATAATCCAGATGACTTTAAATCGTTATTAAGTTTATCACATTTATTAAACGATTCTGGTTTTTACGATAAAGCTATTGAAAATTATAAAAAATATTTAACTAAAGATTCTAAAAATGTTGATGTAATTATTGATATGGGAGTATGTTATTATCAATTAGGGGATTTTGATTCTGCAATTAAAACAATGGAAAATGGAGTTTCAATAAATCCTAAACACCAAATTGGTAATTTTAATTTGGGTATTGTTAATTCAGCTAAAGGTAATAATCTTAAATCACAAGAATATTTTGAAAAAGCTATAAAAATAGACCCAAATTCAGATATTGGAATTAAAGCAAAAAATTTATTAGATAATCACTAAAGGAGAAAGCACTATGCCTAGTGGAAAGAAAAGAAAACGTCATAAAATGTCAACTCATAAGAGAAAAAAAAGATTAAGAAAAAATAGACATAAAAAGAAACTATAATCGTTTAATTTTTTAATCCGTTTAATTATTAAGTGAGTGTACTTTAGTATGCTCATTTTCTAATTTACAAGCCAACTTAGCTCAGTTGGTAGAGCAACTCATTCGTAATGAGTAGGTCGGCGGTTCGACTCCGCCAGTTGGCTCATCTTTATATCTATCCGTTAAAAATTCAAATAAAACAATTTAGTAACATTTAGCTCTTGCTATATGCCATCTGCCTTATTAATTACCTTAACTACATTATTTATTTAGCTTTAGCAACAAAAAAAAATAAAATAGTACTTGACATTTCCCTATTAAAAGAGTTAATTTGGGTAGTAGTGGGAAAGAATGTTTAAGTTTCCCTAATAATGTCAAATTAAAGTGAAATCGATATGTTTTTAGGTAGTTACAATTACGCAATTGACACGAAAGGTAGAATTTCAATCCCTGCAAAGTTGAGAAAGTTTGTTTCACCCGAAGCGAATAACACATTTGTTCTTACACGCGGCTCTTCAAAGTGCATTAATATTTATCCAATGGATTATTGGAAGGAATTGGTTGCTAGTAAATTAGATAAACTAAATACTTTTGACCCGAAAGAAGCAAAATTTATGCGATTGTTTCTACAAGAAGCTACTGAAGACACATTTGATACACAATCTCGGCTATTAGTACCCAAAAAACTTATTGATTCTGCTGAAATTGAAAAAGATGTTATTATTCTTGGAATGAACAAATACATTGAAGTATGGAGTCCTAAATTATATGAGGATTATCTAAAAGAAATTGAAGAACCATATGAAAATATTGCAAAAGAAGTTATGAAAATATAATTAGATAAATGTTTCAATTTTAATTGAGATTAATTCTATCGTAAAAAACAAGAATGAGCAGATGAATTATCATATACCCGTTTTATTGAAAGAAAGTGTTGAAAACTTAATTACCGATAAATCGGGTTTTTATTTTGATGGAACTATTGGATTTGGTGGACACTCTGAGGTTATTTTGTCAAATCTAAATTCAAAAGCTAAATTGATTGGAACGGACAAAGATTTATCTGCATTTGAATATTGCAAAAATAAATTTATTGAAGATAAAAGAGTAAAAGTATATCACGCAGGTTTTACAAATATTATTAATATTTCAAAAATTGAGTTTATTGACAAATATGATGGAATTTTTGTTGATTTAGGAGTTTCTTCATTCCAATTAGATAATAAAGATTCTGGATTTACTTTTCGGGAAGATGTTCCATTAGATTTAAGAATGGATAAATCACTAGGTGAACCAGCATCATTTTATTTAAATAAACTTGAAGAAAAAGAGTTGGTTGAAATATTTTTTAAATATGGTGAAGAGCGAAATTCTAAAAAAATTGCAAATTCAATTTGTAATTATAGAATAAAAAAAAAAATTAAAACTACTGGTCAGTTAAAAGAAATAATTGAGCAGATTACACCAGAAAAATTTTTAATAAAAGCTCTTTCAAGAATATTCCAAGCTTTAAGAATTTATGTTAATAATGAATTAGAAGAGTTGGAAGACTTTTTAGAAAAAGCTGTTTCAGTTTTAAATCCAAATGGAAGGCTTGCTGTTATTACCTTTCATTCATTAGAAGATAGAATAGTAAAGGATTTTTTTAAGGATAAAACTAAAGATTGTATTTGTCCTCCAGAATATCCTGTATGTGTTTGTGAAACAAAACCTGAATTGCGAATTTTAACTCGGAAACCAATTATTGCAAGTTCAGAAGAAGTTAGAAGTAATAAAAGGTCAAGAAGTGCTAAACTACGAGTTGCTGAAAAATTATGAAAAAACGTAAAAACCAAAAAAATACTAAAAGCAAGTTTTCAAAATTTAAATTTTTGTTTTTAATAGTATTTCCAATGGTTATTGTAATTTTTGGATTTCTCTTTTTACAAACAGAAATAAAATTTTTAGAAAAAAAAATGTATGAGAATGGGAAAAAATTAGAAATAGTACAAAATCAATTGGAATCGAAATTGGTTGCAGTCCAAAAATTATCCTCTGAAGGGAGGATAGTTGATATTGCAAAATCAAAATTAGGAATGGTAAGAATTAATAATAAAGTGGAATATATTTCAATAAATCAATTAAAAATTGACCAGATAAAAAAAATTGTAGATAGTAAATATGAATAATGCCCGTGTACTTTTAATATTGTTTTTTGTTTTGGTAATGCTAATTGTTTTGGTAATGCGATTGTTCACAATTCAAGTTAGTGAGCACCAAAAGTATTCTAAAATTGCAGAGCGTCAGCAAAGCAAATCAGTTACAATAAAAGCTGAGCGAGGATTGATTAAAGATAGAAATGGTGAAACATTGTCATTTACAAAAAACGATGTATCACTTTTTATTGATACAAGAATGACAAATATGAAAGAAAAAGAAAAAATTGCTAAAAGATTTTCAAAACTGTTTAATAAAAGTGAAAATTATTATTTAAACATATTGAATAGTGCTAATAAAAATATTTGCATCGAAAAGAAAGCACCAAAAGGCAAAATTTTACAATTAAGTGATTTTATGATTAATGGGTATTTCCAAATTGAAGATTATTCTAGAATTTATCCTTATGGAAGTTTAGCTTCACATTTACTTGGATTTGTTGATAGAAACTTGGACGGGATCTCTGGAATTGAAAAACAGTTTAATAAATATCTTACAGGGATTGATGGGTACAATTATATTGAAAATGACGTGCAAGGAAGAGTTGTAACTATAAATAGAGAATATTCTGCCGAGCCAATTTCAGGAAATAATTTAGAATTAACTATTGATAGAAATTGCCAAGCAATATTAGAAGAAGAAATTTCCATTGGATTAAAAAAATATAATGGTGAATCTGCTATTGGAATTATAATGGAACCATTTACTGGTGAAATTATAGCTTGGTCAAATAAACCTGATTATGATCCAGCTAATTACAATATTTATTCAGATTCAGAAAGAAGAAATAGGGCATTAACTGATACTTACGAACCAGGTTCAACTATTAAACCACTTATTATGTCAATCCTTTTAGAAGAAGGTTTAACGTATGAAAATGAAATCACTAATACTGAAAATGGGAAATATAAAGTAAAAGGTGCAACGATAACAGATACACATGAATTTCAAAGACTTAATTCAACTGAAATAATTTCACATTCAAGCAATGTTGGAATTGCAAAATTAAGTGACAAAATTGATGACGATATGTTTTATAAATATTTACGCGATTATGGCTTTGGAAATTTGACTTCAATAAATTTACCAGGCGAAACACCAGGGTTCTTAAAAAAGCCAAAACAGTATTCAAAAATATCCAAAAATTTTATTTCTTTCGGATATGAAATTGCTGTGACACCTATTCAATTGTTAAACGCTTATTGTGCTTTAGTTAATGGCGGTGATTTATTACAACCATTTATTATTAAATCAATTAAAGATAATAAGGGTAATATTATAGAGGAAAGTTCAAGAAAAAAAATTAGAACAGTTGTTTCAAATAAAACCTCAAAACGTGTTATTGAAATGATGAAAGAAGCGGTTGAGAATGGAACTGGTATTGAAGCACAAATTCCAAATTTACAAGTTGCTGGTAAAACAGGTACTGCACAAAGATTAATAAATAATAAATATTCAAGTAGTGAATATAACTCCTCATTTGTAGGATTTTTCCCTGCAGATAATCCTAAATATATTGCACTAATTGTTGTTATGTCACCATCAGTTGGTAAATACGGAGGGAAAGTAGCAGCACCAATTTTCCACAACATCGCTAAGCGAATTGCAGAATCCGATAAAAATATTGTAAACGATAATTTTGAAAATAAGATATTAAACGATGCAAAAATGGTAAGTAATGAAATTCAAGAAGAAGAAATATTTGTATCTGCCAATTTGAAAGAAGAAAGCGAATCTTATCAAAGAAGCAGAAATGGTAGCATAATTACTGAAATTTCAATAATGCCTAATTTGGTAAATTTTACAAAACGTGATGCAATAAAAACATTGAATAATTTAGGAATTAAATATAAAATAATTGGAAGTGGAAATGTTGTTAAACAAAGCATATTGGCTGGGACAAAAATAAACAATAATTCAGTTTGTAATTTGAAATGTGAGTCATTAAAAGAAAATAGTAAATTGAGGATTAACTGATGCATCTTAGCAAATTAATCCAAAATATTAAAGTAATTAGCATTTCAGATATTTCTGAATCGCGAGAAATTATTGATATCACTGCAAATTCAAGAGAAGTGAAAGTTGGTTCAATGTTCGTGGCTGTTAAAGGTTTTACTGTTGATGGACATCAATTCATAACAAATGCTGTAAATAATGGCGCTTCTGCAGTAGTGCTTGAAGACAATAACGATTATCCAGATGAATATTTTTATAATAATAGTGTTGCAAAAATTGTTGTTGAAAGTACAAGAAAGGCATTTGCTGATTTATCGTGTGAATTTTATGAACATCCTTCAAAACAACTTAAACTTGTTGGTATTACTGGTTCTAATGGTAAAACTACTACTGCATTTTTTGTGAAAAATCTTTTTGAAACTGCAGGTTTTAAGACAGGACTTTTAGGAACTATTTCAAATGTTTTTGGAAGTTTCATTGAAGATTCGCAACTAACTACACCAGAAAGCAATACATTAAATAAATATTTAAGACAGATGGTAAATGATGGAATTACACACTGTGTTATGGAAGTATCATCACATTCATTAGTACTTGATAGGGTTAGAGGATTAGATTTTGATTATGGTATTTTTACAAACATTACTTCAGATCATTTAGATTTTCATTCTGATTTTGATAATTATTTAGAAGCCAAAAAAATATTTTTTGATAATCTAAAAAACAATTCCGTTGTTATATACAATTTTGATGATATAAGTAGCGATAGACTTTTGTCAAATAATCTTTCAACAAAAATATCTTTTGGAAAAAATGTTAATGCAGATTATAAAATTTGCAATATAACTTTTAATATGGATGGAACTAGATTCAATCTTGAAAATAATAATAAGTTTAAATTTAATACAAAGCTAATTGGGGAATTTAACGCTTATAATGCTGCATCAGTTGCAATTATTGGTGTAAATGAAAAATATGAAGATGAAATTATTATTAATGCAATAAATTCTACTCCACAAGTTCCTGGCAGATTTGAAGTTATTAGCAAAGCAGAAAAAAAAGTAGTCGTTGATTATTCGCATACGGCCGATAGTTTAGAAAAAGCTTTAGAAGCAATTATCAAGATTGTTGATAAATCGCGCCCAATATATACAGTTTTTGGTTGCGGTGGAAACAGAGACAAAACAAAGCGTCCAATAATGGGTGAAATTGCAGATAGATTAAGTGACGAAATTTATGTCACTTCCGATAACCCAAGAGCTGAAAATCCTTTAGAAATAATTAGTGAAATATTAAATGGGATAAAAAGAAAAAATCCCAAAGTAATTGAAAATAGAGAAGAGGCAATAAAGCAAGCTATCTGTAATTCTGAACCAAATGCAGTAATTTTAATTGCAGGTAAAGGGCATGAAGAGTATCAGCTTATAAATGGAATTAAATATCATTTTTCTGATAAAGAAATTGCACAAAAATATTTGGGAGTTATGAATGAAAATTAACTTAACAGATATTTTTAATCTTAAAAACTCTGTAATATATAATCCAGATAATTTTAAAGCAGTTTCAAAAGTATCTATTGATAGCCGTACTATTAAAGCTAATTCAATTTACGTTGCGCTAAAAGGCAATAAATTTGATGGTCATAATTTTGTAAAGGAAGCTGTTTCAAAAGGTGCTATTGCAATAATAATAAATAAAAATAGACTCACGAGTTTTGATAATTTAAATTGCACTATTATAACAGTTCCAAATACAACTATTGCGTACGGTGAATTAGCTCAAAAATTTAGGAATAAATTTAATGGAAAATTAATTTCAATCACGGGAAGTAATGGTAAAACTACAACTAAAGAAATTTTAGCTACTATTTTAAGTGAAAAATTCAAAACGGATAAAACTTTAGCAAACAATAATAATCACATAGGTGTTCCTAAAACCATTTTTTCAATTAAAAAGGGGACAGAAGTTTTAGTCTTAGAACATGGAACAAACCATTTTGGTGAAATAGATTATACAGCTAATATCGCAAAACCCAACTATGCTGTTATAACCAATATTGGGGATTCACATCTTGAATATTTAATTGACACAAATGGTGTTTACAAAGAGAAAAGTTCTTTGTTTAACGAAACACTAAGTAATGGTGGAACTATTTTTGTAAACACCGATGATGCAAAAATCAAATCAGAAACAAAGAAAACAAAAAATAGAATAACGTTTGGATTTAATGGAAGACCAGATATAAAAGGAGAAATAATAGGATTTAGTAAGGATGGTAAGACAAAACTTTCTGTTGAATACCTTGGGAAAAAAATTATTTCAGAATTACCACTTTATGGAATATCCAATTCAAAAAATATGTTGGCAGCTATTGCTGTAGCTTTATATTTGGGTGTTTCAAAAACACAAATACAAAAAGCAATTAAAAAATTAAATCAAGTAAAAGGAAGACTTTTTGTTGAAACATTTCAAATAGCAACATTAATAGATGATACTTATAATGCAAATCCTGCATCTATGGTAGCTGCAATTGATTTATTAAAAAAGATAAAAACTTATCAATTAAAAACTTTAATTATTGGTGATATGTTTGAACTTGGTGAAAATGCTTTGCAAATTCACAGGGAACTTGCAACTATTATTATTAAAAGCAAAATACAAAATGTTTTTATGATTGGTAAATTAATGAAAACTTTGTCTAGTGAAATGCAAAACACTAATATCAATTGGGCACATTTTAGGACGCGAAAACATTTAGCATCATTTATAAATAAAACCGAATTCAAAAATCAAGTTGTTTTAGTTAAAGGTTCACGTGGAATGAAAATGGAAGAATTTGTAACACAAATAAGGGAGAAATTAAAATAATGTTCTATTACTTATTTGATTATTTAAATCAACTATTTGATATTCCCGGTTTTGGAATATTTAAGTATCTATCTTTTCGGTCCTCAATTTCTGCAATTACTGCGCTTGCAATTGCTTTTTATATTGGGCCAAAGATTATTAAACATTTACAAAATTTACAAGTTGGCGAAACAATTAGAGAAGAAGGACCTCAAACTCATAAACAAAAAGCTGGCACACCAACTATGGGTGGGCTAATAATTCTACTTGCTATTATTGTTCCAGTTCTACTTTGGAGTGATATTACAAGCTCATATATTTTACTTGCATTATTTGGCTTAATATTACTTGGGTCAGTTGGTTTTATTGATGATTATTTAAAGGTTATTAAGAAATATCCCAAAGGATTAATAGCTCGATATAAATTATTAGGACAAGTAATTGTTGGGTTAGTTGTTGGCTTATCAGTTTACTATTTACCAGAGTTTGCAGAATATAATACACAAACAACTCTTCCATTTTTCAAAAACTTAAATTGGGATTTTGAATACTTATATATTCCAGTTGTTATTTTTATTGTTACGGCTACTTCAAATGCAGTTAATTTAACTGATGGTTTAGATGGACTTGCAATGGGCACCATTACATTTGTAATGCTTGCATTGGCAATTATGAGTTATGTTTCCGGAAATATTATTTGGTCAGATTATTTAAACATTGTTTATCTGCCTGGTTCAGGTGAACTTACTGTTTTTATCGCAGCAATTATTGGTGCTGGTTTAGGATTCTTGTGGTTTAATTTTTATCCTGCTCAGGTATTTATGGGTGATACTGGCTCTCTTGCTCTTGGTGGAGTTTTTGGAATTATTGCAATTCTTATCAAAAAAGAACTTCTTCTACCTTTATTAGGGGGAATATTTTTTGTGGAAACATTATCTGTCATTTTGCAAAGAGTATATTTTAAGTATACAAAAAAACGTTTTGGTGAAGGAAAAAGAATATTTAAAATGTCACCTATTCACCATCATTTTGAATTGGTTGGATGGGCAGAGCCCAAAATAGTCATGCGGTTTTATATTATCACAATAATTTTAGTAATTATCAGCTTGGCATCATTTAAGATAAGATGAAAAACATTGCAAATAAACATATAACAATTCTTGGAGCTGTTCGCAGTGGTATAGCCGCAGCAAAATTAGCACATAAAATGCATGCAATTCCTTTTGTTAGTGATTATTCTAATAATCTTAGTTCAATTTATGAACTTGATGAGTTAGGCATAAAATATGAGTTTGGTGGGCATTCTGAGAATGTATTTGATTGTGATTTTATAATCATTAGCCCTGGTGTACCTTCAGATGCAAAAGTAATAATTGAGGCAATAAATAGAGGCATTCAAATTATTAGTGAAATAGAATTTGCTTCATGGTTTTGCGAAGGAACTATTATTGCAATAACAGGAAGTAATGGTAAAACCACATCTACAGAATTGTGTAACCACACATTAAATTATTGTGGATTAAAATCGTATGCAGCTGGAAACATTGGATTAGCTTTTTCAGAAATTGTTTTAAATGTAAAAGCCAATGAATTTGTAATTCTTGAAATATCAAGTTTCCAGTTAGATTTTATTGATGAATTTAAACCAAAATTTGCAGTTTTGTTAAACATAACTCCAGATCATTTAGATAGATATAATAATGATTTTAATAAATATGTGGAATCCAAATTCAAAATAAATAAAAACCAAAATAAAGAAGATTATTTCATTTATAATAGTGATGATAAGGTTCTGTTAGAAGCTAAAAATTTGAATGGTATAGCAATTCCATTTTCACTAGAGGAAATTAATTGTGGCATTTACGTTAGTGACAATTTATTCAAATATAAAAATGAAGAAACAATAGAAAATATATGTCCAATAAACATTTTGCAAATTAAAGGTGAGCATAATCAGTATAATGCAATGTCTGTAATAATAATTGCAAAATTATTAGGATTAAATAACTCAAAAATTGAAAGTGCTTTGGCATCTTTTAAAGGTGTTGAGCACAGACTTGAATTAGTGAGAACTATTAACGGAATTAGTTTTATTAACGATTCTAAAGCTACAAATGTAGATTCAGTGTGGTTTGCAATACGCAGTTTTAATAATCCAATTATATTAATTCTTGGTGGAAAAGATAAAGGGAATGATTACAGTAGAATTGAACCGCTTATAGCTAAACATGTAAAAGTGATATATGCTATTGGCTCTTCTTCTGATAAAATATATAATTATTTTCAAAACATTATTGAAGTTCAAAAAGTTGGTTCCCTCGAAGAAGCAGTGAAAAAAGCTTACGAAATTGGGAAAAATGGGGATATAATAATGTTATCCCCAGCATGTGCAAGTTTTGATATGTTCAACAATTATGAACATCGTGGTAGTGTTTTTAAACAAATAGTGATGAACTTATAAATGAAAATTTTAATTCGAATATTAATAGCAATTGTATTATCACTAATGGTGCTTGGGGCTATTCTTGTATTTACAGCTAGCAGCACATATAGCGAAGTACGTTTTGATAATATTTATTTTTTATTTAAATCACATATTGGAAAAATGCTTGCTGCTATTGCAGCTGGAATTCTTTTTTCAATAATACCTTATCAATATTACAATAAATATAGTAAGCAAGCACTTTTAACTGTAATTCTAATTTTAGTTTTAACAGTACTTTTGGCTCCAAAATATAAAGGTGCAGCTCGTTGGATAGATTTAGGTATAATTCAATTTCAGCCATCGGAATTAGTAAAATTAGTCCTTTTTATGCACATAGCAGGGATGATTGAGCGTAAGGGAAAACTTATTGAAGATTTTAAAAATGGATTTAAATACCCGTTAATTTGGATTGTTTCGGTTGCTGGCTTGGTAGTAATTCAACCGAATTTGAGTACTGCAGTTATAATAGTATTTACAAGTTTTACGCTTTTATACACAGGCGGAAGTAAATTCAAACATATTGCTGCAACTATGGGCGTTCTCAGCTTTGCTGCTGGTGGTTTGATGATGTTATTCTCTCATTCGCGTTCACGAATTATTGGGTTTATTGAAAGTATTAATGGGAATAGTGAACCAAATATTCAAGTTATGCAAGCCAAGATTGGACTTGGCAGTGGGGGATTAGTAGGGGTTGGTATTGGTGCAAGTAGACAAAGTGATTTGTTTCTTCCAGAGTCTTATGGAGATTTCATTTTTTCAATACTTGGTGAACAGTTTGGATTATTGGGGACCACAACGGTGTTGCTTTTATATTTTGCAATATTTTTAATAGGAATTTATATAGCGAAAAAATCAAATGATCAATATGGTCAACTTTTAGCTTTTGCAATTTCATTTAATATAATTATGAGTGCATTTATAAATGTATGTGTTGTCACAGGTCTTATGCCAACAACAGGAATAACTTTACCATTTATTAGTTTTGGTGGAACTTCAATTATACTGTTTAGTATTTCGATAGGAGTTCTAATTAATATTGCAAATCAAGGAAATAAACAAAAATCTGTAAGGATAAGCTCAATTGCCTAATGCACTAATAAAATATCGCTTTCTTTTTGCTGGTGGCGGAACTGGAGGTCATTTATATCCTGCAATTGCAGTGGCGCAGAAAATTAAAGAGTTACTACCAAATTCTGAAATACTTTTTATTGGAACAAAAAACAAAATTGAAGCACGAGTTGTTCCACAAATGAATTTTAGATTTAAATCAATTTGGATAAGTGGATTTTCGAGACAATTAAATTTTAGAAATTTAATATTTCCATTTAAACTAATTGTTTCAATGATTCAGTCACTTTTAATTTGTATAAAATTTAAACCACATGTTGCTATTGGAACCGGAGCTTATGTTTCAGGGCCAGCAATGTGGGGTGCAAATATTATGGGAGCAAAAGGTGTTTTACTAGAACAAAATAGTTATCCTGGATTAACAAACAGACTATTGGAAAAAAAGGTTGAAAGAATATTTTTAAGTTTTGAAGAATCTAAAAAATATTTCAAAGATCAAGCAAAATTAGCTGTAAGTGGAAATCCAATTAGAATAAATATTGCAATAAGAAGCAAAGCAGAAGCTAAATCAATTTATAATTTGGATGTTTCAAAGAAAACCCTTGTCATTGTTGGTGGAAGTCTTGGTGCTAAAACCATTAATGAATCCATAAAGAATAATTTGGGAAAATTAATAAATCTTGATATTGAAATTCTTTGGCAAACTGGTGCAAAAAATTATGATGAGTTTAAAAATTTACAATCATCCAATGTTAAAGTAGTAAAATACTTTGATGATATTTCAATTGCATATTCTGTAGCTGATTTAATTATTGCCAGAGCTGGAGCCACAACAATAGCAGAAGTAGCATATCTTGGCTTGCCTGTTATTTTTGTTCCATCCCCAAATGTGGCAGCAAATCATCAGTTCAAAAATGCTGATGTATTAAAAAAGGTAAATGCAGCAGAATTAATTGAGGATTCAAAGCTAAACCAACAAATAGTTGAAAAAGTTGAAAAGCTTATTTTTAGTGCCAATAGATTAAATGAACTAAGTTCAAACATTCAAAAGTTTTCAAAACCTGAAGCAGTAGATATAATAGCAAACGAAATAATAAAGTTAGCAAGTATTACTTAAGGATTAAATAGATGTTTAAAAATGTTGTAAATAAAATACACTTTGTTGGAATTGGTGGTATTGGAATGAGTGGAATTGCTGAAATTATGCTAAATAGAGGATTCACAATTTCTGGCTCGGATATGAGTGAATCTGCTACAACTGAGCGATTAAGAAGCCTTGGAATTCCAGTAGCAATAGGGCATTCGGCTGATAATGTTACCGATGTTGATGTTTTAGTTTATTCTTCAGCCGTTAATATTTCTAATGCCGAAGTGAAAGCTGCAATTGATAAGGATATTCCAGTAATTAAACGATCAGAAATGCTTGCCGAAACAATGCGAATGAAATATGGAATTGGAATTGCTGGAACTCACGGCAAAACTACGACTACTTCAATGGTTGGGCTTGTTTTAACAGAAGCTGGAATTGACCCCACAATAATTGTTGGTGGAAAGTTAAGTAGTCTTGGTGGAACAAATGCGCGTCTTGGTAATAGTGAATACATTGTTGTTGAAGCAGATGAGTTTGATAGAACATTCTTAAGCCTAACCCCTTGTATTGCTGCTATTACAACTTTAGAAACAGAACATTTAGATACATACAAGGACTTAAATGATATTAAAAGTGCATTCGTTCAGTTTGCGAACAAAGTTCCATTTTTTGGATTTGTTGTCCTTTGTCTCGATGAAACTGCCCTTCAAGATATTAGACCATTGATAAAAAAGAAAGTTATTTCCTATGGAACTACTCAGCAAGCTGATGTAAGAGCAATAGATATTAAATATCATGAATTTAAAACTACTTTTAGCATACAATATAAAGGCGAAGAATTAGGAGAAGTTACTCTCAATATTCCTGGAAAGCATAATGTTAATAACTCTCTTGTGGCAGTTACAATTGCCAAAGAATTAGGTGTAAAATTCGAGATTATCAAACAATCACTTGAATCTTTTACAGGTGTTTATAGACGTTTTGAAACTAAGTATAATAATGAAATTTTGGTTGTTGATGATTACGCACATCATCCAACCGAAATAAATGCAACCCTATCTGGAATAAGAAGTGGATGGAAACGAAGATTAGTTACCGTTTTTCAACCTCATCTTTATTCAAGAACACGCGATTTTTATACTGAGTTTGGAAGAGCTTTCCTTAACTCGGATGTATTCATTTGTACAGACGTTTATCCAGCGCGTGAAGAAAAAATTGAAGGAATTTCAGGTGAACTTATTGCTAATGCGGCAAAGAGTTTTGGGCATAAAAATGTTATTTACATTGAAAATAAAAATGATATTGTTCCTGTATTAATAGAACAAGTAAGAGACAACGATATTGTTGTTACACTTGGTGCAGGAGATATATGGAAATTTGGTGAAGAGTTTGTTTCAGAATACAAAAAGAAGAAAGACAATTGAAAAACAATATTAAAATAGGAAATCTTTTAATTTTATTAACAGTCATTGGATTAGTGTTTGCAATAGCAATTGTAATTAAAACCACTAATAAGGCTGAAATAAAATTTGTTGAGTTGAAAGGCAATTATCATTTGTCACAAGATGAATATATGAAATTTGCACATATTGAAAATCAAGAAGATTACTATTTGCTTTCACCCAAAATAATTAAAGATAGATTGGAAAAACATCCATATATAAAACGCGTTGATATAATTGTTTCTGAAAATACTTTAATTGTTGAATTATTTGAAAAGAATTTTGAAGCTCTTTTAATTACTAATGGTAATGAATTTTTAATCACGGATGAAACCATTTTAATTCCAAAGCTGCCCAATTCTGAGAAAATTGATTTTCCAATAATTAATGAGCCAAGTAACCCAGAAAAAATATCTGAATTTTCTTCAGCAACAGAAAACTTGGATGTAAAAATAGGATTGAAAATTATAACCGCACTAAAAATTATTAATGCAAAACTATTTGAAAGTTTGTCTGAAGTAAATTTAAGAAATGGAAAAGATATCATTTTGCAATTTTCTAATTTGAACGTTCCAATAGTTATTGGAAGAAATAACGAAATAAAGAAAATTGTTTTATTTGAACGATTGATGGAAAAATTAGATTATTCAAAAATTGAAAATACTTTAAGCTATATCGATTTACGCTATTTAAGCTATTTATATTTAGGTGAATCAAGGAATACTAAAGGTGAACAGGAAAGCAACTCATGAAAAATAATATAATAGTTGGTTTAGATCTCGGCACTACTAAAGTATGCGCAGTAATTGCAGAGCAAACTGCTTCAGGTTTGAAAGTACTAGGTTTTGGGGTCACACCTTCTGATAGCCTAAATAAAGGACTTGTTGCTAATATTGCAAAAACTAGTCAGGCAATTAGTGAAGCTTTAGAAGTTGCTCAAAATCGTGCAGGCATTAAAGTGAAAGAACTTAATGTTGGTGTGGCTGGCGAGCACATTACAAGTTTACGTCATCGAAATTTTGTTACTATTAGTAGTGAGGATGATGAAATATCACAAAGTGATTTGGACAGATTAAAGGCTGATGTAAGAACAATTAAAATTCCAGTTGATAGACAAATTCTCCACATAATTCCCGAAGAATTTTCGGTTGATCATCAAGGTGGAATTGATAACCCAATAGGAATGTGTGGTTCAAGATTAGAAGCTGTTAATCATGTTGTTCTTGCGGCTATTCCTGCAATACAAAACATTAAACGCTCAGTTGAAAAAGCTGGTTATGTAGTAAAAAATTACATCTTACAGCCAATAGCGTCAAGTGTTTCGGTACTTGAAGATAATGAAAAGGATTTAGGAGTTTTACTTATTGATATTGGTGGCGGCACAACTGACATTGCAATATTTCATGATAACAGCATAAAGCATACAAAAGTATTTGGTGTGGCAGGCAATCAAGTTACAAATGATATTAGAGAATCGTTAGGAATTGTAACTGCTGACGCTGAACAATTGAAAAAAGAATATGGGTATGCAATTCAAGAAGCAATAATTAAAGAAGAAACAATTTACATAAAAGGTGTTGGAGCTCGAGGAAATGTGAAAATTCCTGTTACTCTTTTAACACAAATTATTAGTGTAAGAATGAAAGAGCTTTTTGCTCTTATTGATAATGAACTTCGGAATTCTGGACTTAAAAACAAAATTAAAGCAGGTGTTGTTTTAACTGGTGGCGGATCTTTGCTTAGAGGTTGTACTGATTTAGCCGAAAGCGTTCTGGGGTTACCTTGTAGAATTGGAGTTCCTTTAGAATTTGGTGAAGGACTTTCCGATGAAATTGGAAGTCCAGAATTCGCAACTGTTTCTGGGCTTATTAAAAGGGTTCCTGGATCAACTTCTAGTGATACTTGGGGAGGAACTGGAGATAAACCCTCAAAAAGAACAGGCAACATTAAAGAGATGTTTAAAAAATTTATAGAATTTTTTGATGAATTATAAAAACCACAACAAGGAGGATTTATGACTAAATTTGCCACGCTTGATCAAGAACCTATTCTTTCGGCAAAATTAAAGGTACTGGGAGTTGGAGGAGGTGGTTGCAATGCCATTGAAAGTATGATGAATAGAGGACTTTCTGGAGTAGAATATGTTGCGATAAATACCGATGCTCAAGTTTTAAAAACAAGCCATGCTGACCATAAAATTCAGATTGGTACTAATTTGACTAAAGGACTTGGTGCTGGGGCTGACCCAAATGTTGGGAAAAAAGCTCTAGAAGAAGATCGAGAAAAAATTCAAAAAATTCTTGAAGGCAGCGATATGGTCTTTATCACTGCAGGAATGGGTGGAGGAACTGGAACGGGTGCTGCCCCAATTATTGCGTCAATTGCAAAAAGTGTAGGTGCTTTAGTAATTGGTATTGTAACTAAGCCTTTTAAGTGGGAAGGTAAAAAGCGAATGTTGAACGCAGAAAATGGCATTAGTGAAATGCGACAATATGTTGATTCACTTATAGTTATTCCTAATGAAAGAATCCTAAATGTTCTTGATGACTCTGCTGGTGCATTTAAAGCTTTTGATAAACCTAATGAAGTTCTACATGAAGCTACGCGCGGAATTGCAGATATTATTACTATTAAAGGTCAGATAAATGTAGATTTTGCCGATGTTCGCTCAGTTATGAATCATAGTGGTGAAGCACTTATGGGTTGCGGAATTGCAAGCGGTGAAAATAGAGCTGAAGAAGCTGCACAAAAAGCAATTTCCTCACCTTTACTTGAAGGAATTAGTATTAAAGGGGCAAAAAATATTTTGCTAAACGTAACTGCATCTTCTAATCTTACTATGAAAGAAATTATTGATGGTAACCAAGTTATTCACGACGCAGCAGGTGAAGAATCAAATATTATTTTTGGATTGGTTCAAAAAGAAGAAATGAACGAATATGTTTCATATACTGTTATTGCTACTGGCTTTAATGCTAGCTCGGGATTTGGTCCAACAACAAAATCTAATGAAACAGAGAAGTCAAAAAATTCAAAGTCAGAAAGTAAAGATGGCTTTCTTCCATTTATTTTGGATGATTTTAAATTTGATGCAGATGCAGATTTTGAAGTCCCTACTTATAAAAGAATGAATAAAAATTTCGATATTTTAAGTGAAAACGATAAAACTCATAATGCTTTTAACTTTGAAAGCAGAATTGAAAAACCTGCTAAAAAAAGCGATGATGAAAAAGATAGCGATAGCTCAGATTTCCTTCGTATGATGATGGATTAATTAGAAAGAATAAAAACAAAAAATATATTAACTTTTAGAGGCTGTATCAAATTTCACCTTGTTGTGGTAATCAGGGAGCAAATGCTATGAAATTGATACAGCCTTTTTTTATGTTAAAATTGTATTATTTTTGTAAAAAAAATTGAGTTGAAAATGGAGAAAAGTAAAATACCAGATGCAACAATTGAAACTTTAACAAGAAATTTTTTTAAGGAATCATTGGAATATGGTTTCAAATATGAAGACTATCTTAAATATGTTAATATTCTTCTCGATTATGCCATTAATGTTAAGGATAACCTACATTCCATTACAGAAATAAATAACGGAAAAATGGATTTTGATGAAATCAGTAATTGGGAGCTTCCAATTGTAACTGATACATTCTGCATGCGTGAATTTGATAAAACAACCGATTTAGCATTAATTGAAGAATGGATGAACGATGATTTTGGTCGTTATTTTTTGTTGTCTATGACTAACTCGAAAGACGGTATTATTGAACGATTAACTACTTCTAAATATAACAAATTGGGAATTATTACTCTAATAGACAAAACACCAATAGGAATTGTTGCTTTTCTAAATATCGATTCTATACACAAAAAGGCTGAATTGAGAAAACTAATAGGAGTTCCAGAATATAGAGCCCACGGCTATGGCAAAAAGGCAACAAAATATTGGATAAAGTATGGATTCAAAAAATTAAAATTGAACAAAATTTATCTTAGCACGGTTGATACAAATATTCATAACATTAAAATAAACGAATCTATGGGTTTTAAGGTTGAAGGTATTTTAAGAAACGAAACTTTTGTTGACGGAACTCCGCATGATGTTCTTAGAATGGGACTCCTAAATTCTGATTAAAATTCTTCCAATTTACCGTCTTTCTCAAGTTGGGTTATGTTTTTAGTCCAACGAAAATTCTCAAAATGGTTATATATCATTTTCCCTTGCTAATTTATTGTATTGCTTCCCAACTCTTTTGCCAAATTCATTTGCTTTTGGGTTTTTATTTGGAATTCTTATAGTTCCATCTCTTTTGAAGAGACCAGTTGAATAAAGCGTACCTAAAATATCTGCTTTGTTATCAATTGGAAATCCAGCTTTTTCCCAATAACTAATTGCAATTCTAACAAAAGCGGCTGCATAAAGAATATTTAATAAATCATTTTCAAGTTTATTTATTATTTCATCTGGAGAGTTACTTAGGCTTATCTTTCCTTTAT
>Ga0210046_1000386_pt1 | contig 44597 bp, 43 predicted proteins | sample CryGeyCG2114_250_FD_185461 | JGI IMG/M metagenome (GOLD analysis project Ga0210046, IMG submission 185461) | Groundwater microbial communities from aquifer - Crystal Geyser CG18_big_fil_WC_8/21/14_2.50 (SPAdes) (version 2) | ecosystem: Environmental > Aquatic > Deep subsurface > Groundwater ...
TGAGTTTTACCTTAATAGGTGACCTGACACCCATCAGAAACCTGAATAAGCTGGAGATGCTCAATATGGAAGGCACTCCCGTAAATTCACTTGATGCCATCCGTTACCTGACGGCAATAAAAGAACTAAACATCGCGTACACACAGGTAAACTCGCTAGAAGTGCTCGAAAACCTTCCCTCATTGCTTGACCTGAATTTAAAAGCGGTTCCTTTTTCCATCAGCGCTCCGCTGGCCTCTCTCACCAACCTGAAACATTTGAGTCTCCAATCAACACATCCAAATGAATTTCAGGGTATTTCGGCTTTGACTTCTTTAACCGATTTAAACCTGGTTTCATCGTCCATTACTGATCTTCAGGATTTAAAATCACTCAGCAACCTCCGGACCCTCAACATTGATAGTACCAATGTAACCAGTCTGGCTCCGTTGTCCTCTTTAACCGGACTAACGGTAATTCAGGCAAATTTTACACACATCTCCGATCTGGAACCATTGCTAAATATTACTGACTTAAAAGCGATTTATTGCGACAATTCGGGCATAACCATGGAAAAAGCCATGCTTTTTATGGACAAAAAACCGGGATGTCTGGTCGTATACAACTCTCAAAACCTGGTCAACTGGTGGTCAACACTGGATAAAGAATGGAAAACGGTTTTTAAGCAAACATTCCAACTTTCCGAACCCCTGACGAAAGAGCAACTTCATCAATTAATCGATCAGCAGGAGATCTCTTTAGCCAACAACAAAAGCATCCAAAATATCGAGCCTCTCAGTATGTTGCACCGCCTCGAAAAGGTGGATCTGTCGGGTACGGATATCAACGACCTCACTCCGTTGTCGCGGCTTAGTAACCTGAAATTGCTTAATTTAAGCGAAACACAAGTCGCCAACCTGGAATCATTGACCAACCTTCAAAACCTAAAAGAAATTGATGTAACCAAAACCTCCATCAGCGATTTACTTCCCTTAACAAGCAATCTGAACCTGACCAGACTTTACTGTGATCAGAGTGGAGTTAATCAGGAGAATGTGATCGCCTTCCGAACAATTGTGCCGGGAAGTGTGGTTATTTATCAAACAGAAAACCTGAGTATTTGGTGGAACCAAATGAGTGCCGCATGGAAATCAGCCTTTCGTCATCAATTGAAAATGGGTGAAAATCCTACACCCGTTGAACTTCAACAACTAGCCAACCTAACTACTTTTGAGGCGGGCAACAATCCTGAATTACATGAAATCACCCCGCTCAATATGCTTATCTGGCTCGAAAAGCTGAATATAAGCAATGCGGGTATCAGCAATTTAAGTCCCATCAGCAACCTGAAAATGCTTACCGAGCTTGAGGTTCCTCAAAATCCCATCACGGATATCAGCATGCTTTCCAAATTACATACTCTTGAGAAGCTGAACCTTGAAAATACTCCGGTGGACGACCTGGAAGCCATCAGCAAACTAACGAGTTTGAAGCAGTTGAATATTTCGGGAACACGCGTTAAAAATCTTAAGTACCTGAGCCAGATGAATACGCTGGAGGATTTAAGCATCAACAATACCAGAATTAAAAATATCAAACCATTGGCAGGATTGAGCAACATCAAAATATTCAAATGCTACAATACTTCAATAAAAAAATCAAAAGTTGATGAATTCAGGGAACAACACCCCGGGGCAGAGGTTGTTTATTACTAATAAGCCTCTTACCATCAGGGAAGCAACTATTGCCGATTATGTCTTGCTCACCGATCTATGGAAAAAAGCCGGGTTACCTTATAAACCAAATGGCAGGGATAGCCTGGAAAGTATTGCAAGAGAAATGCAGGCTGGAACCGGAGTGTTTTTTATTGGATTATTAGAAGAAATGCCCGTTGCAACGGTACTTGTAACGCATGATGGCCGGAAGGGCTGGATTAACAGGCTGGCCGTTCTTCCTGAATTCCAGAAGCAAGGCATTGGCAAACAATTGGTTTCAGCAAGCGAAAAATGGCTAATTCAACATAACATTGGGATTTTTGCCTGTATGATTGAAGACTACAATACCAATTCGTTCATTGCATTTCAAAAGATGGGTTACATTCCTTTCGATGGAATTCATTATCTCACCAAACGCCTGGATCCTGAAATATAACCTTACTCAACAGTAACCGATTTAGCCAGGTTGCGAGGCATGTCAACATTGCAACCGCGCATAACAGCCATGTAATAGGCTAGTTTCTGTAACGGTATGGTTGCCAACAAGGGAATCAGCATTTCTTCTGTTTCGGGGATTTCAATAACATAATCAGCCAATTCCTTTACTGCTGTATCACCTTCGGTAACAATAGCTATAATTTTTCCGCCCCGTGCTTTCACTTCTTGGATATTGCTTACTACTTTTTCGTAAATCCCCCTGCTGGTAGCGATAAATACCACCGGCATATTTTCATCGATGAGTGCAATGGGTCCATGTTTCATCTCGGCAGCAGGATAGCCTTCAGCATGTATATAACTGATTTCCTTCAATTTAAGTGCTCCTTCAAGAGCCACCGGGAAATTATACCCTCTACCCAGGTAAAGAAAATTGTGCACCTTATTAAACTGACCAGCGATAAATTCAGCCGCACCTTTATCATCGAGTACTTTTTCAACTTTTTCGGGGATACTTTCCAATTCGTGTAAGATCCGGATAAACTTTGAACGGGGCAAGGTTCCTTTTAGTTCGGCTAAACGCAATGCCAGCAGGGTAAGTACTGTTACCTGTGCGGTAAAAGCTTTGGTGGAAGCCACGCCAATTTCAGGCCCGGCATGCGTGTATGAACCTGCATGTGTGGCACGCGCGATGGAAGACCCGACCACGTTGCATATTCCCAAAATAATGGCACCTTTTGATTTCGCCAACTCGATGGCAGCCAGCGTGTCGGCTGTTTCGCCCGATTGGGAAATGGCTATTACCACATCTCCTTCACTAATAATGGGGTTTCTATATCGAAATTCAGAAGCATACTCTACTTCAACCGGAATTCGTGCCAGGTCTTCTATTAAATATTCGCCAACCAGGCCGGCGTGCCAGGATGTACCACAGGCGATGATGACGATGCGGTTGGCAGCCAGTATTTTTTGCTCGTAATCAACAATACCACCCAATGAAACCAGTGCTTTAGAAGCATTAATCCTTCCACGCATGCTGTCTTTAATCGAACGGGCCTGTTCATTAATTTCCTTTAGCATAAAATGATTGTAACCCCCTTTTTCCAATTCGCTCAGGTTCATCTCCAGTTGTTGGACATAGGGTGTTTTTTCGTGGTTCTTGATGTCACGGAGTTTTAATTTTTCACCTCGTGTGAGTACCGCCACTTCCTCATCTTCCAGATAGACTACGTTTCTGGTGTATTCCACGATGGGAGTAGCATCTGACGCCACGTAAAAATCATCATCTCCTATACCAATTACCAGCGGACTTCCTTTGCGTGCAGCGATCAAGGTATTGGGATGGTCGGCTGATAGTATGACGATGGCATAAGCTCCCACCACCTGGTTCAACGCGATGCGCACAGCTGCATCCAAAACCACTTGTTCGTTCATCTGTATATCCTCAATCAGGTTCACAAGTACTTCAGTATCCGTGTCGGAATTAAAAGTGTAACCACGCTTGATTAATTCCTCCTTCAGCAAGGAATAGTTCTCAATAATTCCGTTGTGAATAATGGACAACGACTTGGTTTGAGAGTAATGGGGATGGGCATTTATCAGGTTGGGTTCACCATGAGTGGCCCAACGGGTATGGGCAATTCCCAAGTTACCATCCAGGTCTTTATCTTCCAGAAAAGCCTTTAAGTCAGCCACTTTCCCAGGGGTTTTATAGGTTTTCATCCCATGGTTCAACAAGGCGACACCGGCACTGTCGTATCCACGATATTCAAGTCGTTCAAGCCCTCTTATAAGTATAGGATATGCTTGCTTGTATCCAACATAAGCTACAATTCCGCACATAATTTGGTGTTTTTAAGTAAAGAATGCAAATTTACAAAAGTAATTATTCAGATAATAAAATAAGCTGTAAACGAATTGTTAATATTAATCCAGGTCGGTATAAAGAATTTCAAGTTTCATTCGATCAGCCGTATCAACGCTTGGTTTAAAACCTTCAAATATAAAACTCTCAGGATTAATTGAACCTGCATTTACCAACAAATACAATCCGTAATTTACTGTGGTGCTGTCGCTTATAACTGACTGGATGTACTTTGTAATGCGAAAAACATATCTATTTGATTCGGCTTCATAGGTTCCTCCAAAATATGAAACTCCGTCATTATAGTCGGGCAGCAATTCATAACTTCCATCTTGCAACCGTTGAACCAACACCAATTGCGCGGGGGCTTCATAAAACTGCGCAAAATTTCCTCCCGGAAGGGTCAATTTGGCTTCGTTTACAGCTACATTTACTAAATTTCTCCAGCTTTTGGGATAAGGTAATTTAATCACGGTTTTTACACCGGCATATCCCTGAATATAGAAATTTTGCTCTCCAAGTGCCGAGTCACCATTGACCACTTGTTGACGCAAATCAGCATTGGCGTTGGTAAAATCATGTTCGTATTTATTAAAACGTGCTGCTGAGGAGCTGATAATAAAATCGTATCGCAACGAATCATCTTCCTGGTTACTGTAATAGATCGACAACTTTGTCCCGCCAGAAATCAAATTGAAATAAGCCAAAGCCCCTGTGGAGGATACAGCTGATGGCGTGAGATAAAGCCCCTTAAAGAATTCGAGAAAAGCCTCATTATCGACCATATTAGTGGCAGAGTCGGCAGACAACAACCTCTCTCCCAGTTCGGTGGAAAGATTTGAGAGATTGATCCGAATTAAGGCAGGAAGTGTGTCGCCCAAAAAATAGACACTATCGTGTGGCCGTGGCACAAAGGAATAGTCGCTAAAATCAGTATTCCCCACCCCGAAACTGCGTGGACTATAATAAGCACTATCTTTATAGATGCCTTTCAGCATTTCGTATGTGTGTACCGTTATGGTTGTATTGGTGTCCGCGTAGGCACCTGAATAAACCAATTGCAGTATTAAAGAGTCCAGGTGTGGTTCTTCACCAAAATTATGCCCATTGGTGGAGAGGACAAATTGTGTGTAAAAAGATGCCTTTGTTGCGCCAAACACCGGATCATTCACGTAACCGATTGCGTTTCGGGTAAGTTCATCCGTACGGATCGAATCATCGATAACGGAATAAGCAGCAATAGAAGTGGTATCGGTAAATCTAACTTTAAGCCAGCTGTCGCCGGGCTGAATAATGGTTCCAATTTTTCCGGGATCCTTTGTACAGGATGGTAAAATCAATGTGAGGGCTGCCAAAAACAGGATGGAAGCAACATAAAACAACAACCCGGTTTGACTAACCTTCGATAATTTGGTCATAAAAATCGTTATAAGCATTAAAATAATCTTCTTCTCCCTGATAGTCAAGCATTGGTTTTCCTGAAGCTTTTGCATATTCCATCACTTCTGCATTAATCACAGGGCTGGCTACCAGCAGTGCATCGGAATGATCGATGGCACCTTTCATCAGTGAAACGTAAGAAGCGTGTTTATAGTGTTCAAGCTGGTTGTCTTCAATACCGTTCATTTTAATCTTATCTACAAATCCCGTTTTGAAAGTTTCACTAAACTCATCATTATACAGGCTGCAAATAATTTTTAAATCGCCAAATATGGGATTGTCTTTGTAGGCAGTACGTACATAAAACGGGAGCAGGCTGGCAAACCATCCATGGGTATGGATCAAATCGGGTGCCCAGCCCAGTTTTTTAACGGTTTCGAGCACCCCTTTGGCAAAAAAGACAGTGCGTTCATCATTGTCATCAAAAAAATTCCTGCTCTTATCGCGAAACAAAAACTTTCGGTGAAAGAAATCTTCATTATCAATAAAATACACCTGCATTCGGGCCTGCTGAATTGAAGCCACTTTGATAATCAACGGGTGGTCGATATCATCGATGATCAGGTTCATACCTGAAAGACGGATGACTTCGTGGAGTTGATTCCTTCTTTCGTTAACAAGGCCAAATCTTGGCATAAAAGTGCGTATTTCTTTCCCTTTTTCCTGGGTCTTTTGGGGTAGAAACCGACCAATCCTGCTTAGAGGAGTCTCAGGCAGATATGGCATGATCTCTTGATTAACAAAGAGCACCCTTTTCTTTTCCATAAATAAGTTTGTTATACTATTCTGATTTGCAAAGGTAGTAAAAAAAACTGGAGTTAATTGAATATTCCTAAGTATCAGGTTCCCATGTCAAGAGTTTAGGTTTTTTTAACGATTGGATGACCTCAAAACATACCTTACGCCCAACACCAAAGCATCATTGTATTGACCATAATCCCAAAAGCGAAAAATACCCGGGTAATCTTTGTCACGGATACTCATCATCGAATTGTTGGTGCGCAACATCACCTGCCAATGCTGGTCGACCAAAAATACCATGCCAAGATTTATTTGTAATGTCATGCGAAGAGGTTTAGAGTAACCCGCATAATCGCTTGTTATTTCCTGATTAAATTCCTCATAATGGCTCGTCAATACCCCGGTTGATGGTCCTGCTTCCACAATAAACCGACCCATCTGATATTGATACAGCAAGGCCATCTCCACGTAATTCAATCGCAACAGGAACGACTGATAGAGGTTTTCTTCGGTGGGGTTTTCACGGCTTCCTTTTTGAAAATAAGCAAGTTCCAATTGCATAGCCGACCTGCCCCCCATACCAAGGGTAACAAATCCCCCGGCAAAAATCCCGCCTTTGTTATATCCCGAAAAGGTATCGCCTGCCACCTGCGATCCTACCACACCCGCAGTTAAACCTCCGCCAAATTGCTGAGAAAACCCGGTACATCCAACTATTAAAAAGAGATTGAGAAAAATTATTTTCACCGGAATCCACATGCTGCTTTTTTAATCAAAGGTAAAAAAATGTTGGATAGAGGCGCTACTTAAATAGACTTTACATCCATTGATCACAATATTAAGCTGTTGTATTAATTAATTAACTTAATAATAACAATCGTTTTGCAACCATCACCAAATTTGTAGTACTTTGGTCACCTGGAAAAATAGAAGCAGAATGGATCAGAGTAAATATAAAATCCTCCTGGTTGACGATGAAGAGGACATTGTCGAGTTTTTATCTTACAACCTCGAAAAAGAAGGCTTTAACGTGGTTACTGCCATCAACGGACAGGAAGCCATTCACAAAGCAAAGAAAGAACTCCCCGACCTGATTATCATGGATGTGATGATGCCTGTAATGGATGGTATGACGGCTGTTCAGGAGATTAGAAAAATTAAGGCCTTGGAAGAGACCATCATCGTATTTTTAACTGCCCGGTCGGAAGATTACTCGCAAATAGCCGGATTTGAAGCTGGGGCCGATGATTATGTGTCGAAACCTATAAAACCAAAGGTACTGATGAGTCGGATAAACGCGCTACTGCGTCGGTCATCAAAAAAAGAAAAAAACACTACGGTGATTGAGTTGAATAACCTGATCATCGATCCTGAGCGGTTTATCGTGATCAAGGAAGGTGAGAAAATAATCCTGCCCAACAAAGAATTTAAAATACTTGCATTGCTTGCAGCCTCACCGAACAAGGTGTTTTCGCGTGAAGATATTTTTGCCAAGGTCTGGGGAAATGACGTGATTGTAGGCGACCGCACCATCGATGTGCATGTGCGTAAAATCCGTGAAAAAATAGGTATTGACAATATCCGAACAATTAAAGGGGTCGGTTACACGTTCAGCATCTAATCAAGATACATCCCCTTGGGTTTGTCACATGCCACTGTCAGCTTCAAAACATATCGCCCTCATCAATGCAGTACTTACAACGCTTCTGTTTAGCATTGTTTACATCATTCTCTTTTTAAGTTTTTTTACATTCAAACCTTTACCACTGCTCGTTTTTATTCCATTGATATTTGTATTTGCCTATTTTATAAGCAACCTCCTTTTCGATCAATATATCAAGGAAAAACTGAAGGTGATCTACAAAACAATTGGATTACTGAAACCTGAAAATGCACCCCCTCTTTTAAAAAAAAGAAAAACCGATGAATTGGAAATTGTCAACAGTGTAGTACTAAAATGGAGCGAAGAAAAAAAGAAAGAAATTGAAGAATTAAAGGAACTGGCAGCTTACAGACGCGAATTTCTTGGAAATATTTCTCATGAACTCAAGACCCCCATTTTTAATATCCAGGGCTATGTGTTAACATTGCTCGATGGAGGCCTGGATGACAAATTGGTGAATGAGAAGTTTTTACAAAAAACGGAAAAAAGCATTAACCGGATGATCGCGCTGGTGGAAGAACTGGAAGAAATCGCCAAACTTGAATCGGGGGAGCTGGTTTTGAAAGAAGAGGTTTTTAACCTGCACGACCTTACGCGGGAGGTTATTGATTTTATGGAAATGAAAGCCGCTAACCACAATACAATCATTGTGTTGCATTCGTCCATGAACCGTTCAATGAAAGCACGTGCCGACAAAAAAAGAATCAGACAGGTCATTATCAACCTGATTGACAATGCCATTAAGTACGGCAATCAAAAGGGAGGCGTTATCAGGATCTCCTGTTACAATTTTCACGACAATTATCTGGTCGAAGTGCAAGACAATGGAATTGGCATTCCGGAAGAAAATATCCACCGGGTCTTCGAGCGATTTTACCGGACCGAGTTAAGTCGTTCGCGTGATACCGGCGGATCGGGACTGGGATTGGCCATCGTCAAACATATCATCGAAGCACACCGGCAAACCATTAGTGTCCGCAGTAAAGAGGGTGAAGGAACCACTTTTTCGTTTACCTTAAAGATGGCATAAAGTTATTTACTTCTTTCGATTGAGAAAACCACCAACTGTTCTAAAGCCTTTCGGGCCTGGTTTTCAGGGAAAGTATATAATAAATCGAGGGATTGTTTTTTCAACTCGTTCATCTTGTTTTCGGCATAAGCAAGTCCACCGCTTTCCTTAACAAAATCCATTAACCAGCTCACGCGGTTTTCATCCGTGTTGTGGTTTTTTACTATGTTGATGATTTTTCGCTTCTCTAAAAAAGCGGCCTTGCTTAATGCGTAAATCAAGGGCAGGGTCATCTTTTTTTCTTTGATGTCGATGCCACTGGGTTTGCCTGTCAGGTTATTTTTTTGAAAATCGAACAGATCATCTTTAATCTGAAAAGCCATGCCGGCTAACTCTCCGATTTGCCACATCCGCCGAATTAATTCAGGATCGTTACTGGTAGATGCGGCTCCTGCGGCAAAACAGGAAGCCAGCAAAGAAGCCGTTTTTTTTCGGATGACATCGTAATATACTGCCTCATCAATATCCAATTTACGGGCCTTTTCCATCTGCAACAACTCGCCTTCGCTCATTTCTTTTACCGCTTCCGACACTATTTCCAGGATGGAATAATCTTTTGATTTTAAAGCCAGCAACATACCCCGCGAAAGCAGATAATCTCCGGCGAGCACGGCAATTTTGTTCCGCCACAAAGCATTGATGGAAAATCTACCACGGCGGTGGCTGGCATCGTCTACCACATCATCATGCACCAGCGTGGCGGTGTGCAAAAGTTCGATCAGTGAGGCCGCTCTGTAAGTTACCTCGTTGGGTTTGGCAAACAAAGCTGCGCTGTAAACCACAATCACCGGACGCAACTGCTTGCCCTTTGCCTTCAGCAAATAACGCATGATAATGTCCAGCAAAGGCACTTTCGACTTAACAGAATTTTTAAAAACCTCCTGAAACAATTCAAGGTCGGCTTCAATTGGTTTTTTTAACTGACTAAGCGTGTTCATCGGTTTTGGTAGATGCAACTTCGGTAAAAAGTTCAAAATTAAGGCTATTTTTGCACAAACTTCCATTTTATGGCTGGCATTTTATTCGATGAGTTAATTTTTGGTCCTGTTCACAGCAGGAGATTGGGTATCTCTTTGGGAATCAATTTACTCCCAGTACACAACAAGTTCTGTAACTTTAATTGTGTTTACTGCGAATGCGGGTGGACCGACAACAGTGCCACAAAGATTGTGCTTCCAAAACGCACAGATTTTAAACGGTTGCTATCTGAAAAGCTGCAATCGCTTCACAACACCACATTAGAACCCGATGCCATTACTTTCGCCGGAAACGGGGAACCTACCACCCATCCAGAGTTTGCCGGAATTATTGAAGACACGCTGGAAGCTCGCGATCTGTATGCCCCCAAAGCGGCAGTCACGGTGCTGTCGAATGCCAGCATGTTGCACAAAAAAAAGGTACGTGATGCCCTGGTAAAAGTGGATAAAAACATTCAGAAACTGGATGCCGGAACCGAAATCATGTTTCAACGAATCAACCAACCGCTCGGCAACCTGACATTGGAAAAGATAGTAGAAAATCTGCTACTCATCAAGGAAAACCTGACCATCCAAACCCTGTTTTTACGTGGCGAAAACGATGGACAAAACTTTGATAACACTACACCGGAGGAAATTTCAGCATGGCTGAAACTGATCAACATAATCCAACCTGCTGAAGTGATGCTCTACAGCATCGAACGCGAAACCCCGGCCGCCGGAGTGGAAAAAATAGCGAGAAAAGAGTTGGAACTTATTGCCCGGCAGGTGCAGGCGCTGGGCGTAAAGGCTGTTGTATTTGATTAATTGAGTAAACTATTTCGACCTTCCGGGTTGGAAAAAACCCGGAAGGTCATTTCAAATCCGCATGGACCCGATGGTCATCGGGGGGTTCTTACGGGGTTCTATTTCCCCTACACCGTCATTTCGCCTCTTAGGGAAACCGACAGCAGCTCTATTACTTTCTGCTTTTCCAATCCGCTGGCCAACAAGTACATCAGTTTGGTAAGGGCCGCTTCTGTGGTGAGGTCTTTACCGCTGATCACCCCCATCTCGCGTAATTTCAGGCTGGTTTCATATTTGCCCTGATTGACCGAACCGGCCAGGCATTGGGTCACATTCAACACGATCAATCCCTTGTCGATGGCCTTTTGGAGGGCTTCGATAAACCAGGTTTCAGAAGGTGCATTTCCCGAGCCGAAGGTTTCCAAAACCACTGCTTTCAATCCTTCGATGGACAAAAAAGCTTCCACAAATGCCTTGCTGATTCCGGGGAAAAGTTTGAGCACCGCCACGTTGGTATCGAGTTGATGGTGCGCTTTGAGTTTCTTAAAATTCGGTTTCAGGATGATGTTCTTGTTGTACCGGATGTAAATGCCTACGTTGGCCAATGCAGGTAAGTTGGCGGACACAAAAGCATTGAAGTGCTCGGCGTTGTATTTCACCGTGCGGTTGGCTCGCATGAGGCTGTTCTCAAAATAGATACAAACTTCAGGAACAACAGGGGTATGTTCTTCAATAGCAGCGGCGATTTCGATGGCAGTAATAAAATTTTCCCTTCCATCTGTTCGCAATACGCCCAGGGGCAATTGCGATCCGGTAAAAATAACAGGTTTGTTCAGGTTTTCGAGCAGGAACGAAACCGCCGAAGCGGTATAGGCCATGGTATCGGACCCATGCAGCACCACGAATCCATCATACTGTTCATAATTTTTTTCGATGATGGACGCCAGCTCGATCCAAACTTCCGGCTTCATGTTGGATGAATCCAATATGGGATCAAAACAATGAAAACCCAGGTGGAAATTCATGTTCTTCAGCTCGGGTATCTGGTCGTTGATTTGCTGAAAATCAAAAGGAACCAAGGCCCCCGTTTGTGGATCGGCCATCATGCCGATGGTTCCTCCGGTGTATATGATCAGGATAGAGGTTTCCGTGTTCATTGGGATGAAGTCAGTTTAAACAATTGCATGGCATTTTGAGTGGTAATTTCAGCAATTTCTTCCAAACTTTTATTGGTTACTTCTGCTACTTTTTGTGCAATGTAGGGGACATAACTGCTTTCGTTCCGTTTTCCCCGAAAGGGCACAGGGGTTAGATAGGGTGAATCGGTTTCCAAAATCAAATATTCCATCGGCAGATTGGCTACCACCTTCTCAAGACCTGAATTCTTAAAAGTAATAACACCCCCGATTCCCAAATAAAATCCCAAATCTATTATTTTCCTGCCCTCTTCTTCATTTCCGGTAAAGCAATGAAAAACACCTTGCAGATCTTCAGTTGCTTCTTCTTTCACTATTTGATATACTTCATTAAACGAATTGCGCATGTGAATGACTACGGGCAGTTGGTATTTTTTTGTTAACCTCAACTGTCGTCTAAAAGCGTCCTTTTGCTGGTCAGCATAGGTGCTATCCCAATACAGGTCGATACCAACTTCGCCAACGGCGATATACTTTCCTGTGCTTAGCTCCGATTCCACGAAAGTCAACTCCTTTTCAACCAATTCGTTTACCGAGGTAGGATGCAATCCCATCATGGGCAAACAATGTTTTGGAAAGGCACCAGCCAAGGCTGTCATCGCATCAAAAGTACTCATGTCGATGGCAGGTAGTAGCATGGTGGATACCCCCTGACCGATGGCACGTTGGATAACCGCGGATCGGTCTTCGTCAAAATGTTGCAGGTAGAGGTGCGTATGGCTATCGATAAACTTCATGTGGCAAAATTAAGTTAATTTTGCGACCTATAATTAAAATGAGTATGAGGCGAATTTGTGTTTTCTGTGGATCGAGTATGGGGAATAGCCCCGCCTACCGCGAAGCTGCGGAAGCTCTGGGGTTGTTTATTGCTGCCAATGAAATTGGACTTGTTTACGGAGGGGCGAGGGTAGGATTGATGAAAGTGCTGGCAGATACGGTATTGAATCAGCAGGGCGAAGTCATCGGTGTGATGCCTCAACTATTGATAAACAAGGAGGTGGCACATGATGGATTGTCGCGTTTTGTGATTGTGGAGAGCATGGCCGAGCGGAAAGCGCACATGCTGAAGTTATCGGATGCCTTTATCGCCTTGCCGGGTGGCTTTGGCACATTGGATGAATTGTCGGAAATACTCACCTACAACCAGCTCCACATCACCGATAAACCGTTGGGACTCCTTAATATCAATGGCTATTTCGATCGTTTGCTTGCATTCATCGATCATGGTGTAGAGGAGGGTTTTGTACGTGAAGAACATCGACTTAACCTAATTGTTTCCAACGACATAGCGATGTTGGTATCACAAATGGAAGCCTACCAACCCGTTGGCATGGGCAAATGGATTAGCGATATTCACACCGAAAGCAACAACCGATAACCGAAAAGATGGTCATTATTGGCATTACCGGAACACTTGGAGCTGGAAAAGGCACGTTGGTTGATTATCTCATAAACAAACGCGGGTTTGCGCATTATTCGGCACGTGAATTTCTGATCAGGGAAATCACCCGGCAGGGATTGGAAGTCAATCGCGATACAATGACCAGCGTGGCCAATAAATTGCGTGCATTGCACTCTCCGGCTTATGTAATTGAAGAACTTTACAGTCAGGCAGCCAAATCGGGTAAAAACGCGGTTATCGAAAGCATCCGCACTCCCGGTGAGATTGAGTTCCTGAAAAAACAAGGAAATTTCATTCTGGTGGCGATTGATGCCGATCCACGTATCAGGTATAACCGAATTTCGTTGCGGGCCTCCGAAACCGATCATGTGAGTTTTGCAACCTTTAACAACAGCGAGCAGCGTGAATTTACCACTACTGACCCAAACAAACAAAACCTGGGTAAGTGCATCTCCATGGCCGACCTGGTATTAAACAACAATGGAACCGTTGAAGATTTATACACTTCGTTTATCAGACAAATCAAACAAAAAGGGTGGTCTATTTAGGCTGGTGCTATTTATTGTTAAAGGCCGTCATGGTAAGTTCAATGCCAATGGTGGCGTAACTTTTTACCATCTCAACAGCCACTTCCACCCTTGGAATCATTAGTTTTTCTTCGTCTTTGGTCCATTGTCCAAGCACGTAATCCACCTGAAATCCACGATGGAAATGATCGCCAATTCCTACGCGAAGACGAGAAAACTCATGGGTATTCAGTTTTAAAATAATATCCGAAAGTCCGTTATGACCCGCGGCGCTTCCCTGTCGTTTCATCCGGAGTACGCCAGGATCCAGAGCGATATCATCCACTATCACCAGCAGGTTCTCGATGGGAATATTTTCTTTATCGAGCCAAAATCTGATGGCTTTACCACTCAGGTTCATATAGGTGGTGGGCTTAATCATGACCAGGGTACGGCCTTTGAACCTGGCCTCGGCCCTGGAGGCATATCGTTCGATGGAAAATGAAGCCCCAAGGTCAAGGGCAAGCGCATCACACACCACAAACCCTATGTTGTGGCGTGTGTTGGCGTATTCGGCACCGATATTTCCCAATCCTACAATTAAATACTTCAAAACGATTTGATTATTAGTAAAAAGCAAAGGGACAAAGTTAAGCACTTTATCCCTTTTTCTCATTCAATTAAAATTTCTGTTTGGGAAGTTAATCCTCCGGATGATCCTTATTCAGCAGCTTCAGCAACAGCCTCATCTTCAGCTGCAACAACGGCAGCGCCACGACCGGCTTTAACCATTACGACCACGGAATTGGGGGTATCCAACAATTGGATATTTTCAGGTTGAACGGCTTTTACTTTTATTGAATCGCCAATTTTCAGTGTGGAAATATCCACTTTGATTTCTTCAGGCAGGTTTTCAATCAGACCCTTAACTTTCAGTTTACGGATTTTTTGCTGTAATTTACCGCCGGCAATAACACCGGGTGAGTTACCAACAACTTTAACGGGAAGTGCAGAAACAATGGTTTTGCCTTCAACCACTTCTAAAAAATCGGCGTGTAAAGCACTATCAGAAACCGGATGATATTGCACATCCTGGAGTAGTGCCTGATGGACTTTTCCATCAATATTTAACTCCACTAAAAATGTTTCAGGGGTGAAAACGATTTTACCAAAATCGAAGGCTACCACTGAAAAATGAACCTGTTCTTTACCACCGTAAAGCACACAGGGTACATTCCCGTTTCGGCGTTCCTTTTTAGCATCTTTTTTCCCTACGTTCTCTCTCAGAGAACCGCTCAATGATACTTTTTTCATGATTTAAAATTTAATTATAATTTTTTCAGATCGAATAACGAGCTGATGGATTCAAAATTCTGTACACGTTTTATTACTTCTGCCAGTAAATCGGCCGTAGAAAGCACCGTAATTTTATCGTTAAATTGTCCCAAAGGAACCGTGTCGGTGACCACCACCTCGGTAAATGCAGATTTACTGATACGGCTATAAGCATCGCCGGAGAGGATGGCATGGGTACAAAAAGCCCTCACGCTATGAGCTCCCTTGCTCATAATCAGCGATCCTGCTTTGCTAATGGTTCCGGCAGTATCAATAATATCGTCTACAATCACCACATCCTTGCCTTCCACATCGCCAATCAACTCCATTTGTTCGATTACGTTTGGTTTGGTACGTTGTTTATAGCAAATAACAAAACCCGTTCCCAATGCTTTCGCGTAATTTGCTGCCCTGCGCGTACCCCCTGTATCAGGCGAAGCCATGACCAAATTGGGCAGGTTTAATTGTTTGAGATAGGGAATAAAGATGTTGGAGGAAAATAAATGATCTACCGGGACATCAAAGAAACCCTGAATTTGATCGGCATGCAAATCGATCGTAATCAGGCGGGTAACTCCTGAAGCAGTCAACAAATTGGCCACCAGCTTACTGGCGATACTGACCCGGGGTTTGTCCTTACGGTCTTGACGGGCATATCCGAAATAAGGGATTACAGCTATAATTTTACGTGCCGATGCCCTGCGGGCCGCGTCAACCATCATCAGAAGTTCCAATATATTGTCGGCAGGCGGGCAAGTGGATTGAATGATAAATACATCCCGGCCACGGATATTTTCCTCGTAGGAGGTTTGAAACTCGCCGTCTGCAAAATCCAGGACAATCGATTTTCCCAGGGTGGTTCCAAAACTTGTGGCAATTTTTTCTGCCAAATAGCGGCTTTTACGTCCCGAGAAAATACTGACCATTGGATCTACTGACATCGTATTGATTTTTGGTTCAAGTTTGGGGTGCAAAAGTATGATTTATTTCAAAACGGGCAACTTTGTTTTCAAAAAAGAAAAAATATCCAAAACCCAACCCCTTACAGGACATTACTGCAACTTGTACCAGAAAGTGGCTCTATCAAGAAAAAAGAAAGCGGCTATAACAATACCTTAGCTATTCACTTTTAAAAAAGGCTGTAGGTAAAACGGGCATCGAAATTTGACTCAAAGTAATTTGTTTTTATAGTACTACTTTCATTGAGGGAATTCCCTTTATTATTATCAGAAGAATACAGATAACTTTCTTGTATATTGACCGATAACCGCAACTGTGGTGAAAAATAATAGTAAAGAGCCAATTTCAAATTGCCGTAGAAATCGATTGTATTTATTTTTAAGTTTGGATCGTCATCAATTTTTCTGTCGTTCCAGTATTGCCTGATACCAGCGTCTGCACCAAAAGTGATGCTGGTACGGCTATTTGGGAAATACCCATATCCATGGCTTATCCCCAATCCTAAGTTGGGGGAATGTAAAATTTCTTTATAGTCGCTAACCAGAACCTCATCGGTATATTGTTTTGAAAGTATTTTACTTTCAAAAAGTGAATATCCCAGATTCACCAGGGTTGACTGTTGCCAATATAGATTGAGAGGTTTTTCACATACATAATATGCAACGGCATCCAAACCAAAGGAATTATCCTGGATATTGTACTTATAGGTTATTTCATTTGATGACCCGCTCATGAAATCACGATAATAGGTTATCGATTCATAAAATGATGCAGACAGTCCGGGAACCAGACCGATAGAAAAACGGTTGCCGGCAGAACGTGAAGGCCCAGCCGAATTATCCCAGTTGTCGTAGAGTAGTGTATAATAGCTGGCATTCGATTTGGCTTTCAATCCATTTACTATCAAAAAGGAATCAATGGCTGTTATTTCATCAATCTTGCGGATGCGGCTGTCGAAAAACCGCTGATTTTTGATTTGGGTGATAGCACGTGCAAAAGCCAATACCTCCTCATTGTTATATGGTTTTGATAAATCTCCAGCTTTCTGCAGATCGTCGAGAATATAAACAGCCAGTCGGGCATTTGCCACCTCTTCTATTCTTCCTGTCCCAACTAACAATGGCATTGATACCGATGCATGATAATCTTTGTTTTTTTCTTTGAATAGAAACGGAAAAAACTCTTCATCAGTCTCGTTTTTCCTCACTTCATTTCCAAAGACGCCATTAAAATCTAAATCTACCTCAAAAAATCGTTTGTTGTTGTTATAAAACCGATTAATTGAATGGGCAGCAAGCTCCAAACCCTGGCTATTCGATTTATTAGATGAGCTCAGGGCAGTGTTGTTTTCATAATCTGTATCTGTCTTGCTATTGGAGCCATTTGCTCTATACCTGAGCGAATACGATTTTACTCCCTGGTAATGTGCCGAATTTTTTAATGAATAGTATCTGGAGTATAAGTCGCTGTTAAATAAATTATTGTAATTTTTATTGATTCCATTATTTTCATTAGCAAGCTTACTAAATGCATTCGAACCGTTCAGCCCCAACTGGAAATCGAGAGCGCGCCATTGATAATCCGGATTTTTATAATCCGCCAGATTAAAGTTTGTTTGTGCCTGCGAACTGTTTGTCAATAAGCCTGTAAGGAAAAAAGACAACAGGAAAAAGCCAATGGATTTTTGGGATTTTTTCATGAGATTAAGATTTTTGAGTGTTGTTTAATTGAATTTGTATGTTTAAAGGTTGTTGTAAAACATCAGAAAATACAATTATCTTGCCAAATCAGGCCATTTGAGAAAACAATTGCAAAAACCAAATCAAAGATCATTTATTCTACTCGCAAACAAGTTCCTTTATTTCATCTATAGTCGGATTTACCTTATTATATGTAATGCATACCCCTGAAAACTACCAAAAACAACCAGATACTTTAAAAAACATAAGGAGTTTAGTTGTTAATTAAAATCAATGGAAATTTGACCACCAACAAATTGTAGTTTATTGGTAATTGTTCAGTCTATTATTCACAATGCCGGATGAGAAATCACATCTTCTCTTAATCAAAAGTTAAATGTAAGGAAACAAATTAAGTCTTAGCTTTTCTTTGATTCATTGGACGGAATTATTTTCTTAACAATTTTTAAAAACAAATCAAACGCCTTTCTTTTAATCTATTTTTGAAAATCGTCAACGTTGTTTGAGATTTTCAAATTTTTACTGTAACAAAATCATGGTTTAATGAGTCATAGCAACATGAAAAAATCTACCCTACTACTTTTACTAACCCTGTTGGCCATGTTCACCGCCATGGGCCAAAATCACGCAACCTTGCGTGGTGTGATTTACGATGAAAAAACCAACGAACCTCTGCCATACGCCAATATTATCGTTCTGCACAAATATATAGGATCGGTGAGCAACGAAAGTGGCGATTTCTATCTGAAGAGATCCGATCTGTATGATACTGACACCATTAGTTTTCAGTACATTGGTTACGAGACCAAAAAATATCTTGTTGGTGATTTGGATAGTGTATTTACGGTTTATTTAAAGGAGGCTTTAATCAATCTGAATGAGACCTTTGTTTATGGGAATCCTCCCGATGCAAAGACCATAATTAAGAAAGTGGTGGAGAATAAAGCGGCCAATTACAAAATAATTGGATCTAAAAATCAGGTTTTTATACGAAAAAGAGATGTCAGCGACATCGAAGAATTGTCCACCGATCTTAAAAAGAATTCCATTTCTCAATTGGATGAGCAAATGATTCAAAACACCCTGGTTAAGATTCCCCGACACCTCACTTCATACACCGACATGCTCGGCGATCTGTATTTTCTTTCTGATCACACCGATAGCCTTAAGGTAAATCCATTAAGAACGGTTTCGTTGAAGGAAATTGAAATTGCAGAACTGGATCAGTTTGGTAAGATATTTGAAAATCTATTTAATGAAACGCAGGACGAAGAATACTGGAAGGTAAAAACGGGCATTCTGAGTCAAAAGCTTGATATTGAAAAAGACCCGGATGGTGATACGCTGGCAGAAACAAAACCCGGGAAAGACAGTACCAATGTAAAATATTATGCTTCCAACATCAGGTACTGGCTTAAGTATGCTTCCATCAACGACACCAGGGAATGGGAATTCCTGTATGATACCCGTAAATATCAATACGATCTGTTGGGAGGAAGTCATGTGAATGGTGAAGATGTGTACATCATCGATTTTGTTCCGAAAAGCGGGGGTGAGTATATCGGAAGGGTGTATGTTTCAACCACCACTTACGCATTGATCAGGGCCGATTATGAATATGCTGAAGGAAAAACGGGTCGTGACTTCCAACTTTTTGGAATCGGCTATACCGAAGATTATTTTAAGGCTTCCATTTATTTCGAAAAACAGGATGATTCTTACCAGCTAAAATATTTTTCAAAAATATCGGGTGCATACTTTAGCCTTGACAGGAATATTGCCCTTATCAAGAAGAAAAAACGGTGGTTGGCTGATAAAACCCTCAACGAAATTAAGGTGAATATGAATCTGGCTGTAAAAACCCAGGCATCAGTCGAAGCTTTATTTTTGGAACATCAGGCGATTTCAGAATCTCAATTTAATCAATACCGGCAACCCCGATTTATGAAGGTAGTTTATGTGGATCAGTTTACTGATCAGCTGTGGGACGGCTATCCCATTATCGAGCCCACCAAACGAATGCGCGAATACAAGAAACAGGATGTGGATTGGTAGCAATGCTTCTTGGGTATAATAATATACACCTGTTTTGCATTTATACTTTAAACGGGGTAAATAAACGCATTTTGATGTTTAAAGGGCTGAAATTTCAAGGTCAATAGATTTTTCAAATCATCATTATGTTTTTGGCTAATTGTTTGAAGAAAATCTGTTATAGCATCATGAAATTTAGCAGGCGTTTCATAGTATTTAGCATATAGTATTTTTTTCTTGGTAAACTTCCATAAGCGTTCTATAATGTTTAGATTCGGAGAATAAGAAGGTAAAAATAAAAGGGTAATATCTAATGATTTTGCCGCAGTTTCAACGAGTGCGCAATGTTGGTAACGTGCGTTGTCCAAAACGATTTTCAAAGGTGAGTTCCCATAATGTACTCTAAGTTTTTTAAAAAAGATTATGATAGTTTCTGCGGTGATATAGGAGGTGTTATTGAGGGTAAGTATTTCTTTTGTAATAGCGTTTACAACTCCCAAAACATTGATTCTGTTGCGCCCAGCAGATGCTTTGATAAACAATCGTGTGACGCACCACAAGGCACAAATAAAAGGCTCTAAAATGAAATGTGCAGCATCAAATAACAACTGACATTCTCCTTTTTGTGCTTCTTCAATAGCTGGTTCTAATGTATCCCTTACCCATTGCTGTTGCTTTGCAGTATCTGCTTTTGCCGATATATGTCATGTTTTGATGTAACGAAATCCATGATATTTCATAAATGAGCGCATCTGTGTTGGACTACGGCTAATTACCGTTAGGGCTTCAATACGTGCTTTTGCTTCTTTGGCATTGATGGGTGGTCGTTCTGTAAAGCCAGATAATATGCTCTCTGCTTGATTTTCCAATGCGCTTTTATTGGTCCCGTAATTAAATTGACAAAGTGATTCAAATCCACCCGCGAGATAGATACATAACCAGTCCCCTACTATTTCCCTGTTTAGACCAGTTAATTTTTCTATTTCCTTGTTGGACATACCAAAGGTTTTATAATAAACTGCATGAATTCTTTTTTGAACAACTGGGCATGGATAATAATATCTTTCATAATTTAGTCGTTGAATTTCGGCATCGCTGATTTTTAATTGAAGCATATCTTTTTGATTTTTGGACGAACCAAAATTGATATGCTTCTTTTTTCTTCTAACTCTTATAACATTAATGTTTTAACAACGAATTGTGAATAAAGCCCACATGATATTTCTGGTGTGTGAGAAATGCGACAATTTATCCCGTTTTTAGTATAGTTTTGGGGTTTTATTGGAGTTCGAGTTAAAAGAAATAATAACAGAAAGAATGTCGGTTTCTTCATCCTTCCATCCTGAATTTATTTATTATGAAAAATTTGGAATGACAGGAGGACATTCTCCGACTTTTATCAGATGGTTGAATTTTAATCTCGGAATTAAATACAAATTGAAAAAAGATTAAACTGAAAAATACACGGGTAGCCAACACGTGTTATGCACAAGGCTAAGTACAACCGTAAAATGATAGACCAACCATGATGCATCAATATAAAGCCACATTGGATATAATAGGAATAAACCCTTATAAAGAATCCGCTACTTTTGCAAAAATTATCCGTGAATGCGTATTTAGCTCGCCTGCCTGAAAGTCAGGTTCATTATCATGTTTATAACATTGGAGAGTAGTTGGTTTTGCAATAATCTGTTCGCGTCAGCGTTTGCGTCATCTAATGGTGACAAAACCCGTCTCCCCATAGTATCATTCATATAACGACCATGCTTTTTTAAAAACCGACACAATGGATCAAATAGTTTGATGATTGGAAACTTGAAACATAATGCCTCCTTATTACTCTTGTTGGTATTTCTTTTACCATCACTGGTTAAGCTTATGCATCATCATAAACGCTTTGAATACAAGTCAGAGAACGGGATGCATTACCAAGCATTTCAGGAAAAATGTGCTGTTTGTAATTTTGAATTCTCTGTTTTTTCTTCAGACTTAGAAAATATCATTATACAGAAAAAACAACCCCTGGCCAAATATTGCAATCATTACAAGTCTGTTAATTATTCTACACTCTCCAAATATTCATTTTTATTACGTGCACCACCATCTGGTCAAATTTAATTACACACACCTTTTTTGGTGTTGAATAAAATTTTGCCTACCAATTAAAACGTAATAAAATGAAAGAAATATTGACCATTTGCATGGTGGTAATGTCATATCATACATCCAATGCGCAAAATAAAATAACAGGAAAAATTACCGACCAGGACAAACTACCGTTGATCGGAGCAAGCATTTTTATTCATGACATGAATAAGGGTACCGTTTCAAATACCAATGGAACTTATGCTTTATCAAATTTGCCGAGTGGCAAAATTAAAATTCAATTCTCGACCCTTGGATACACCAATCATATTGAAACCGTTGTGCTAAATGGAGAAAGTTTGGAATTGAATATCTCATTACGACAAATAGCAATAGAAATGGAAGAAATAGTTGTTTCCGGTGGATACAACTCAACACAACATGAAAATATTGTAAAGATTGAAATACTCAAACTCGATCCGCTAAAAATTACGAATACCCCAAATTTTACTGAAATGCTTACAAAGGTGCCTGGTGTTGACATGATTTCGAAAGGAAGTGGCGTTTCGAAGCCTGTAATTCGTGGGCTGTCGATGAATGACATTTTAGTATTAAATAATGGAGTACGTTTTGAGAATTACCAGTATTCGAGTCATCATCCTCTCGGGATTGACGAATTTGGTATTGATCATGTCGAAATCATCAAAGGGCCAGCATCATTGCTTTATGGTTCGGATGCCATTGGTGGCGTAATTAATTTTATAAAGGAAAAACCTGCTCCGATTGGCAGTATTATTGGCGATTACAATTTGCATCTTTATTCAAACACGCTGGGTATGACCAATAATTTAGGCATAAAAGGAGCCTCAGGAAAGTTCTTCGGAGGATTAAGAGTTGGTCAAAAAACAAATTCCGATTTTCTTCTGGGAGGAGGCGCTTTTGTTCCAAACTCACGTTTCAACGAAAAGTCAATGAAGGTAAATGCCGGATTTACAGATAAAGTTGGCACTTTCAAATTGTTTTATGACTTCAACAATCAAAAACTTGGATTGGTTGAAGACGAAGCAATTGAAGCCATCACAAAAAGGGGAAGAGAAAATAAGATGTGGTATCAGGAATTGAATACTCATTTATTTTCCTCTCAAAACAAGTTGTATTTAGGTCCATTTAAACTTGACATTAATTCAGCATTTCAGAATACGGAATTAGTTCATTTTGGCGATGTTGGTGTATATGAATTACAAATGGAACTTGCAACATTAACTTATGAAGCCAAACTACTTTTGTCATCGAAGGAAAACTCAGAATACATCATTGGTTTTCAGGGTTATAATCAAACAAATACAAATCTGAACAACAGAGAAACTAAATTATTACCTGATGCTACGACAAATAATTATTCTGCTTTTGGTTTGTTACAATACACTTTCTTCAAAAAATTAAAACTCCAAACGGGCATTCGTTATGATTATAAATCGATTTACACCCGGGCAGTTGGATCAGCAACAGATTCAATGACTTATCGTGCGCCACTCGACAAGTCCTTTGGTAGCTTTAGTGGGTCGTTTGGAGCTACTTATCACTTATCAGAAAAACTGTTGATTAGAACAAACTTTGCCGCAGCATACCGAACTCCTAACCTGGCTGAACTTACATCAAACGGTCAACACGAATTGCGTTACGAAATCGGCGACAAAAATCTTGTTCCCGAAAATGCCTATGAAACGGATCTGAGCCTTCATTACCATATAGATAATATCACTTTTGACATTGCGGGGTACTACAACATTGTCAATAATTACATCTATATTTCACCAACCGGCGACACTACGGCTTCGGGGATTGATATATTCAAATATAAACAGGCGAATTCTACTTTATTTGGAGGCGAAGCAGGTTTACATGTTCATCCCAAATCATTAAAATGGTTGCATTTTGAAACCACCTATTCATCCGTAGTTGGTAAACAACAGAATGGCGACTACCTGCCGTTTGTGCCGGCTCATAAATTGCGTTTCGAATTAAGGAGTGAAAAAGAACAGTTGCTGTTTTTTAAAAAGGCATTCGTTTCAGTAAACTCCCTCACTGCATTTGATCAAAACAACGCTGCACCTGATGAAACAACAACGGCGGGTTACACACTGATTGATTTAAGCATTGGAGGAAATATCCAAATTAAAGATCAATTTATTTCATTAAGCATTAGTGCAAATAATCTATTCGACAAAAAATACATTGACCATTTATCGACATTAAAAGAAGTAAACTTATACAATCCGGGTAGAAATATTTCATTTAATTTGAGAATTCCTTTTGGAGTCACAAGAAATGACAAATACTAACGAATCAAAATATATTGGACTCTCTGAGTTGCGCAGCACCGCGATGTGTTGAGGTTGAATCTAACAAAAAGAGCGGCCAGATAAACCGGTCGCTCTTTTCAGTAGGATTGATGTAAGTGTCTAATAAGCTATCAGTTTCACGGTACTCATACCCTGTGCACCCCTGGCTACTACAAAATACATTCCGGTGCTTAATCCCAGATCAGGAATAATGACGGTAGCAGATTTTTTATCCACCCGGGTTTGATAAACCACTTGCCCATACTGATTCAGAAGTTGAATTTGTGTGTATGGAGAATCTCCTATCATGACCTGAAGCGATCCGTTGGTGGGATTGGGGTATACCTTGATGGCATTGCTGTTGATTTCATCAACACTGAGGTATTGGCTAACGGCAATGTTATCAATAAACAAAGGGTTTCCCAGATCACTGAACGATTCAAAAGCCAGTTTTACATCTGAGTTGCCGGCCCAGGCAGTTAAATCCACGTTGACACATTGCGCACCCCAACCAGAAATACACCAGTCGTCAGCCGTTTCAGGCCAAAAACCAGAAGTTAGTTCATGAGTTGCAAAATTCCCTGTACCATCTTCTCCGCCTGCAAATATTCTGGTCCACGAGTTGCCGCAATCTGGCGAAATATAAACGATCAAAGAATCGTATAATCGGTTGTTGCGTTGTGCGTAAGCATATTGAAACTCGAGTGAGGCACTCGACAATCCCGATAGATTGAACGCGGGTGAAATCAGCCGGTCACGTTCACCTTCCGGTTTGTCGCGCAACAAAATACCCGCTGCCCTGTTTCCTGGTGTCGTTCCACCGATTTGCTTAATTTCCCAGGTAAACTCACTGGTCGACTTTTCAACAGTCCAGTTGTTTTGAGCAAGTCCGTCTTCAAATGTTTCAATAAAATAGGGTGCCATTCCCCCGGCAGTAAACAATTCGGGCTTTTCGAGTGAAGAAGAACCATTCAGGTTGGTGGCAGTCAGGGTAATAGAGTAAGCTCCGGGCTGATCGAATACTACCTCAGGATTTTGACTTGAGGATCCGGTACCATTTACAAAAGTAACCGTTGAAGGATTAAACTCCCAATTCCACTGCCGTGGGAGATATTGTGTTAAATCGGTGATTGAAATGGTATCTGAAGTACAGCCATCTATTGCACTGATTTCAAAGTCTACTTCAGGTAAAATGGTTGAGCTGGTGGTGATGTAGGCTTCCTTAACCACGGTATTACTTCCAATATCATTGGTTGCAGTCAATTCAACGGTAAAACTCCCTTCAGTAGCGTAAAGTATGTTTTCCGGGTTTCTTTCGGTGGAGGCGTCAGGCTGACCACCACTAAAAGTCCATGCCCATTCGGTTGGAAGGTTCAGGCTTTGATCGAAAAAGTTAACTGTTTCCCCTACCGGGATCAATACATTGTCGGCAATAAAATCAGGGGCAGGAGCCTGAGCGAAATTAACAGCTGTAATTTGAGTCCGCCAGTTCCAACCACCATTGGAATACTGTTGAGTATACCAAAATGTCAACCCGTCTGCCGGGTCAACGGTCATAGCTGAATAGTCGCCCCAGCGATTTATACCGGTCTGCGATTTGGTTCCTTCTTTAATGCTGATTTCATCAATGTCCAGCACACCAAGTCCCATGGGTGCTCCGGCAGATTGGCCCGCAATGCGGATAGAGGGAAACAGAGTGGAAGACGAAACAGAATATCCAATGGCAATGTCGCCCAGGTCGTTCATGGCTATACTCCCCATCCACCTCGAGGCACCATCTGTAGGAGCAAAAGTTCCTTGCTGATAGAGTTCCCAATCGGCATCATATTTTCTTAATTCATACCAGCGAACACCAGCTTGACCACTTCCGGTGGCATTAACAGTATGATTGGTCAGCATAACTTCATAATCGCCGAAATTGCGGTATTGCAAACGGTACATCAATCTGTCGGCCAGGTCATCCAGTTTTTGGGAGGTTCCTGGTTGCGAAATATTGATGTTATTGCTCGAATAGGGATCAACAGGAATATAGCCAAGATAATCAACAGTGGTGGTGTTCACATTGTTCCAGTCAACGGTTGCCGACCACATCTTTAGCGAAGCGCCTGCAATCGACACAAAGTAACAAGGAGCTCCTGTGGGAGGTTGCATTGATCCATCTGCGTCAGAAGGAAGCAGGCTTCCGTTGCTAGTGCCCATTTCAAAAAATAACATTTGAGCATCAGGATCCCCTATCAACATTGCATCCCGATCGAGGATGCTAATGCCTGCTCCGGCCCAGTTACCACTATCAAACTGGTTGCTGGTAAAATAATAACCATCAGGCCAAATGCCAAACTTGGGATAGTCGGGCATGTTGTCAAATTGAAACGCGTAACGATACCAGGCACCCAGCGGGTCGCCGGTTTCAGAAACAGCTACCAATTCATAGAAAGGACCATTTGGGTAATTGGGAAGTGAAAATTGAGTGGCAATCCACCTGTCGGAATATTCATCGTATAACACCACCGGGTCGCCATCATTGGTGTTCGACCACGGACCCGGGAAACCACTCCAAAGGGTAATATTATCCGCCGGGCCATAAGTCTTAACCCCGGATTTGTTGTAAATGGCGAAGCCGTTGTTAACCATTTGGAAAAATTCGTTTGGTCCAACATCCCCATCAGTATCAGGAGGAGCAACACCATAAATATTGGTAATGCCGGCGACATTGACATCAATTACTGCATTTGCACTCATTGGGTTTCCTTGTTGTTTCTGCAAGGCAGGGTCTTCTCCTTTTACCCAGGAAGCCTTCTGGTTGAATTTGCCGAAATCGAATATGTTGGGGATTTTTTTGTCCTTCCAAGTGCGCTCAATTTGGCCGAGTGGAATTGGTTGAACATCGCGCAAAGCCGGTGACTTATCGAAATAAGCGGCTTTAGCAATTTTTGTTGGATGAATGCTTTGACCAAACATACCCGTCATCGGAATGAAAAGAAGCAAGGTGCAAATTAAAAATGTGGTAATAACTTTTTTCATGATTTTGATCCTGTTAATAATATAAGACACATTTATTCAATTGGATAAATGAGGTGCAAAGGTAAATAATCTGCTTATTCAGCATACAAAAAGTGGATATAATTCATCCGGTTTGTAAACAATTTCCAACTACCAAATGAATAATATCCACTTTCGGATTATTGCAATAAACACATTTAGTAAATAATCAACTTAAGTGTTTCACTGTTGGCCTGTCCAATTCCTTTTAAAAAGTAAATTCCTGGTTGCCAGGTAATTTCACGGTTCACCACCCATGTTTCAGTGTTTGCAGGTACCGGTATTTCTTTTACAATTTGCCCCAGGTTGTTCATCACCTGAATTTTATCGAATTGATGACCTTCCGGCAGAGAAACATGGAAATTTCCATCGGACGGATTGGGGTAAACCCTCATTTTGCTTAATCCCAACGAGTTTCCGGGTATTCCAACCAGGCTGCTTACAGCAATATTGTCGATAAATATAGGATGACCTGCAAAACTAAAGGTTTCGAATCGAATACGTACCTGGTCGTTTCCGGCAAATGCCGACAAATCAAGGGTAATACAACTTGCTCCCCATCCTTCCAGACACCAGTCAGAAGCCACCGCCGGCCACCAATCATCGGTGGTTAATTCGTGCGTGGCAAAATTTCCGGTTCCATTTTCGGCATTGGCATAAATGCGGTTCCATGTAGTGCCACAATCGGCAGAAACCGAAACGATCAATGAGTCGCCTGCCTCGGCATAGTATTGAGCATAGGCATATTGAAACTCTAGTGAAGGAGTAGAGGTATTGGCTAAATTAAAAGGTGGCGAGATTAAAAAGTCGCGCTGCCCAATGGCGAAATATTCTCTGAAATTAATGCCCACAGAATGATTTCCCGGTGTAGTGCCTTCGGTTTCAAACACTTCCCAGGTAACGCCATCGTCTGGGTTTTCGATGGCCCATTCGTTGGCTTTCACACCATCTGTCTCAAAATCTTCCAGAAAATAAGGAGTGTTCCCTCCCGCTTTAATCATGTCGTCCTTTGTAGTGGTTGAGCTGCCATTGAGGTTGTTAGCGGTAAGCGTTACCTGATAATCGCCGGATAAATTAAATACGACTTCCGGATTTTGACTGTTGGCGCTGGTTCCATTCACATAGGTAATATCTGTAGGGACAAATTCCCAACTCCACTGATTGGGACTGTATTGCGTTAAGTCAGTAAATTGTACCGACTCGCCTAAACAAATGGCCTTTTTATCGGCAACAAAGTCTACCAGTGGCAATATGGTTGCGCTCACCGTTATGAATGATTCTTTGGTAATGCTATCGATACCGATGGCATTGTAAGCCACGAGCTTAACGGGATAAACACCTTCGGTATTGTATTGAATGTTTTGGGGGGTTTCTTCAGTAGAGTTTGAAGGAATACCCCCATCAAAGGTCCAGTTCCAATGGGTTGGGATACCTTCGGTGAGGTCGGTAAAGTTAACCGTTTCTCCAACGGGAATCAGGGTTTCATCCGACTCGAAATCACATACGGGTTGAGCTGCAAACGAAACACTTGCAATTTGGGTCTTCCATCCCCAGCCACCGTTTGAATATTCAGTGGTGTACCAAAATGAATTTCCATCCGTAGGATCAATCGACATCATGGAATAATCGCCCCACCTGTCTACACCTGATTGAGATTTGGTACCGTCAAAAATAGACACCTCGTCAATATCCAGTATACCCAATCCGGCAGGAGCGCCGGAAGATTGGCCCGCGATGCGAATGGAGGGATAAGTAGTAGCACTCGACACGGAATATCCAACGGCGATATCGCCACCCTGGTTCATGGCCACCGATGCCATCCACCGATTTTCACCATCGGCAGGGGCAAAGGTTCCTTGTTGGTAAATTGACCAGCCACTGCCATAGTTGCGTAATTCGTACCATCTTACTCCGGCCTTCCCATTTCCGGCATTCACGGTGTGATTGGTCACCATCACCTGATAATCGCCAAAATTGCGGTACTGCAACCGATACATCAGTCTTCCGGCCAAAGTGCTCAACGACTGGCTCGTACCTGGTTGCTGTATATTAAGTCCATTGGTCGAAAACGGCTGTGTTGGTAATGTATTCACCTGTAGAATAAAAGAATTGGTGGTGTTAACCCAATCAACATCTACCTCGTAAACACGTAGTACATTGTTTCCCATGTTAACCATGTAGGAGGGTGATCCTTCGGGAGGAAGCATCTCACCATCGGCATCAGCCGGTAAAAAACTGCTGTGGCTCGACCAGTTAGTGCCGATTACAAAAAAGATCATTTGTGCATCAGGATCGCCTGCCAGCATGGCATCGCGATCTAAGATGCTGATACCACCTCCTGAAAACCCGCCATTGCTAAATAAATTGGTGGTAAAATAGTAACCATCGGGCCAAACACCAAATTTTGGATAGTCGGGCATGGCATCAAACTCAAAAGCATAACGATACCAGGCACCCAATGGATCACCTGTTTCGGAAACAGCCACCAGTTCATAAAACGGTCCGGATGGATAATTTGGAAGTGAAAATTGCGTGGCAATCCATCGGTCGCTGTATTCATCATACAATACAATCGGGTCTCCATCATTTGTACTCGACCAGGGTCCGGGAAAACCATCCCACAACGTGATGTTATCGGCAGGGCCATACATGAGATTTCCCTGTTTGTCCCAAATGGCGAATCCGCTGTTTACCATCTGGAAATAATGGTCAGTTCCTACATCGCCATCGGTGTCGGGGGGAGCCACCCCGTAAGTGTTGGTAATTCCGCTAAAGTTTTGATTTACCTGTGGTGTTCCCGAAAACCAACGTGTTTCATCCTGTAAAACAGGGTCTGGTCCGGTAGGAAGTGGTGTGTTCTCCAGTTCATTTGTCAGGTGAAGCTTATTGGGAACCACTTTCTCTTTCCAAGCTCTTTTGCGAACACCCATGGGGATGGGATCCACTTGTCCCAAAGGTCTTGACATATCAAAATGTACTGCCTTAGTTACTTTTTCAGGATGAATTTCCTGACCGGGCAGATTTAAGGTAAAACCACCCAATGCCAGTAGCATCAGCATCATGGTTGTAAATTGTATTTTCATGTTTAATAGTTAAGTTATTTAGTTAATCTTGACTAACAGGCAAAAGGCGACTTCTTGCTTTCATTAGCTAGCTGGTGGAGTGCCTATTACTCAACTTAGTAATAAGAGATTTTGCGAAGGAACACCATAATTCATTCTACCTCTGTTAATGAAATGTTAAAGTGGCAAAGATACAATATTCAATCTTACTACTTATACCGTTCTGAGCCTCATGCCCCTGCATGACAAGAAAAAAGGGAAAAAGGGTGCATGGGGTATTAACTATCATGTTTTCATCCATCAGGGGTCATCACGATCTCTTTCTATCCAATCCGGAAATCATCAATAAAAAAACACCAACTTTGTAACTTTGTTCTATTCCTGTCGTCTCCTTGCAAATATGTCAAAAGAACTTTTCGATACACACATCATTCCGGTACAAAATAAAATGTACCGATACGCGCTGTCGATACTTAAAACGCCCGACAATGCACACGATGTGGTACAGGAATGTTTAATGAAAATCTGGAAAAAAAGACACATGATTGCAACCATCGACAATCCCGAATCCTGGGCCATGCGCATCACCCGTAACCAATGCTACGACTGGGTGAAGGTAAACCGATTCAGTTTACTCAATGTGCCTCCGATGGAACAGGCCGACACCCAACAAACCGATGAAGGTCTGCTGACAAGCGATCGCCAGAGGTGGTTAAGCCGGATTATCAATGATCTTCCGCCAAAACACCGCGAAGTGTTTCACTTGCGTGAAGTGGAAGAACTGTCATACCAGGAAATCGCCGACATTCTTTCGTTAACTCTCTCGGAGGTAAAGATTTCACTCTTCAGAACCAGGGTAAAAATCAAAGACCAAATCACTAAAATAGATGCATATGGACTCGCGAACTAATCAATTACTCGAAAAGTACTGGCGGGCCGAAACCACCCCGGAAGAAGAAAAACTCTTGAAAGAACTCATGTCTTCGGACCCTGATTCATCAGATCAAACACATTACTTTGAAGCTATTTCGAATTTAAAACATCAAAAACCCGAATTTGCGTTTCAACACCCCGGCAAACAGATTCGCAGGATGTGGTACACAGTTGCAGCATCGCTAATCATTGGTATTGTGGTTGTGAGTGGGCTTTTTCGCTATAACTATACCCAAGCGGCCTACAATGTTAACGATCCGGATAAAGCGTTCGAAATAACACGCCAGGCCCTGATGATGGTCTCCGATGGATTAAACGAAGGAAAAAATTATTCAACCATCCAACTACAACAGCTAAACAAACCAAAGGAGATTTTAAGCGGAGACAACAATAAATAACATACTTAAACTATTAATAAAACTAAAAACATGAAAAAATCAATCTTAATCATCACGTTCGCGTTTCTTGCAGTCGGAGTTTTTGCACAGGGAAACGTAATTACTTCTTACTTTAATCAATATGCCGACAACGACAACTTCACCAAAGTTTCTGTCAGCAGTAAAATGTTCTCGATGTTTACCGAGATGGAAGCCGGCAGTGAATCTGAAAAGGAATTTATGACGGCTGTAAGCAAATTGAAAGGGTTGAAAATTGTGATGGCCGACAGCCTTCCTGATGCGATGCAACTTTACAAAAAAGCGATTGCGGATGTCGGGAAAGCGGGTTATGATGAACTTATGACCGTAAGCGATCCGGATCAAAGTATGTTGTTCTCGATAAAAGAAAACAAAGGCATTATCGAAGAACTGATCATGGTAGTTGGTGGTGGAAATAAATTTGTACTTTTAAGCCTGTATGGCGAAATTGATTTAAAGAACATTTCAAAGATCGCACAACAAATGAAAGTAGAAGGACTTGAGAACCTTGGCAGAATGCACCATGAGTAGTTACAAAATCATATTTCTGTTGTTCCTGACGGGGTTGATTCAACCCCTTTGGGCGCAACAAGAATCCATTAAGGAATATGCCGATTCGACCAAAACACGCACTTATTGCCTTTATCCCAGCACACTTCGTATGCTCGATCCCACCCGAAACCCCAACTTCTATCAGGTGGTGAACAACATCGAAAAACTGGTGATTTACACACTCGACTCCACCGCTGTCGCGGATAAATCATACCTGAAAATGTTGCAAGGTTACCAGGCATCAGGGTATGAGGAATTTGCTGCTATGTATGGCGGGAAGAACCAGTTTTTTCTTTATGGTCGCGAAAAAAACCAGGGAGGAAACTATGTAGGCATCTTTCAGCAGGAAGATCAAATGCAAGCCTTTTACCTGAGCGGGCAAGTAGAATGGAGCAAAATTCCAACGTTGATCCAAAATCTGCAAAAAGGCGACCTGATTAATATCTTTCAAATAAAATCCCAACAAAGTGGCCACAACCCTCACGATTAACAACCTGACCAAGAAATTTGGTCGTTTAACTGCCGTTAATAAACTGTCGCTGACCATCGAAAGCGGACAGATTTTTGGGATACTTGGCCCCAACGGAAGTGGAAAAACCACCACTTTGGGCATGATTCTCGATGTCGTGGCCCCAACCGATGGTCATTATAGTTGGTTTAACAACACACCCAACGAAGAGGCCAGAAAAAAAATAGGCTCCATCCTCGAATCGCCCTGTTTCTATCCCTACCTCACCGCAGTTCAAAACCTGAAAATCACGGCACACATCAAACAATGCGGAACCTCAAATATTGAGGAGGTACTGAAACAGGTGAACCTGTACGAACGTAGAAACGACAAATTTAAGACCTACAGCCTGGGAATGAAACAACGACTCAGCATTGCATCCGCGTTACTCAGCAATCCACCGGTGCTCATCCTGGATGAACCCACCAACGGACTTGACCCTGAAGGAATTGCCGAAGTCAGGGACCTCATTACCCGGGTAGCCCAACAGGGTAAAACCATCATCATGGCCAGCCATTTGCTCGATGAAGTACAAAAAGTATGCACTCATTTCTGTGTGCTGCGCAAAGGGGTGAAAATACATGAAGGTCTGGTAAAAGAAACCCTGGAAGAACTGAACAAAGTAGAAATATCAGCAGATTTCGACCAGGATCAGCTCACGAATATCCTGTATGATTTTGCAGGCACCGAAGAAATAAAAGCCAATGGCAACGGTGCCTTGCTGGTAACCCTTAAACCCGGATTTACTTCCCACGAAATCAACAGCCATTGTTTTGCCAACCATGTCACCCTTAAAAGACTGCTCACCCAGACCAATACGCTGGAAAAAGAATTTCTTAAAATCCTCAAAGAACATGATTGATGCAATTAAACTTGAATGGTTAAAAATCAGAAACTACCGTGTATTCTGGATTTTATTGGGCATGTACTTGTTGGCACTGACTATTATTGCCGCAGGCGGGGTGTTTTTTCTTGAATGGCTTAAAAGCCTGGGTGCTGATTTTAATGGCATCGATCCCACCATCGTACCCATTTATGATTTCCCCGACATCTGGCAAAACATGACCTACCTGGGTAGTTTTGTTAAAATCCTGCTGGCTTTTGTGGTCATTATCTCCGTGAACAACGATATCACATACAACACGTTGCGACAGAATATTGTGGATGGTATCAGTAAAAAAAAATACCTCCTCAGTAAACTCATTTTTATTATTGTTCTGGCGGGTATCAGTACCTTATTTTTATTTTTCACGGGAATGATTACCGGCACAATATACTCGCATGTATGGGAAGCACGCTTTATTTTTGACGAACTGGAATTTTTAGGCGCTTACTTTTTCGATATCATTGTTTATTGTTCGCTGGCCTTTTTGTTATCGCTTATCATCAAAAAAGCAGGTTTTGTTATCGTGGTGTTATTTCTGTATACCATGATGTTTGAGCCGGTGGCCAGTGCCATTTTAACCAACGCCCCCTATTTTAGAGACAGCTTTTGGTCAGGGCTGGTAGCTTTCTTTCCGATTCAATCGCTCAACAACCTGATTACCGTTCCTTTTGGCAGGTATGTTTTTATGGAAATCCAGGACAATATTCCGCTTAAAACCATAGCCATTGCAAGTGGTTGGTTGGTTTTTTATCTCACGATGATTATCACCATTCTTTCTAAGCGAGACCTGAAATAATTGAGTATGGTTTTGCCACCTGGGACATTGACCGGATATTTGCCCGTCCTTTTGGATCGAACGTGGCATCACAGCTGGTGCTAAAAAGAAACGGAATGAAGCTGGAAGCCAAACTTGAGCACACAATTTGGAAAAATAACCGGTACGAGGATGAACTGATTTTCGCCATTCGACGTCACGATAAAAATGATCGTTCATGATAAGCCCGACCATTGAAATAACAGCCGTAAAGCCTCAAAACAGGATTGCCTCTCTTGATATTCTTCGTGGTTTTGCCTTGTTGGGGATTGCAATGGTCAATATCCTGGGATTTAACGCTTCTTTTTTTGATTTTGGTGGGTTCTATAGCCAGCTACCCGACCCTTCACAAGTACACTTTTACGAAGTATTCATTGGTCTTTTCGCTGATAAATTCATTTTTTTGTTCAGCTTTTTATTTGGATATGGTATCTGGATTCAATACCACCGCTTTACTGTCAAACAGGGTCACTTTTACGCATTCTTTATCAGGAGAATGGGTTTTCTGTTGTTGTTTGGAATGGCTCATGTTCTGTTTTTATGGGCAGGTGATATCCTTATACCCTATGCCATTGCCGGGATGATTGTGTTGGCGCTTCGCAAATTTTCAAATACCATGTTGCTCACCCTGGCCGCTTTCTTTTATTTCTTCGTTATTTTCTGGTTAACTATTTCGGTATGGATTCCACTTCCCAATGCTCTTTCATCCACTTGTCCGGAATGCATGGGTCAGGCAATGGATGTTTATGCCCATGGCAACTATCTGTCTGTTCTCAATCTCCGGTTAATAGAGTACTCCGCCTTCATTCCGGTGAACCTGATTTACTATTTTCCAAAAATCATGGGCATCACACTTTTTGGATTTGTTGCTTCAAGACTGCAATTGCACCTGAAATTCGAACAACAAAGAAGGGTGTGGTTATGGATAACCTGTGTAATTCTTGCAGTAGGTTGTTTGGCTTACCTGTATTATGAAAACCTGGTGATGACCATTATTTCACCTGAAAGTGAATTTCTTACTGCTGCGTATATGCTTGGATATGAAATAATGAATCTTTTTTTAGCCTCAGGTTACATCCTTGCGATCTTACTCATGTGTTCATTCAAAGCGTCCCGATTAATCCTTAAACCTCTTAGCTATCCCGGCAGGATGTCGCTTACCAATTATTTAATGCAATCGATTCTCTTTGGATTTCTATTTTATGGATGGGGTCTGGGATTCTTTGGTTGGCAGAACCCGGCACAAATTGAGATCTTCGCCATTTTAATATTTCTATTGGAAGTTTTAACGAGCTATTTTTGGTTGCAAAAATTTGAACAGGGGCCACTGGAACATCTTTGGAAAAAACTTAGCTATCGCAATTTAAGCCGGAGGTAATCCAATCAATAATTAAATCTTCCTGAATATACGGCGATGTTATTGCTCCGGGGTTTCGTCTTTAGTGAAGCGCTCACATTTAAACGATCCTACCTATAATTGTCTACTCTGTGCAATAAAATTTAAGGTAGCTAGTTTATCAGTTTGGTTGCAAGCAGAATAAAAAATTAAAAAAAAATATTAAACAGGGTACCACGTATAAAAAAATAAATAATTTAGCCCGCTTGGAACCAGCATTTGAATTGGCTTTTATAATGGTTAAAATACACTATTAAATTGATTTTTTTCTACCAATCAATGCGCTCAACACGAAAATTAAGAATTGAAAAGTAATAATCTATATCAAAATGAAAGATCATAAAACCAGGGTAATTAAAGATTTTGAGAAACTGACCCCGGAAATTCAGGAGCAGATCAAACTCGTTTATCCCTACGGATTTAGCCAACATCTGATTCGATTTACCAACAAAGAAGGCAAATTTGTCAGTGCGTTGCCTTTCGAAACAGATGAAATATATTACCTCGTTCGGATGACTTCCGAAAAAGCCGAAGAAATTATTAGCGAAGACGATGACTATGACGACAATGGTCATTTAAAAGACGATGCAAGGGACGATTATGAAGATAAATATTCCGATCTGGACTATTTAGCCGATAATTTTACTGAGGAAGAAGAGTTTTAACCTCCATCGCGTTCGCTGCAACGGACCTGTCTGCCGACAAGACATTTGATACCTCTATGGCTCTGTCTTTGGGCAGTTCAATGTTTGAAATCGGTAGCTTTCTTGAGAACTGGAAATAAAGTTAAGCCAGATAACCAGAAAGCTGAATACTGTTCGAACTACTAAAGAGCAAGAAAAATAACGATCCCGACATTTAAGAGTCTGTCTTTGAGGTTAAAGCTTTTAGATAGGTAAATTGTCTTGATTGTGCCAATGGATGCAAAATCCTCTGCCTCATATCACCGACAATAATGTTCAGAATAACCATCGAAAACGGTATAGACTATTCAAGGGGGAAATAAATTGTTTCTCAACTGTTAGCCAGCACAAATGAATTTTTTAATTGAATTTTAGGTTCAATGTTAATAAATATTCCCATCTGAAAGCAGCTGTTTTGATGATTTTAAGTATCTTTATTTTTTAGACAAAAAGCTTAATGGCTACAAAAGAACAAATAAAAAATACCGGGGCGACATTCACTCCAACTGAGCTATCATTCTTTTTAGCTAATCGGCTTGCTTTTTATGTTCAAGCTTCTAATCAAAATATACTTGAGGTATTAGATCCAGCTTGTGGTGAAGGCGAATTACTTGTATCAATGGGAAATAAATTGACTGAAAATGGTTTTAACTTTTCGCTTTCAGGTTATGATGCAAATGCTCAATATTTAAAATATGCCAAAGAAAGGATGCTTGAGCTTGGAGTAGGCAAATCAGACTTTGTTCATGCCGATTTTTTGCAAGCAATAGATATAACACCTTCACAAGGAACTTTGGATTTTTTTCAAGAAGAAAAATCAGCCGTAAATGGACGTTATGATATTGTAATTGCTAACCCACCTTATGTCAGAACGCAAATACTTGGAACAGAGCAGGCACAAGCACTTGCAAAAAAATTTAATTTGAAAGGAAGAGTTGACTTATATTATCCGTTCTTGATTACAATGACAGAAAGCCTTAAAATTGGCGGCTTACTTGGAGTCATAACATCCAATCGTTATTTATCAACAAAAAGTGGGGCAAGCGTAAGGAAATTTCTATCTGAAAATTATGAGATATTGGAATTGATAGATTTGGGAGATACTAAAATATTTGATGCTGCAGTTTTGCCGGCTATTTTTATTGGGAGAAAAAACAAACAAAAAATTCCATCACCTGCTAAATTTATCAAAATCTATGAAGAGCTAAATGGTTACAAGGGAGATCTAACTCCGGCCAGTAGCATATATGATATTCTTGATAATAAAAAAATGGGTTATTTCACAACTGGATCAAAACGATATAAAAAATCCGCAGGGGCATAAGATATTCAATTTCATCTTCAGCATCATGGGAAATGCTGTCAGCTATTGAATCAGACTGGGTTTCTAAAATTGATACCTCTTCAAAAAACAGGGTTGGAGATTTTTTTAATGTAAGAGTAGGTATAAAATCTACTGCGGACAAGATTTTTATTAGTGATAAATGGGAAGATTTAGGAGATGAAAAACCTGAAAACGAGTTATTAAAACCTTCAATTATCTCTGTTTTGGGATTAGTTAGTGCTATTAGGTATCTTACATCAAAAGTTGTCAGATTCAAAGATTCAATTACAATTTCTTCTCTTTCCGGTGAGAATCTGCCTAAATCAACAGTTTGTGTATCCTGAACTTTGACTTCTAAAAGTTGATTTTTAATATCTGGGAACGCCCCATATAATAAATCCTTTTCTTTTACATCGTATCCCAGCAGTTCAAGAACTTTCTTTTCTAATGCCTGTCCTCGATTTTTTGTCGCCGCGGCATCAAGCCGTAAGCCTATTAACTCATTTGCAACCAATTTTCTTATTAAAGCAATAGAAAATAAATTCTTAATATCCGGCTCTGTAACCATCCCTGTGTTTGGAGGTAAATAATCATGCCGAATGTAATAGGATAACTTTTTTGAATCAGGGAATGAAAGTATTTTTTCTTCACTTTCCAGAATGCCCTTTCTGGCCTTGTTAGAAATTAGCAATTGTTGTTTTACCGTTGGTTTTCCAAATCTACCAAATTTTTGTTCAATATATTCAGGAGTTAGAATAATTATCGAAGCAACGACATTTTTTTGAATATCTATCCTAACAAAAACGAAACGTACATCCGTGCATTTAAGGCTCTCTCCTGATTCGTATTTAACTAAAAGTATTTGACTTGCAGGAAGCCTGTTCCAAACTTTAAGATTATATGAATCTCCACTTGTAACCATATAAGTGTCGATAAATTCTCTTGCTATTTTTGGCACTCCTTTAGCTTTTGGAGGTACAATTTCGAACTGTCCGACTACAGCTAACTCAGGAAGTGGATGCTTTTCTAAAACAGAAGCAATTAACTTTCGCACTTTTGATCCGTCAGTCCGTGTCTTGCCAGTAAGTACAAAAGGCTTACCGATGATTTCCGAGAAATAATCGGCTAGTTTTTCAGGATGAGTCAGCATATTAACTGACTTTGGCGGGGTTCTAAATTCCTTGTTCCTTATTCATGTTTAGCAAATCAGATGTGCTAATATTTAATGCTTTAGCTATCTTCCTAAGATTAAGTGCAGAAATATTCCTCTCTCCTCTTTCAACCGAGCCAATATATGTTCTGTCAAGATTACAAGCAAAAGCAAATTTCTCTTGCGATAAATCTGCTTTTATACGAAGCTCTCGTATTCTGTTACCGATTCGCTCAAGAAAGTTTTTTTCTTCCTTTGTATAATCAACACCCATGTTAAGAAATTTTGTACAAAGGTGTCGAATAGATGTAAATACGTCTACGGACTATAAGTATCAAATATAATAGTTTAAGAAAGTGTTAATATGTCTTGTTAAACTTCTGTCAAGTTTTGGTTTTAACTGTAAGCCAAAACTGATAAAGTCCAAGAAAGAGGGAACATTTAAATTAAAAACTTCCAATTCACTGTTCCAGGAAAATTTCAAAAGAAATTGAATAAGACCCCGGCTCTGAAAACTGCTTTTGATGAATTGACATCAGGAAGGTAACTTGTATACCTTTTGTATTTTTATCAACCTAAACAACCAAAAACCAGGGAGTCGAGGGTTGAAAAATCCATACCGAAAATACTGAGCGAGAAGAATTATATGATTATTGAAAAACTTGTAAAACAATGAATTCCTACCCCTTACAACCAGGATAGGCAAAGTTGGCGTGCAATGGTTTACTAAAATTTAAACTATTTAATCATGTGTGTCCGGAATAAACAATACGGTAAAACTCCATCTTCTTCTATGAATCTGATTCGCCCCTGTCTACCCCAAACCAGGCAATTTTCCCGAATGAGAAGCTCCCAAAGCAATCATGGCCTTCTCCTTGATTTCAGGAGTCAGATAGCTCGAAACAGTGCTTACAGCAAAGCTTAAAAACGCGATGTCATCAGTAAAACCCAGTACGGGAATGATGTCTGCCAACAGATCGGCGGGCAGGATAAAATAACCCAAAGCAGCTACCATTACCATCTTGTTTCTGGCGGGTACATTTTTATCCTTTAGCAAATAAAACAGAATGAGGGCATCATATACCAACCATGCGCCAGCCTTTCCTGCAACATACCTGATTTTACCCTTCAGGTCATGTTCATTAAAATAAGCTGAATACTTTTTAAACGTTGATGGTATCGGTATCATGTTATTATAACTTTTATTTACGCTTGCCGGAAGTTCATTTCTTCATTAATTGTTCCATCTCATGGTTTTCATTCGTATCCAATAGGGCATTCATGTCTTTAACAGATTGCGGTTGAACTTCAAAAGCTGTCACCACATTGGTAATGGTCCTGATGTCACTCACAAGCTGCTTCACCCGATCAGGGTCGGTCATATTTTTTATAAGCAACAAATAATCAGCCTCTTTCACTGTAGCCAATAACGTACCTCCGGTGTGTTTATTGCTTATCAGGTAGTAATTTGTATGCAATTGGGCATCATGAAAACAGAACCAGGAATAGGTGCACATTACATCACCTGTCCGGGCATAAGCGATGTCATCGTAATGAATCAAATCAATCCCCAAAACCTGATTTAGAAAAAAAGTAAACCGGTAGTCTTTGAGGCTACTTATAATCGCTATCACCCTGTACTCTTCCTGTGAAACGTAAGCAAGTGTATGTTTTCGGGGCATGGCATTGGCGTTTAACCCACAAAGGTACACAATTAGGCTTGTGAATATAATGGCTTAAAATAATTTAATGAAGTACCTGTTTTGAACAGAAAGGTTAAGCTTTAATCGTGTTACCAATAATTGCATACCATGCTTTCTCGGCGGCCAGCTTTTCAGCGCCTTTTATCGTGTAATCATGGGCCCTGGCCTTAATTTCGCCATCGATTTCTACAGCTACCACGTATAGTTTATCGTTTCTTTGTCCCATTTCACTAAGCACCGGAAACGATAATTCATGCTTTTCTTTTTGGGCCCATTCCAGAAGGCTGCTTTTAAAGCTGATTTCTGTGTCGACGAGCTGGTCGATATCGAAATGTATTTTGATAATTCTCTTTACCAGGATTTTGTAGGTGAAATCATACCCTTTGTCAATATAAATTGCTCCCACAACTGCCTCAAAGGCATCACCCCCGCTTGATTTCCCTTTCTGCTGATGATCACCGCCAATACTGATTAATTTGGTCAATCCCAGTTTTTGAGCAAGCTTATTCAAGGAAACGCGGCTTACAATTTTTGAACGCATCTCGGTTAAAAAACCCTCGTCCTTATACGGAAACAGTCTGAAAAGGTAGTCGGCTACCACGGCGCTCAGAATGGCATCACCCAGGTATTCAAGCCGTTCGTTGTTAACCTTTAGGCCGTGTATTATTTTTTTTGAAGCTGATTTATGGCGCAGTGCCAGCTTAAACAAAGAAATGTTTCCGGGATAATACCCAAAAACATTTCTTATGGCCTGATGGAGTGCCCTGTCAGACGAAAAATACGATCTTAATTTATTGCCTAATAGCAAATCAGCCGCTTTATTTTACAAATTTCTTAAAGATAATCGAAGCATTGTGTCCACCAAATCCGAAAGTATTCGTTATAGCGGCATGAACCACCCGGGGTTGTGCATTATGAAAAGTGAAATTCAACATATTATCAATCTCAGGATCATCGGTAAAATGGTTGATGGTAGGAGGAACCATATCGTGTTTCACTGAAAGCACGGTGGCAATAGCTTCTACAACGCCGGCCCCGCCGAGTAAATGACCTGTCATCGACTTGGTTGAGTTGATATTCAGTTTATAGGCGTGATCGCCAAAAAGTTTTACAATGGCCTTTGGTTCAACTATATCTCCAACGGGGGTTGAGGTTCCGTGGGTGTTCACATAATCAATATCAGTGGTTTGCATTCCTGCATCTTCAAGCGCAGCTTTCATACACAGGTAGGCACCCAGACCTTCGGGATGGGGAGAGGTCATGTGATAGGCATCACCCGACAAACCTGCTCCGGCAACTTCTGCATAAATATGGGCGCCGCGTGCAAGGGCATGTTCCATTTCTTCGAAAACAATACCGCCACCACCTTCACCTATTACAAATCCATCACGGTCTTTATCAAAAGGACGTGAGGCTGTTTGGGGATCTTCATTTCGGGTTGAAATGGCATGCATGGCATTAAAACCACCCACACCAGTTTCGTTTACTGCCGCTTCAGAACCTCCGGCAACAAAAGCATTGGCCTTTCCAAGTCGGATATACATCAGGGCATCCGCCAAAGCATTGGCAGAAGAAGCGCAAGCAGAAACAGTGGCAAAATTTGGTCCTCTGAATCCATACTTAATACTGATATGACCGGCAGCAATGTCGGCAATCATCTTTGGGATAAAAAAGGGATTAAACCGGGGAGTTCCATCACCTTTGATAAAACCAGTCACCTCATCAAAAAAAGTGCCTAATCCCCCGATGCCTGAAGCCCAAATAACCCCAACCCGGTTTTTGTCAAGACTTTCGTCCTGAAGCAAACCGGAATCTTCGATGGCCTGATCAGCAGCAATTAATCCAAATTGCGCATACCGATCATGTTTTCGAACTTCCTTTCGGTCAAAAAACTCCAGTGCATTAAAGTCCTTTACTTCGCAAGCAAACTTGGTTTTAAAGTTTGTTACATCGAAAAGGGTTATTGGGCCAGCTCCGCTCACACCAGCAAGCAATGCTGCCCAATAATCTCTTACATTATTGCCAATGGGAGTTATTGCACCAAGACCTGTTACTACAACTCGCTTTAACTCCATAACAACTTATTTTACTGATGAGCTTCGATGTAAGCAACAGCGTTACCTACAGTTTCAATCTTTTCAGCTTCTTCATCAGGAATTGACAAGTTAAATTCTTTTTCAAATTCCATGATCAACTCTACAGTGTCAAGAGAATCTGCACCTAAATCATTGGTGAAGCTTGCCTCATTAGTTACTTCACTTTCTTCTACTCCAAGCTTGTCAACAATAATGCTTACAACTTTTGAACGTACGTCTGACATATGTGTATTTTTTGGTTAAACTCAGTGCAAAGAACGGTATTAATGCAATAAAAAACAATAGTCATGATAACTTTTTAAGCGATTGGATAGTAAACACTTATTGGATAACCTGTTGGTAGAGCGAATAATTAACCTTTGTGTTCACTTTTCGACTTTCAATAAATCCTATTTTTGTCACAATTTAAAGCGGGAAGCAGCCAATGAAGAAAAAAATAGTCGTCCTGGCCTCAGGAAATGGGTCCAATGCCGAACGAATCATCACTTTTTTCAGGGAAAACGGACTGGCCGAAGTTACTTTGGTAATTACAAACAACCCAAAGGCAGGCGTGTTGGAACGATGCCATCGGCTTGAAGTAAATACCATGGTGGCTTCACGGGATGATTTTTACAACAATCAATTGATTTTCAATAAGCTAAAAAACATACACCCGGATCTCATCGTGCTGGCAGGATTTTTATGGCTGATTCCTGCCGAAATTATCCGGGCTTTCCGTGACAGGATTATCAACATTCATCCCGCCTTATTACCTGCCTATGGTGGAAAAGGAATGTATGGGCACCATGTGCATGAGGCCGTGATTGCAGCAAAAGAAGAAAAATCTGGAATTACCATTCATTTTGTAAACGAAAAATACGACCAGGGAGATATCCTGTTTCAGGCCGATACCCTGATCACACCAGATGATACGCCCGAAAGCCTGGCCGAAAAAATCCATCAACTGGAATACAGGTACTTCCCTGAAATTATTGAGTCGCTTCTTTAGGCACAATAAATGAATCACGCTTGCCTATGATAAATTACGTTAAAACACTTTATATTAGATTGATGTAGAAATGGAGATTATCCTATGCCTGGCGGATTCCTGCCTACGGTAGGTAGGTCTCAGCGCAAGCGCTATCGAAATGACAGGTCGGTGCTTTTGGTTTTGTCATCATACTAAGTGCCCCGATGGCCCCGATGACTATCGTGGGGGGCTTTTTTTGGAGGTAATGATTTAACGCAAAACAATTAAATATCTGCGTTGCGAAACACGTTCGACCCCCGCCGGATTGGAAAGAACCCTGCGGGTCAGGCTAATTCCTCTTCATCTGAAACTCGATGGGTTTGTTACCCCGACTGTTCTCTTTCCTGAATACAAACAAAGAATCACCTTCCCATTCAAAAACAATCCGGTTGGGATAAGGCCGGTCCATGTTTTCAAACCGAAACAAATTCCCCCTGCTTTTATTTAACAAAAGCAATTGAGGGTGTAAATAGCCTTCACAATTCCCCAATTGTGCAAATACGGAATCATTGCGTTTAAAAATTACATATTGCTCAACGCAGGTGGTGTCGGCAACCAATAAGGTGTACAACCGCCCTTTCAAGGCAGAATCGCCAATGGATTTCCATTGCAGGTTTATAAGCACGTTACCGGCCGAAGACCATCTCCCTTCAAGGGTTTTCATCTGAAGAAAAGCCTCTTCCGAATTGGGAACACACCCGAACAGGAGAAAAAAAATTAGAAGAATCAATAACCGCCGTACCATGCCAAATTTAAATAACCACAATTTACCGGACCAAAGTAACAAAAAACAC
>Ga0210046_1000398_pt1 | contig 43774 bp, 28 predicted proteins | sample CryGeyCG2114_250_FD_185461 | JGI IMG/M metagenome (GOLD analysis project Ga0210046, IMG submission 185461) | Groundwater microbial communities from aquifer - Crystal Geyser CG18_big_fil_WC_8/21/14_2.50 (SPAdes) (version 2) | ecosystem: Environmental > Aquatic > Deep subsurface > Groundwater ...
GTTAAAGACACTGCGCTACAGAGTATTGGCTATAGGATCATACATCACACAAAATGGTAATGCACGAATCTTAAAATTATCATTAGCAATGAAACGGCGAGGTTGGTTTGAGGGACTTTGGTCGAGCACAAAACTTTTTAGCTGGCCGTTTATTGTCTCAGAAGAAAATCCCTAATGACAAATCTGGGATAAAAAATATCTTGACATAAAAAACAAAGATTTAATAGTCAATACTATAGCGCTTAGCAATTTCTTCAAGAAAGATCGCCCAGTCTTGTTTTGTTCTTCTTTCCGTAATTTTCAAATACCTTTTCCCCATTAAAGGTTCGTTTGCAAGAAATATATTACAAGTTCCACATCGTTCATATTCATAATCATACTTTGCCAGTCTTCCCGGATATGCGTCAATTGGCTGTCTGGTTTCCCTGATTAACTGCTTTGGTGATTCGTCCATACACACAACCGGAAACTTGGAGTTATACGCCCTCTTGTATATATCTAAGACCATTTCCATGTTAGCAACAAATTCGCCGTTTTGTTCCGGCGGAATTACCCAACACTGTTTAAGCCATGGCTTAATTTCGTTTTTTTTAAAACACGCCGTATTGTCTCGTGTGAAATTTTATCAACATTATTCAAATCAACAACTTTTAACTAACGGCTTACGAGTATATGCTGCCAAACCGGATTTTCGTAGAGCACCAATTAAAGTTTTTAGATATACCCTTAATTTAAAAGTTTTTTTACTTTTAGGGGCTGACTAATTGCACCATCCGCGGAGATCATAAAAGATCAGCGACATCTGCGTGCCATTAACTCCGCTGCTTTTAAGACAGCCCCTTAACTCGAACGAAATCTTACGGCAATAATTCCTTTTTATTCTCCTTACTAAACCAGCTTGAGAAGGGAGTAAGAATAGGGACTCCCGCAATTCTTCCACCGAAACCCATTAGCCTGTGAACGAACATCGGGATTTTGAGAGATTGAATTTTATCAATTGCATCCGGATAAATTTTAACCTTATATTTTTCCGCAAGTCCGGCTGTCTTTTTATTTAATGAATCGATTAATTGCTTATCCCGCAAATCGTTTCTCAATTGCCCCTTTATCGAACCAAATGATAGTTTTAAAGAATCGTTGGTTTCATCTTTTTCTATTACTTGAAAGATTGAATACTTTCCGTGTCTTTTTACAGGTCCGTAAACCTGGTTTAACTCCAAATCTGATGCTATTTTTCCTATATCGCCAAGCAGTAAAACCGGTTTCATCCCCGTTTCACCGTTGCTGTTTACAAGCGAATCGGTTGCCCCGTATTTATTTATGACTTCGGAAAAATCTTTTCCTTTTTCCGTATCTTCAAGAACTTTTGCTACTTCATCAAGGTCTGAAAGATTTACAAGCCGCACATTTATCATTTTTATATTTGACGCATTTACAAAATCGTTTTTGTAATAGTTGTACACATCATCGCCGCTTATTTTTACTGAATCACGAACATCGAGAAAATATTTTTGAGCGAGATAGTTCTGCTTCCATCCGGCTAAATCATACACAACATTTTTGTTTAAATTTAGTCCCTGACGGTAACCTTCCTCGGTTAGCAATTGCTGCTCTACAAACTTTTTTGTTTTTTGAGTCAATTTGTTTTGAACAGTGATCGAATCAATTGTGTTAACGCTGAATCCTTCAAACGAAAGCGCCGCGAGAAAATTGAAAATATCGATCTCTTTACCGTGGAGATTAAAAAGAGTTTTTTTCAATGACATTTTCCCGAGTTCCGATAAAATATTTTTAAAGTCCCATTCCGTTAATTCAAAATAACTTTGAGAAAGATTTTGTTCTGAATTATGTTTTTTCAACTTTCCCCAAACAGCAGTATTAATAATGCTAAAAGCATTCTCATCAATTTTAATATTGGTTCCGGAGAGAAAAGCCGGCATATATTCCAAATATTTTTTTTCAATTCTTCTGTTCCTGATGATCTGTTTCATCTGTTCCTGTCTTTTTGCATCGCTCAAATCGATTGGAGAAAATATTTTGTCTTTTATTAAAAATATCACCCAGCCGATTTCACTTTTTATAGGTGAAGTCATTGTGTTTACATTCATTCTGTAGAGTGAATCTTCAATTTCTTCATCATGCAGTTTTCCAAGGGAAATATCAACAGTTGTTGTATGGAGTTTGAAAAGCACTGCAAGTGAATCGAAATTTGAATCAACACCGGCTGATTGATAAAAATTAAAAATTAACGCCGAATCAGGAGATGTGATTATTTCCGTCTTTAACGATAATTGAGATTTTATAATTCCATTTGTAACATCGGCAGCGGATAGTTTTATTTTGTCTTTTATTTCGAGAGAGAAAAGTGCATCGCGGACGAATAAATCTTCAATCGGTTTAAAGTAAAACTTAAATTCTTCGCTTTTATCAAGACCAAGTTTTGAAGCTTCATCTGCCCAAAGTTTTTCGGCTATCAGGGAGTACAAAAAATCATACTTCACCGAGTCTAGATATGTGTATTTGTACTGCGGAATGTAGGGGGACAATTCGTACCGCACTTTAAATTCATCCGCTGTTATTTTATTGTTGCCGATTTCTGCAACAACACCGCCGGTTTGTCCGAATAACCGGGCGGCGCAAATTAATATTAAAAAGGTTAAGTATGATTTCATATTCACCGAATAGTTCTCTTACTAAATTTGATAAATTATTTTTACCACAAAGGATAACATGGAGAGCACAAACAATTTATATTAAAATCCGAGGGCTTTTACATAGTCCTTATTTATTTTGCAGTTTTTAAACTTGCAATTAATTAAATAATTATCAAATGCTGTTTTTATTTTTTTGTAATCGGGTCGATTGTCCCTTATAGTTCCATAGTATAAATTTTCTAATTCCGAAAAATCAATTATCAATTCAAAGTTTTCAGGTTGATTAATGGAAACAATACCACGCTCGTTTTTCATTTTTTTATAAGTCCAAAAACACCATCCAATATTATTATTTTCAAGCATCGTTCTAAAGGTATTAATCCATTCATTTGTATTTTCGCCCGACTCACCCATCCAGATAGGCACATTGTACTTTTCGCTGAAGTCAATATATTCCTGCACTTCTTTTTGAACCGGGTCCATCCAGTATTTATGAAAAGTGTAAACAAGTTTATCATCAAAAGGTTTACCGAAGCATTTAAAATTTGTATCCCACTGCGCCCCGCCAAGAAAAATAAGATGGTTTTTATCAACGGTCCTGATTGCATCGGTAATTCGTTTATATAACGGCTCAAGTTTTGGGTTTATAGTTTCAGCATCAAAATAATGCGCGATTGGTTCATTTAATAAATCGTAACCAATTATAATTTTTTCATCTTTATATATTTCTGCAAGTTTTTTCCAGATGTCAATTGTCATCTGCTGACTTTCGGGACTTTCAAATAAGAAAGGATATCCAAAACTATCGTCAATATTATCGCCTGTTTGACCGCCCGGCGCACAGTGCATATCAAGGATTATATATAAGTTTTCTTCTTTGCACCACTGAACAGCTTTATCTAAAAGTTCGTAACCGACGCCGCTTAATTCGCGGTAAGGATATTCTCTTATAAACAGACGATAGTTAAAAGGAATACGCACTGAATTTAAACCGAGACTTTTTATATAATGAATGTCGGCTTTGGTTATATAATTGTCCCGGAAAACATCCCAAAATTTATTTGCTTCATCTTCACCCATAAGAATATTAAATAAATTATAAATTAGTCCCGGCGAACTTGTCTTTTTAAAGTGAAACATATAACCTTCGGGCACAAGCCAGTTGCCGAGATTTATTCCTTTTAACAATATTGGCTTTCCGGTTCCGTCAACAACCTCTTTTCCTCTCGTAGAGAAAAACCCATCCTGCGCAAAAGTAAATACTGATACAGTTACAAATGCAAAAAGCAAAAAAAGCATTCTTTTCATTTTTTATCTCAAAATATTATTACAAAAATAAAAACAGATTATTTTTAATTAATCTTCTGATAAACTCTTATATAATCCACATACATTTTTTGAGGAAATGTAGCTGTATTATCGGGGCTGCCTGGCCAGTTACCGCCTACCGCAACATTTAGTATCATATGAAATCTTTTATCAAACGGTTTGCCGTGCAGTGTGGTGTAATATTTTATTCCATCCACAAACCACTGTATACCGGCAGAATCCCATTCGACTGAAAAAACATGGTAGTCGTTTGCAAATGTACCGCTCTGCAGTTGGTATGTTCCGCCGCTCTGTTCATGATCACCCGAAGGGGAGCTGTAATGAATTGTTCCGTAAAGTTTATATGGTTCCTGCCCGAGTATTTCCATTATATCTATCTCACCGCTCATCGGCCAGCCACCGTATTCCCAATCCGATGGGAGCATCCATATTGCGGGCCATAGTCCTCTTCCGTAAGGCAGTTTTGCTCTAATATCAAAACGACCATATTTCCAATCACCTTTGTTTAATGTGCGCAAGCGAGCCGATGTATACTCTTTATCTTTATAATTTTTCTTTAAAGCCTGAATAACAAGCGAACCGTTTTCTATAAATGAATTCTCTGCAAAATCGGTATAATATTGTAATTCATTATTACCGCCGCCGTTGCCGTTTACTTCGTATGACCATTTTAAAGGATCAATTAAAGATCCGTCAAACCCATCGCTCCAAACGAGTGTGTAGCCCGGGATGTTGTGTGTTGAGTCATCATTTGCGCTTACGGAATCCTTTTGGGTGCAGCCCGCAAAACTTACTGAAAACAATACAACCGCTAACACATTTGTTTTTAGAAAAATTTTGTACATCATCTTAGAACCTTTCTAAGTTAATTACTAATTAAATCAAAGCTCGATGTTAAAACATCCGCTGAGTTCGTTCCGACAAAAACATTAAACTTGCCCGGTTCCGATTTGTATTTCATGTCCGCTGCAACAAATCTTAATTCCGGTTCTTTTATTACAAATGTAACGTTTTTTTCTTCACCGCTTTTCAAAAATATTTTCTTAAATCCTTCTAATTCTTTTACAGGTCTGGTTACACTACCAACAACATCCTGCAAATAAAGTTGGACTACTTCTTCACCGTCAAACTTACCGGTGTTTTTAATTTTTACCGTAACAACTATTGAATCTTTTCCGGTTAATTTTGCAGAACTCAAATTTAAGTTATCATATTTAAAAGTAGTATAACTTAATCCATACCCGAAGGGGTAGAGAGGGGTAAGCGGCAGATTGAGATATTTTGATGAATAATTATTGTATATGTTTCCGGGTCTCCCGGTATTTTTGTGGTTATAATAAATCGGTACCTGTCCTACTGTTCTTGGGAAAGTTGCAGGTAATTTTCCGGCAGGGTTATAATCGCCGAACAATACACTCGCAATTGCGTTGCCCGCTGTTATACCGGGGAACCATGTTTCTAAAATTGCATTTGCATTATCGTTCAGCCAGCTTATTGAAAGTGGTCTTCCATTCATCAGTACAACCACAATTGCTTTTCCGGTTTTACAAATTTCCTTAGCTAACTCTTCTTGTACGCCCGGTAAATTTAATGATGACCGGCTTTTTGCCTCTCCGCTCATATCGCTGCTCTCACCGAGACATAAAATTACCACATCCGATTGCTTTGCAAAATTAACTGCTTCATCAAAATTAGTTATTGAATCGTTTATTCCGCACCCTTTTGAGTAAAGGATTTCAGCTTTACTACCGGTGTAAGTTTTTAATCCTTCGAGTATTGTAATTACATCTTCAGGGCTTCCCATTGTGCTCCATCCACCTAGAGGATCGTTTTTTGAATCGGCAAGGGGACCAATTACCGCAATTTTTTTGTAATCTTTTTTTAGCGGGAGTAATTGACCTTCATTCTTCAACAGAACGAATGATTTTTTGGCAACATCAAGTGCGGCGGATTTTGCATCCTCTCTCATCACATCTTTTTGCTCGCGCTCTTTGCTGCAATAGCGATATGGATCGTCAAATAATCCGAGTAAAAATTTTATGCGTAAAATTCTTCTGACGGATTCATCAATAGTTTTTTCATCAACCTTTCCTTCTTTTACCAATTCCGCCATGTGGTTAATATATGAACGTGATTCCATATCCATATCGAGTCCGGCGTTTACTGAAATTTCACCAGCATTTTTTAAATCCGAAGCAAAACCATGATTAATCATTTCGCCGATTGAGTTCCAATCGCTTACTACAAATCCGCCGAATTTCCATTCATTTCGTAAAACATCCGTTAAAAGAAATTTACTCCCCGAAGAAGGTATCCCGCTTATCTCATTAAACGAAGCCATCAGAGTGTAAACTCCGGCATCAACAGCTGCCTTGAAAGGAGGGAGGTAATCCTCACGCAAGGTTCTTTCGGAGATGTCAACTGTATTATAATCTCTACCTCCCTCTGCTGCACCGTAACCGGCGTAGTGTTTTGCGCATGCAATTATATTCTGGTTTGAAAGATTTCCCTGGTAGCCGCGTACACGCGCCGCTGCCATAAGAGAACCGAGATAAGTATCCTCTCCGGAGCCTTCCATAATTCTTCCCCATCGCGGGTCGCGTGCGATATCTATCATCGGTGCAAATGTCCAATGAATACCACATGCAGAAGCTTCGAGCGCCTGGTAGTGCGCCGAAAGTTCAGCAAGCTCGGGCTGCCAGGTAGCGGTTTCTCCGAGAGGTACCGGAAAAGTTGTTTTGAATCCATGAATAACATCAAGCCCAAATAAAAGAGGAATTTTTAATCTCGACTCATTTACAGCTATATTTTGAAGTTTGTACGTAAACTCGGCGCCGATAGCATTTAAGAACGAACCGATTTTTCCGCTGCGTATAAGCTCTTTATACTCATCCGGAACAACAGCTTTTACAGTTGGACCCCAACCGATACCATAAGAAAGTTGATTGAGCTGCCCGATTTTTTCATCAAGCGTCATTAAAGCTAAAACCGAATCGACTCTTGCGGAGATTTTTTCTTTTTTTGATTTATCGATAGGCAATTGTAAAAAGCCAAAACTCGATGTGCAAATAACAATTATAAATGGTAGAATAAATTTCTTCATCTAATCCTCAAATATTTTTTTATTTAGTATGATAAACCGTATCCATAAGGGAATAACGGATTGTAATTTGTATCACCAAAGTTTATTGGTATTTGGCTCAATGAGCGAGCCCAAGTGTGAGATAATTTACCTTTAAAGTTATAATCACCAAAAAGTAGATCCGCAATGCCTTCTCCTTCGGTACCGGGGAGCCAGGCTGCAACAAAAGCGGTGCAGTCGTCAATTACATTATCAATAATCATCGGTCTGCCGGAAATAAGAATAATTACATAAGGAATGTGTGCTTTTTTAAAATTACTGATAGCAGTTATATCTTCATTTGATAATGATAAATCCTCTCTGTCGCCGTAACCTTCTGCATAAGGTGTTTCGCCGATAACAATTATTCCCAAATCGGCGCCGGCGGCGTTAGTGCCGTCTTCACTGTAAGTAACCGAAGTACTGTTTGAAACCGCATTTTTTATCCCCTGTAAAATTGTCGTTCCCACAGTAATATTTCCGCTTCTGCCCTGCCATGAGATTGTCCATCCACCGCACTGATAACCGATATTATCAGCATTTTTACCAACAACATGTATCTGCTTTAAACTTTTTGATAATGGTAAAAAATTCGAATCGTTTTTTAGTAAAACTATCGACTCGCGGACACACTGGCGGGCAATAACCCGATGAGCAGCAGAACCAATTGTTGCGGTAAAACTTTTATCTGTAAATGGTTTTTCAAAAAGCCGAAGTTCAAATTTAACCGTAAGGATTCTTCTTACTGCATCATTAATTCTTTCACCTGATATTTTGTTTTCATTTACCAATTCTTTTAGGTAGAGGATAAAATCTTTGTACCGTGACGGAACCATAACCATATCAATACCGGCATTAATAGCTGTTTGAATATCGTTTTTATAATCGCCCGAAAGTTGATCAATTCCGCCCCAATCGGAAACAACAAATCCTTTAAAACTAAGTTCGTTTTTTAGAACATCCGTAATCCAATATTTGCTCCCATGCAACTTTTGTCCGTTAATACTGCTGAAAGAAATCATTATTGATTTTACACCTGCATCAACCGCAGACTTAAAACCTTCGAGATGCAATTGTCTAATGGTCTGTTCATCTCCTATAGTATTGCCCTGATCATGTCCGTCCGTAGTTCCGCCATCGCCAAGATAGTGTTTTGCGCAGGCGAGTATACTTCCGTTATCCGAAAGTGAACTGCCCTGATATCCTTTTACTGCAGCGGCTGACATCATTACGGACAACTCCGGGTTTTCACCAAACCCTTCATAAGTTCTGCCCCAGCGCTCGTTTCTAACTGTTGCAATGCAGGGGCTGAATGTCCAATCAATACCGGTCCCGGAAACTTCTTCTGCAGTTGCTCGTGCTGCCTGTTCAACAAGTTGTGGATTTCTTGTACATCCCATTCCAATGTTATGCGGAAATATTGTCGCGCCGTAGACGTTATTGTGTCCATGCACGGCGTCTATTCCATAAATTATTGGAATCTTTAATCTTGATTGCAGTGCGACAGATTGATAAAGGTCGTACATATTTGCCCACGACTCGGGGGAGTTAATAGAAGGCGCGGAACCGCCGCCGCTCAATAGTGAACCAAGTGAGTATGTTTTTATATCAGAGAGGTCGGTTAATGCTGATCTTTCTGCTTGTGTCATTTGTCCAATCTTTTCATCAAGCGTCATTTGAGAAAGCAGTTTTTCAACTTTTTCGGATATTAATTCTATGTTTGATGGATTGGTTGAATTATTTTTGCAACCGGTTTGTGTTAATAGAAAAGTAAGAAGAAGGATTGAATTTAATATCATCAATAATTTCATAATGCCTTTGCGGAAATAGCGCCCCTCATCATATTTCTTTTATAATACCAAAGGGGCGGTTTTATACAGTTAGTTAAGAGGTACTAACTAAAAAATTTTATCCGATAATCTCGTTCCATATTAAAGCCGCAGCGCCAAGTACAGCGCTGTTGCCTTCGGGTAAATTTGATTGAATAATTTTTACTTTATTCTTAAAAACATGAAATAAATTCTCTTCCATCGAACGTTTGGTTGGTTCAATAATAAGATCGCCTGCGAGCGCAAGACCGCCAAATAAAATTATTGCTTCGGGACTTGTTACGGCGACGGCATCTGCCAATTTTAAACCGAGCACTTTACCGGTGTACTCAAAAGCTTTTTTTGCAATTTTATCTCCCTGTAGCGCAGCTTCAAAAATCATTTTTGATTCGAGTTTATTAAAACTTACATCCCGTAAAGTGCTTTCATCATTTGAGTTTGCGAGTAGTTCCATCACCGTTCGTTTAATACCGGTAGCAGAAGCGTAAGTTTCCAAACATCCTTTCCTGCCGCAGCCGCATTGGCGCCCATTGGGGTCGTAAACTGTATGACCAATTTCGCCGGCAAAACCGTCTGAACCATAAACTAATTTGCCGTCAACAACAACCCCGCTGCCCAAACCGGTACCGAGTGTTATTACGATAAATTCTTTCATCCCTTTTGCCGAACCAAAAAGCATTTCGCCGATTGCCGACGCATTGGCATCATTGGTAACTGCAATCGGTACGTCAAAATATTTTTTCAGCATTTGAACAACATCAACAACACCCCATTGCAAGTTGGGAGGATTCTCCACTTTTCCGGTATAATAATTTCCGTTTGGAGCTCCCACGCCAATTCCTTTTAATTCAAAACCAGCCGAGATGCGGTCATAAAGATTTGTAACTGCCGGATGCAGTCTTGCAAAAAAATTGTTCGCACTTTTATTCCCTTCGGTTGGAATAAAGGAATCGACAATAGATTTACCGTTAATATTCACAAAGCCAAATGCTGTATTTGTACCGCCGACATCTATTCCCAAAGTTACTTCGGTTTTCATTTTAACCTTTTACCCCGGCAGTTTTGGGGTACGATGGAATGTGTCCCTTAAAACCATAAAAGGCAATGTAAAGATAACAAAGCACCGGAAGCAAAAATGCATGATGTATGCCGATATTATCTGCAAGAATTCCTTGGAAAAGCGGTATAATTGCTCCGCCTACAATAGCAGTACATAAAATACCGGATGCTTGACCAGTATGTTTTCCCAGTCCGTCGATAGCAAGCGTAAAAATTGTAGGGAACATTATTGAGTTAAACAATCCAACTGCCAGAATGCTCCACATTGCAAACTGTCCGTATGTTAACATCGAAACAATAACAAGCACAGAAGCTGTTAGGGCAAGTATTGCGAGCGTTCTACCCGGTTTTGAATTACCAAGGTTAAATGCGAGATAATTTACAGCAACCAAACCAAGAAATGTTAATGTTTTTCCAAAACCCGAAAGAGTAAAGTTGGATAAATTTTGGTATTCCTTGGTAACATACATTGCAATGACGAATGCTAAAACAAAAACCAGAGCAGCGTAAATATTTCGTTTGCGGGTGTCCTTTATGCCGGAAAGTGTAATTGAACCGAAAAATCTGCCTATCATTGCGCCGCCCCAATATAGAGCAACGTATGTGCCTGCTTCTGCTTCTCTCATCCCCAACAGTTCTTTGAAGTAGTTTACAAGAAAACTTCCAATAGCAACTTCGCCGCCTACATATACAAAAATTGCAATTGCACCAAGTACAAGATGTTTATAGCCCCATGCACTTTTATGTTCATTCTCAAAACTTGTAGTATCGCCGTTACTCAAGGTTTGTGAAGATGCTTCGATTACCGGTAATTTGAATAAAGCAAATATTATTGCAACCAATACAAGCATTCCGGTGAGGAGTAAATATGGAGTCTGTACCGAGGCTGCTTCAATTAGTTTATATGCTTCTTGATTTGTCATACTTAGCTTGGCAAGTTCATCTGCACCTTTTACGGCAAAAGAAAGAATAAGAATTGAACCAAAGATTGGAGCGATGGTTGTGCCGAGGGAATTAAAAGCCTGGGATAGATTTAACCTGCTCGAAGCAGTTTCGGGTTTACCGAGAATTGCTACATATGGATTGGCAGCTACCTGCAAAAGAGTTATACCCGATGCCAGAACAAAAAGAGCTAATAAAAATATACCGTATGAACGATAACCGGCTGCCGGATAAAAGAGCGCTGTTCCCACTGCGGCTGTAAGAAGACCCACGATTATACCGGTTTTGTATCCAATTTTTTCAACGAGCATCCCGGAGGGAAGTGACACTATTGCATATGCAGTAAAAAATGTGAATTGAATAAGCATTACCTGTGTGTAGCTTAAATCGAACACAGCCTTAAGATGGGGAATAAGAATATCATTTAAACACGTAATAAAACCCCACATAAAAAACAAAGAAGTTAAAACTACTAACGCTGGGGTATAGTTTTTGCCGTTATTACTTAGTTTTGTATTTGTCGAACTTATTTTTGAAGATACAGCCATCAAGGACTCCGGGAATTGATATATTGATTTAGTAAATTTCTGACATAATTTGTTAAAGAAAAGTAAATATTCCAATTATTATGCCTAATATTATATTTATAAAAAACTCAAACCGAAACCGGTTTGCCGGTCGGTTGAAAACTTTGTTCTGTCTTATTTATTATTTTAATAACAACAACTTATTAAATTGATAAGGATCTTATACCAAAATTAAGATTATTATTACTTTAAAAATGCAATATATTTAACCTTTAATAAAACAATTATTTTAACTGACGCCAATGAACAGCGAAAAAATATTTTATATAATTATAAGCACAATGCTTGTAACGGTGTTTGTTCTTTTTACATTTATTTTTTCTTCAAATGGGCTCGATTCCAGAAATGCCGCCAAAGTAAAAACAATTTATTTTGTCGATCATATTTCTTCAGCTCATCAGGCGGTAATCGATTTATTCAACGAGAGGTATAAGGGACAAATAAAGGTCGAAACTGTAAATCTCTCATTCGATAAATTCAGCACCAACGAAAGAAAAGAATTGCTTGCGCGTTATTTACGAAGCAAAAATAACCGGATCGATATTTTTTCCGTAGACCAAATATGGGTTCCAAGGTTTGCAAAATGGAGCATACCTTTAAAAAAATTAATAGATACTTCCGAAATAAATTCGATTATTCCTTATGCCTACGAAACATGTTTATGGAACGATTCACTTGTTGCTGTGCCTCTGTATATTGACATTGCATTGATGTTTTACCGGGATGATCTCCTTAAAACTTTGCCGGATTATACCTCGTTAAAAAAGCTGATAAATAATTCTATAACATGGAACGATTTTATACATCTAAGCAAGCAGTTTGATAAAAACAAAAACCCTTTTTATTTATTTCAAGCCGATGATTACGAAGGATTAATTTGTTCATTTACCGAGTTGATGGCGAATGAAAATAATCCAATAATAGGCAAAAACGGTGAAATTTTACTCAACACTCCTGCCGGTAAAAAATCATTACAGCTTCTTGTAGATCTTGTTAATAAAAATAATGCGTCCCCCCAAAATGTTTCTTACCTGAAGGAAAATGAAAGTTTTAGATATTATGCAAAAAACAACGGAGTATTTCTTCGAGGATGGCCGAGTATGATTGATGACAAAAACGAATTTTTGTCGGATGAAAATCGATCTCAGTTACAAATGGCACCGCTGCCTCATTTTGAGGGGACAAAACCAAAATTTGTTTTTGGTGGCTGGAACCTTATGATTTCAAAATTTTCCGAAAGAATGCCTGAGGTAATAAAATTTACGAGGTTTCTTTTAAGCGAGGAATCACAAAAATTGATGTACGAAAGGGGGCGCTATCTGCCGATAAACAAAAAATTGTATGATGATACTACCTTCACAAAGAAATATCCGGAATTAATTTTCTTTAATAACCTGTTTAAGCAGGGTGTACACCGCCCCTTTATTGCTGCCTATACAAATGTTTCTGATATAATTTCGTATTATATAAACCGTGCAATTAAAAATGAAATATCTGTTGATGATGCATTATCCGAAGCAACTCGACTCATTAAAGACAAAGCAATATTGGTTAAGTAACGATGAAGAAGATAAAATATTTTGAAAAAATAAAAGAATACCATTTTGAGTTTAAGCATGTAACCGTGCTTTTTATAATTCTTTTTGCTTTTCAGCTTATAATATCATTTATAAACAAAGCGGCTGTAAAAAGTTTTTTAAGTTCAACACAAGAGTGGTATCAGAAAGATTCGGCGGAGGAAATTGCAAATCTAACCGCTACCTCGTTAGAACTTGTCCTTGAATCGATAGATCCGCAGAAGGGGATAAGTAAGGAACAGGAAAAAAAAGTAATCCAATCATTCGACATAATTTTCAGCCAGCAATTATTGAAGCATAATATACAGAGTCTGTACGTAATTGCAAGAAATAGAAATGAAATATTTGCTATCGATGAAGGGAAAACTTTTTATAGGTTTTTACTCAATCATAATTCAATAACTCCTACGACCGATGCAACAAAATTAGGGGTGATAAAGATGTATAAAGATATCGAAGCTGAATTGAGTTCAACTGAACAAATTAAAAGTATTATTACGGATAAAAAGACATTTAATATTTTTGTTCCGTTCGTCTTGCGCGGAGAATACATAGGCGCGGTTTATATGAAAAACACACCCGATTTTAGTTTTATAAGCAACCAAATAATCAGCAGCTATGATGAAACCTCGGTTATATACTTATCTTTAATTCTTCTCGGGTTATTAGCGATGTACTTTATTTCATCTTACACTGTTAAAGAGCGTGACGATACACAGAAAATGCTTTTTGATGAACATGAAGTAAATCTTAAAAAACAAATTAACTACGAAAAAGAATTAATATTTACAAAACGCATTTATCACACGCATCACAAAGCTGAAAAAGTGATGGGGTTTATAAAAGAGGATTTGCGAACTTTATCACCTTTAAATATCGACGAAGTAAAATACCGGGTTTCAAAATATTCCAATTTTATTTCGCGCGTAATATATGATATGAAATGGTTCGACCCGCCTCTCCAGACTATTAGAAATTCAATGTTTCGAACGAACTTGAACGAAGTGATTGAGTTTATTGTAAAGCATATTTTTTTGAGAATCAGCAGTAAATCCAGTTCATTTGATATTCGACTTGATATGGATAAGAATTTACCGGTTGTGCCGATAAATGAATTTGTGGCATGGGAAATAATTGAACCTCTAATACAAAATAGTATAGATCACGGCGGTGAAAATAACATCATCATTGATTGTATTACAAAATATAATGAGAGCACAAAAAAGATCTATTTGATAATTCAAGACAACGGAAAAGGTATCAGCGGGCATCTTCTTGAGAGAAATGAAAAAGGTGTAAAGAATATTTTTGAAGAGAATGTAACTACAAAAGAAACCGATTTGCAAAATTCAGGATATGGCTGTTATATAGCCTACGAAATGTCAAAACGATGCGGTTGGGAAATTGACGCTAAAAATATCATCTCGGGCGGGTGTCAGTTTATTATAACTATTTCAATATGAACGGAAAGAAAAAATGATTTTTGAAGGCAAACAGATAAATATTTTATTAATTGAAGATGAAGATTATGATGTGCGAAGAGTGCTGAACACCATAAAACCATTTGAAGAAAGAATAAAAATTCTTGAGGTTGTTTCAAATGGTATGGCAGCCTTAGAAATATTAAAAAGAAAAAAAGGATCTATTGACGTAGTTATTATGGACTACCAGATAGCGGGCGGTTTAATGGGTGAAAATCTGATAACAAGAATTAAACAAATAGATTCATCAATACAGATTATTGTTATAACAAAGATGACTGTAAACCTAACGGACTATAATTTTGCTAATAGATTAATAAAGGCAGGTGCTTTCTGGTACTGCACCAAGTACCCCGGTGATATCGAGGAGTATATCTATCAGCCGACAGATTTTTTAATTAGTATTTTTAATGCACATGAAAAATGTTTGCTCCAAAGAGATAGAGATAGGTCCAACCAAAAACTTCTTAGAAGCATTGAAGATATTATGCTTCAAAAAAAGATGGTTGGGGAATCATCAATTATGATTGAGTTAAAAGAAGAAATTGATAAACTATCACGCAGCAATATTAATGCCTTAATTCGGGGCGCTTCAGGTACCGGCAAAGAACTTGTCGCATACAATATTCATTACCGAAGCGAAAGAAAATATGAAAATTTTATTATTATAAATTGCGGCAGTCTTCCGAGCCAGCTTGTGGAAAGCGAATTATTCGGTTATGAAAAAGGGGCGTTTACTGGCGCCGACAAAAAAAAATTAGGTTTGTTTGAAATTGCAAATAACGGAACGATTTTTTTAGATGAGGTAACCGAACTGCCTTTGCAGGCACAGGTAAAACTTCTTCGGGTTATCCAGGATGGTGAAATTGAAAAAATCGGCAGAACCGAAAAAATAAAAGTTGACGTAAGAATAATCGCCGCTACAAATAGAAATATTGAGGAAGAAGTAAAAGAAAAAAGATTTAGAGAAGACCTTTATTACAGGTTAAATGTTCTCTCTATTCATGTACCCGATCTGAAAAAAAGAGATACAGATATCCCCCTCTTGATTGATTATTTTTTGACAAACATTAGTATCAGCATGGGGAAAGAGAAGCCGGAAATTCCCGATGAGACAATGAAAATATTTCTTAATTATGATTGGCCGGGCAATATACGCGAATTAAAAAATGTAATACAAAGACTGCTGTTTTTTTCAGAAAACAAAATTACACCGGCGCTTGCAAGACGTTCACTTGGTATTCATGATGAGATAAAAAATACGCAGGAATTGGGAGTTATAGATATGTTTAACGCCGATAATATTATTCCCCTTAAAGAAATTGAAAAAATAATTCGAGAACGATATTTCAAATTTGTAAGGTTAAACTCGGAGTCGGATACGGATGCCGCAAAAAAACTTGGATTAGCTCCGCCCAATTATTACAGAATGTCGAAAGAATTAGGCCTAAAATAATTTGAAAAATTTTTTGTTTTTATCGAATTGATAATGATGAATTATTACTTTGATAATCGCGGTATTCTTTAATTGCTGGGAAACCTCTCATACCTTCGGTTTCTTTATGATAAAATATGTTCGAAGATGGTATTGTTTTTGCATATTATTATTCAATTGAAATTGCCCGATATAAGAGGCTTCGTGTTTTTTATTGGTGTTGGAAATTCCATTTTTCCGATTAGTAATGATGATAAGTTTAATTAGTTAGCAGCGATGTCCTCTTAATTATTTCAGGCACATTAAACGGCTTTTTGTTTTCACACAAATATGTACACCCGGAGCGTATAATGATTAGAAAATCATTTTTCCTTTTTACTTTTGCTAACATCTTTTTTCTTATTATTTATTCTTCAAATTTGTTTCCTCAAGGTTTTTTACACAGGGAAAATACAAAAATTGTAAATGGTTCCGGACAGGAAGTTTTATTAAAAGGTTTAGGTCTTGGCGGTTGGCTTCTGCAGGAAGGTTATATGCTTCAGACTTCAGGTTTTGCAAACGCACAATGGGAAATAAAAGCAAAAATATTAGACCTGGTTGGTGAAGCAAACACAGAACAATTTTATGAAACATACCGTAATAATTTTGTAAGAAAAATTGATATTGAAATGATTAAAAGTTGGGGATTTAATTCGGTTCGTCTTCCATTTCATTACAACTTATTTGCAACTAATAATAACCCGCCTGTTTTTCTTAATAAAGGATTTGAAATTGTCGATTCCCTTTTACAGTGGTGTAAAACAAATCAAATATATTTAATACTCGATATGCACGCTGCACCGGGTGGACAAAGTGATGAACCGATAAGCGATTATAATTCTGCTAACCCGTCACTCTGGCAAAGCGAACAAAATAAAAATCTTACCGTACAAATTTGGCGAAAAATTGCCGAGCGTTATAAAGATGAAGAGTGGATCGGCGGTTATGATTTGTTAAACGAACCAAAATGGAATCTGCCTCCGAACAATCAACCATTGCGAAATCTTTATATTAGGCTTACAGACACTATACGTGCTGTGGATAATAACCACCTCATTTTTATTGAGGGAAATTGGTTTGCAACTGATTTTAGCGGCTTGACTCCAGCATGGGATGATAATATGGCTTACAGTTTTCATAAATATTGGAATCAGAATAATCAATCTTCAATTCAATATTTGATCGATTTACGGAATTCAACAAATCGACCATTATGGCTTGGTGAAACAGGGGAAAACTCAAACAAATGGTTTACAGATTGTGTTAAGCTGATGAAATCGAACAACATCGGTTGGGCTTGGTGGCCGTTAAAAAAAATTTCCTCTATCTCGGGTCCGCTTTCTTCTTATTTGCTTCCAGCGTACCAAACACTTTTGAATTACTGGAGTGGTTCAGGCTCGCAACCTTCAGTTACTTATGCAATGAACGCTTTGATGGCACAGGCAAATGAACTATTATTTGAAAATTGTAATTTTCATCCGGATGTAATTGACGCAATGTTTCGGCAGCCGAACAATACAACCACACTTCCTTACACTCAAAATAATGTGCCAGGTGTTGTGTACGCAACAGATTTCGATATGGGACAATTAAACTACGCATATAAAGATGTTGATTACGAAAACACAGGAAGCGGTAATTGGAATAGCGGTTGGAGCTATCGTAATGATGGCGTTGATATAGAATCATGTTCCGATTTTTCATCGAATGGTTACAATGTCGGCTGGATTGAAACAGGCGAGTGGTTAAAATATTCTGTTTCTGTTTCACAAAGTGGTTACTATGATATTAATTTTAACGTTGCTGCTCAAAACGCCGGCGGTAAGATACTGATTAAAATAAATGGCATATCGCAGCCCTCACAGGTTAGTGTGCCTGCAACAGGAGGGTATCAAAATTGGCAAACTGCTTCCGCTTCCAATGTCTTGATTCCGGCAGGGAGTAATACCTTTGAACTTTGGTTTATTTCTGGCGGGTTTAATTTAAGTTATATGGATTTTGTTTTAACGGCGACAGATGTTAAAACCGATATTACGAACCCCAATAAATTTGCTCTAGAACAAAACTATCCTAACCCATTTAATCCGAAAACCACAATTTTCTATTCAATAAAAAATAGAGGAAATGTTTTAATAAAGGTTTTTAATTTGCTCGGTAATGAAGTAGCAACTTTAATTAATGAAGAACGATCTGCGGGAAAGTATTCGTTAAATTTTGATGCTAATAATTACAAACTAAGCAGCGGCATATATTTTTATAGAATTGAAACTCCCGGTTTTACATCTCAGAAAAAGATGATAGTGCTCAAATAGTATTTTACTCAACACTTAATATTTATATTGTTTTCTGAGTGAAAAAATAAAAAGGTTCGTTAACGAACCTTTTTATTTATTAAAATAATAAATACCGGTTATTAAATTAATAATTAACTATCTCCCAACCTCTCTTTCCAACATCAAAAAATGAAAATTTATTGAGTATTTGAAAAAATAACCGGTGGCATTATTTGTGTATCATTTAAACAATATTTTTACAATTAAACAAAAAGTGTCTGTAATTTTTACTCAAATTGATGCTCTCGTTTTGATAGCCTATCTGATTATTGTCCTCAGCCTGGGCTTTTATTATTCTCGTAGAAACGATGAGAACTATGCCGATTATTTTCTTGCAGGCAGAAACATCGGTTGGTTTACTGTTGGCATCTCTATATTCGCAACAAACATTTCAAGTGAACATTTTATTGGTTTAGCCGGTTCAGGTTCTACGCGCGGTTTAGCTGTTGGTCAATTTGAACTTATGGCTATTTTTACATTAATTTTTCTCGGATGGGTTCTCGCCCCGATTTACCTAAAAGCCGGTGTAGTAACCGTACCCGAATTTTTAGAAAAACGCTTTGATAAACGAATACGACATTTTTTTGCAGCGTTCTCTATCGTCATCTACATATTTACAAAAATTCTTGTCTCTTTATTTGCCGCCAGTTTACTCTTCTACAAAATATTTGGTCTTAATATTTATGCATCATCAATTATAATTGTGTTAATTACCGGTCTTTATAGTGTAACCGGCGGTGCAAAGGCAGTAATAAGAACACAACTCTTTCAGGGTTTAGTTTTAATACTCGGCGCTATTATTCTTTCGGCTTTCGGGTTAAACGCTGTGGGTGGTTTTTCCGGGTTAGAGCAAAAACTTCCAGCAAGCTTTTTTAATATGTTTAAACCTATTTCCGATCCCGATTTTCCATGGACAGGTATTTTGTTCGGCGCACCCATAATTGCGTTTTGGTATTGGTGCACCGATCAATATATTGTTCAGCGTTTATTGAGTGCTAGATCGGTAAATGATGCACGCCGGGGAACACTTCTTGCAGCCTTTCTTAAAGTGCTTCCTATTTTTATTCTAGTTTTACCCGGGCTTATTGCTGTTGCTCTTTATCCCGACATCAACGGTGATGAAGCATATTCTGCTTTAATACTTGGGGATTTGCTGCCAATTGGTTTAAAAGGATTGGTTGTTGCAGGTTTGCTTGCTGCTATTATGTCATCTCTCGCCGGAGCTTTTAACAGTACATCGGTGTTGTTTACAAACGATTTTTATAAAGTTAAACATCCTGACGCCAATGAAAGAAAGTTGGTACTTGTAGGTCGACTCTCGACTACTATGGTAGTAGTCGGCGCTATTTTGATTGTACCCCTTGTAAAATTTTTAAGCAATCAACTTTATCTTTTTTTACAAAGCGTACAGGCATTTGTAGCCCCTCCGATAACCGCTGTGTTTTTATTTGGTCTGTTCTCAAAAAAAATTAATTCGAGAACAGCAATTATTTCATTAGTTATCGGCGAGTCGATAGGTTTTGTTCGGTTATTGATTGAAATACTTAAAAATATTGGAGTTTCATTACATCCATGGCTGCTTTCAGTTTTACATATAAGTTTTTTGCACTTTGCAATTTTTTTATTTGTATTTAATGTTTCGATAATATTAGTACTTAACGCTGTATCCGAAAAATCACCAGATAAGATAGCCGCCGATTTGCAATCATCGGTAATAGAAAACTTGAGAGACATCAGAAGAAGTCTCTTAAATATAAAAGCCATTCAGGGTATCCGTAGTAATCTTTTCCTGTCTGCCTTTATTGTTATTATCATAATCGGGCTTTGGAGCATCTGGTATTAATTTATGATAAACTATATAACTAACTAATTTATTAATTAACGAAAAGAGGCAATATGAAAATCTTTTTTGTGACTATGTTCGTTTTGTTACTCGCGGTAACATTATTTCCGCAGACAAGGGTAATGATTGACGATTTTGATGCTTCCGCATCCGGTGTGTATGAAATAAGCACCGAAGGAGCACCAAGTCATATTTACTTATCTACCAATACAACAGATAAGGTTCAGGGCACCGGCGCCCTTGATGTTGACGCTGCAATTGGTGCCTTCCACCAGTGGGGCAGCTATGCGCAATTAATTTATAGAACAGACAGTACCGATGTACAAGACTGGTCAATTGTCGGAGATTCTCTAAGTATCTGGATAAAAGTTAGAAGAGCTCCAACAGTTCCTGCTAACATGGTTTTCAGAATTCACCTTGCAGATCGTCCAGGCGAAACCGATCCTGTTGAAGAGTACATTTATGAGAACACAACTGTTATAGATAATCAACATGATTGGTATCAGTTAAAAATTCCACTGATTGAAAGAGATCAGCCAGGCGCTGATGTGCCGGATTCTACAGGATTTATCCTCGCTCCAACAACATGGGGTGGATTCAACTATAATAATAGAACATTGGATCGTGATAAAATTGTTGGTTACAACATTGGAATTATTACTACCGGTTGGGATCCAAATGTAAATCTTCCTGCCGATTCAATAATAATTTCTCTCGATGGTTTTGAGAGATTCGGTGTTCGTGCAGTTCCAATGATAATTTTTAACGGAATTACTTTCATGGGCAACATGAGCACATTTGCATGGGGTCAATCTTCCATATCGGTTGAAGAAGGCGCCGGACCTGTACCAAATACTAACGCAGTTAAGTGGGTGCAAGGCAATGAGTGGAGCAACGGCTGGTCAGGTATCGGGCTTAATGTTAATCCTTCATTTAATCTTATAGGCGGATGGCCGACAGACAGCGTTAAGCTCACATTAAAATGCGAAGAAGGTGTAGGCGCATTAAGAATTCAGTTTGAGGATGGCGCTGCAAAAGTTGGAACCGTATTTACTCCAAATGCCGATAATCAATGGCACGATTATGCTTTCCCATTGAGAGACATGGTTCCACAAGATGGAACATCCGGTTTCGACCCTTCGATTGTAGCCGCTGTTGGATTAATGGCAGAAGCTTCCGCAGTTGCCGGCAAAGTTATTTACATAACTAATTGGTGGACTGGTCAGCCCGAATTCGATGCTATTCCTCCAAATCCTCCTTTGAATGTGTCGGCATCTACCGGTGCTTATCAAAACGTAGTATTATGGGATGATGTGCCCGGCGAAACAGGCGAAAAATATGATGTTTATTACAGCAAAGATCCAATTACCGATGTAACAGCTCATGGAGTTGAAGTTGTTAAATTAAACGTACCTGAAAATAATAGTTTAATAGAACACTTATTATTTGCTCCGAATACAAATCAAAACGTTACTTACTATTATGCTGTTATTTGTAAAGACGCCTCGGGCAATAAAAGTGTTGTAAGTGCAAACTCTGCTCCTACTACAAATGAAGCAAAAGGCGTTACAACAATTTCGCTTAATGTACCAGCTTTTGTAGCAGATGGTGATTTAGCAGAATGGCAGTCAATTACACCATTCAGAATGTTCCCATCTGATGGATCGGGACATGTAGTTACTAATACTTCCATTGATGGAGATGCTGATCTTTCTGTTCTATCATGGATTGCTGTAGATAATGACAACTTATATTTTGCAGCCGATGTAACTGACGACATTGTTGTTCCGAGTCAAAACAGCACTTCTTATTTAAATGATTGCCCTGATCTTTTCTTAGGTTTGTACGACTTCCGCGGAGTACCTCATACAAGTTTAATGAGAGGTGCAAAACCTGATTACCATTTCAGATTTGCGTATAACAGAGTATTGCTTGATGGGATTTCCAACGCAGATAGTATTACAGGCTTAGGCGCTAATTACTACTGGGGTGAAAAATTCCCTTCAGGTTATGTTGTAGAATTCAAAATTCCGTTTACTCAGCTTGCTTCCTACGGGAGCGATGATGTATTTGTTCCAAAAGAAGGATACAGAATTCCTGTTGATTACTCTGTGAATGACGCTGACGCAACTGGCGAAAGAGAAGGTATCTTAACTTTTTCACCTTTTAATGAAGACCAATCATGGGGTGATGTAACAAGATGGTTATATACCTGGATTGGAAATCTATGGGAACCGACCGCAGTACATGAAGATGGATTATTGGTAAAAGATTATTCGCTCTCACAGAATTATCCTAACCCGTTCAACCCATCAACAAAGATAAAATTCTCTATAAAGGTTCCGGGAAATATTACTCTTAAAATTTATGACGTTCTCGGTAGAGAAATTGCTACTCTGATAAATAACGAATACCAGGCAGGAAGTTATTCAATTGACTTTAATGCATCAGGTTTATCAAGCGGCATTTATTTCTACAGATTAGAAAGTGGTTCTTTTGTTCAAACAAACAAAATGATGCTGCTTAAATAATTATTATAGGCACGGTTTAACAACCGTGCCTTTTTTTTCTGTGTGAGCTCAACAGAGAATGATACATTAAATTTTTCAGGATTATGAAATGAGTACTATTTATCAGGTAAGCTATAATAAATCAAAAGAAATAACATTTATACAACTGTTAATCTTTTTTATAACTGTATTCTTTTCGGTATCTTTATTTGCAGGAACAACAGGAAAAATTTCCGGTAATATAAAAGACAAAGAAACCGGTGAACCTATTGTTGGTGCAAATGTTATATTGGAAGGTACGTACCTCGGGGCGGCAACAGATTTGGACGGTTATTATTCAATTAATAATATCCCCCCCGGTTCTTACAGAGTTATAATAAGTTCGGTTGGATACCAAAAAGTTACGGTAGAAAATGTCCTTGTAAAAATAGATCTTACAACAAAACTAGATATGGATATAAGCAGTTCGTTTGTTCAGCTTAATCAAGAAGTTGTTGTTACCTCTCAGCGACCGTTAATACAGAAAGATCTTACATCTACTTCGGTTACTATATCTTCTGATGAAATCAAAATGCTGCCGGTGGAAAGTATCGGGCAAATAGTAAACCTTCAGGCTGGTGTAATAGACGGCCACTTTAGAGGCGGCAGATCTAACGATGTAGCTTACCTTATAGACGGCGTTGCAGTAACTGATGCTTACAACGGCGGTTTTGGTGTGCAGGTTGAAAATTCCTCAATCAGGCAGATGGAAGTAATTAGCGGTACGTTTAACGCTGAATATGGACAGGCTCTTTCCGGTGTTGTTAATATTGTTACTCAGAGCGGTTCAAATAAATATGATGGGTTTGTTACCGGATATGTCGGTAACTATTTTACAAACCATTCAGACATTTTTCAAAACCTGGATGACGTTTCGCGCATAGCTCAAAAAAATGTACAGATGACATTAAGCGGTCCATTAAAACCCATTAATAATCTTTTCTTTTTCATAACCGGAAGATATTATCAGAATGACGGGTATCTTTATGGGAAAAGAGTTTTTAACACTACAGACGATGTTCCTCTTCAACCCAACCAGCAGGATAAATCATTTTGGATACCGAGAAACACCGGCGACGGCGCGTATATTTCAATGAACCCGGAAAAAAAATACTCTGCAAATGCTAAGCTAACTTATTCGCTTCCCTCATTTTCAATAGCATATAGTGTTTTTTATGATATTAACGAAAACCGGTATTACGATCATGGCTTTTCCTGGACACCCGATGGTATTATGACCCATTATAGAAATAATACTATTCAGAACCTTCAGTTCACGCATTATCCTAATCAAAATACTTATCAAACATTAAAGTTTTCGGCAAACTTTTTTAATTACAAAGGTTACTTATATCCCGACGCCCCGATAACAGCCGATAACCCATATGGTATCGACCCGAGGTATGTTCGTCCCGACCAGGGAACTTCAGGTTCGCCTTATACATTCAGGCAGGGTGGTAATCAAACAGGAAGATATAGAAGATATACAAATACTTACATTGCTCAGTGGGCGTTAACATCGCAAATATCAAAAGAGCACAAAATAGGCGTTGGTGTTGAAGGACGTTATTATGATATGTTCAGTTCAAACAAGGGTCTTGTAAACCTTACGGATGGACAGCTTGACAGTGCAAAGAATATTATATTCACACCTGGTTATCCGAATAAGGGGACTATTACGGATTTAGGTTCTTATGTAGAATATAAAAAATATCCTATGGAGGCTTCGGCATACATTCAGGATAAAATGGAATATGATATAATGATTATAAATGCGGGCGTAAGATTCGATTACTTTAACTCAAATTCATCGCTGCCTGCCGATTTGCAGAACCCTACACATAACCCTGATTTTCCGGGCGCCATCGAAGACCCGAACAACCCCGGTACATATGTTTTAAAAATGAAAAAAGCAGCAGCTAAATTCCAAATCAGCCCGCGTCTCGGTGCTTCTTTTCCAATTACCGATAAAGGTATAATAAGGTTTTCATACGGACACTTCTTTAAAATACCTTCTTTCGAAAATCTCTACAGCAATCCAGATTTTATAGTAAGACCGGGCAACAGTGTTCAGGATATTACCGGCAACCCGGACCTAAACGCTGAAAAAAATGTTATTTACGAAATCGGTTTACAGCAGGAATTGTTTGATAATTTTGCTATCAACGTTTCAATGTATTACCGCGATATTCGCAACTGGCTTGGTATGGAAATTATAAATACATACCAGGGGTTTAAGTATGCAAGGTTTATAAACAGAGACTACGCAAACGTTAAAGGATTTATAGTAACGCTTGATAAAAGATTCTCAAACTATTTTAGTGCAAAGGTAGATTATACTTTCCAAATTGCACAGGGAAACGCTTCAGATCCTTACGCGGTTTACAATAACAATCAAACATTTCCACCGGTTGAAGAAACAAAATCGGTTGTACCGTTAAACTGGGATCAGAGACACACACTAAACGCAACTGTTAATTTTGGTGTGCCAGGCAATTGGACTGTTGGTTTTATATTCCAGTATGGTTCCGGAATGCCGTATACCGAAGACACAAGAGTTTCGCAAGGCGTACGTTTCGAAAACGGCGGTATAAAACCTTCTTTTTATAATGTTGACCTTAGAGCAGATAAGATATTTAATTTGTACGGAATATCGCTCAACACCTACTTAATGGTTTACAATCTGTTTGATATTAAAAATGAATTCGGAGTTTATTCTACAACCGGTAGAGCAAATGCCGATTTGAATACTCAATATGTAAAACAAAGTGACGTTATAGGTCTCAACACAATTGCACAATACGTAAATAACCCAGGTATGTATTCAACCCCGCGCGAAATTCGTTTTGGCCTGGGATTTGGATTTTAGAGATTTTAACCGGAGAACATAATGTTGAAAAAAATATTTTTAATTTTGTTTGCCCTTGCATTTACCGAGCTTATCTTTCCGCAGGTTACCGCACAGATAACTGGATACAGGGATGACTCGAAAGGCGATATTCAAAATCGTCGTGAGGGTGTAATGGATGGCAACCAGGTACGAACTTTATTTTATAACAATGGTGAAGTAGGGCAGTGGCCTTATCAGCCGAGCGGTGAGTGGCCCAAAGGAACAGGGCATTCTTACCTTGACGGCGTGGCAGTTTTAATTGCCTCTGAAATTATAACTCCCGGCAACAATCAAATAGTTCACCCATTAGAAACCTCATACAGAGAATGGATGGATAAGGATCCCAGCACAGGCGAAATATGGGGACTCGAACCACTCCCCGGTTATTTTGAACCGACATCAAAAAAACCTGCCATGAATATTGACCCAACCTCATGGCCCAAAACGTGGCCGTTGGCACTTGGTTTAACCCCAGAATGGGATGGCTATTGGTATGGATATTTCGGTCGCGGCGTTAACAATTCCGATTTTGAAACGTTTTTTGTAATGGATGATTCAAAGGATAAAGAATGGGCAAGAACTCCTTACTCTTATTTTCCTCTCGCATCCGATCATGATAGAGCCGGTTTGGGTTTGCGCGTTGAAGTAAGAGGTTTTCAGTGGTCGCAGGTTCTTGCGGAAGATATAATCTTCTGGCATTATGACATTGTTAACTTATCCGATTTTAGCTACCCTACAACTTTGTTCGGTTTTTACACCGACTGCGGTGTTGGGGGAACTGATGATTCCGAAGATGATTGTGCATCATTCGATACGAAGATTGACCTTGCATATTGTTATGACGGTGATGGTTTAGGAATTCCAAATAACTGGAAAACAGGTTATTACGGTTACGCATATCTTGAAAGCCCGGGAAATGCAACCAACGGTATAGATGATGATTTAGACGGAATGGTTGATGAAAGAAGAGATGATGGAATAGATAATGACGGCGATTGGCTTTCATACACTGATTTGAATGGTAATGGCAAATGGGATGCGGCTGAAAACGAACCATTAAACAATGATGTTGGTAAAGACGGTGTTGGACCATTCGATAGACAATACGCTGGACCTGATGAAGGTGAAGGTGATGGACTGCCGACAGACGGAGAACCGAACTTTGATAAAACAGATAAAGATGAATCCGACCAGATTGGGTTAACATCTCTTGCAATTTATCGTCTCGGACAAGGCGGCACCGGCGGCGGCTGGCCAAAAGATGATGAAGCAATGTGGCTTAAAATGAATTATGCAAACTTTGATACTTCATTACAGCGTGCAAACATTTCGATGGTCTTTGCATCGGGCCCATTCCCGTTAAACCAGGGTTTGCGTGAAAGATTTTCCATGGCGCTGGTTTTTGGTGAAGACCTTCAAGATATTATATTTAATAAAGAGACTGTTCAGTTAATTTATAATGCTAACTACAATTTTGCAAAACCGCCTTTAAAACCAATTCTTACGGCTGTTCCCGGAGATAAAAAGGTATTTTTATACTGGGATAACATTGCAGAAGAATCAAGAGATCCATTCCTCGGTTTCCAGAATAATGATCCTACTCAGGGCTTTAAAAAAGACTTTGAAGGTTACATGATTTTAAGAAGCACAGAGGCTACATTTGGAGACGTTAAAGTAATTACAGATTCAAAAGGCTCGGCAAAATACTGGAAACCAATTGCTCAGTTTGATTTAATAGATGGTATCAAAGGTCCCGATCCTGTTGGTATAAACGGCGCCCATTTCTGGAGAGGGGATGATACCGGATTGAGATACTCGTATGTTGATAACGATGTGCAAAATGGTCAAAAATATTATTACGCATGCGTATCTTATGATATGGGCGATCCCAATTTCGGTACTACAGGTTTGCAGCCATCCGAGTGTACGAAAAACATCTCTGTAGATTTTGCGGGTACTTTAAAATTTGTTGACATCAACTGCGCGGTTGTAACTCCAAATTCTCCTGTTGCAGGTTATGTTCCGCCAGAAATTAAAGGCGATATTCAGCGCGTTACATCCGGTGTAGGTACAGGTGCAATGAATGTTAACATTCTTAATCCTGAAAAAATTCTGGATGGCGCACAGTACAAAGTTGAATTTAAATCGTCACCCAATTATCCTAATTACAAAACACTTTCATACCAGGTAGTAAGAACCTTTGAAGGCGTTACCGATACAATAGTTCGTAAAATAGATTCATCTTACATTGGTGCAAATAGAATAAGCCAGCCTTTCGACGGTATGGCATTGACTGTTTTGAATGATACTACCGTTTCGGTTGTTGACTCACTAACCGGCTGGGTTGTTGGTACAAGCAATTTGTTTATGCGTACTTATAAAGATCTAACCCCGGTAAAGGGGGTAGCATGGCCCGCTGATTATGAAATATTGTTTTCAAGCTCGCCGAAAGATACATGTTATTTAAACTCGCCGCCTCTTTACAGGAAATTCCCCGTAAACTTTAAAGTGTTGAATAAAACAGAGGGTAAGTTTTCAAAGATTGCAGTAAAGGACGTTGATGGTTCACAATCGTTAACTCCCGGCGATACTATTCAAGTGCTTGAATTTAAGGATGGAATTGTGAGCTACGGGAATGTTCGCTTTGCATGGAATGTTTCTTACGGTTTCCCGTTAAATCCGAATGAATCTCCAGCAGAACCTGTTGATGGTGATAAATATCAGATATCAACAAAAAAACCATATCAAACCGGTGATTACTTCACCTTCTCTACGGTGCCTGTGGAAATAAACAAAGATTTAGCACAAAACCAGCTATCTAAAATAGGTGTCGTACCAAATCCCTATTTAGGAGCGGCTACCTGGGAGAGTAAAAATCTTAACTCCACCGGCAGGGGTGAGAGAAAAATTGATTTTATTAATCTACCGGCAACGTGCACTGTACGTATTTATACCATAACCGGCGCGCTTATAAAAACACTTACTAAAGATTCAAACTTTCTTGATGGTTCACTATCTTGGAATCTTGTAACAGAAGACGGCATGGACGCGGCATACGGAGTTTACATTTATCATGTAGATGCTCCCGGTGTTGGAGAACATATTGGCAAGTTTGCTCTAATTAAGTAGCGGAGAAATTAAAATGAAACATAAAATTATAAAAGTATTCATGGTTATCGGTTTAATTCTTCCGCAGTTATTTGCGCAAGGTTTTAAATCAGATGTGTCGAAAAAAGGGACGACGGCAGCGCCGTTCCTCTCGATCGGGCAAAGCGCCCGGGCAATAGGAATGGGAAGCGCATTTGTTGGAGTTGCTAATGATCTAAGTTCTATTTATTGGAACCCTGCCGGTTTAACAAAAACAAAAGGAGTAAACGTTATGTTCGACCACACGATGTGGATTGCAGATATAAAGTATAACTTCCTTGCGGCAAGTTACAACATGGGCGACTTTGGAACAGTTGGCTTCAGCTATACCGGTTCGGATATAGGCGAGATGCCCGTTACTACGATCTCACAACCTGAAGGAACCGGTGAGATGTTTTCAGCAACTCAGGCGGCATTTAGTCTTGCTTACGCTATTCAACTCACTGAAAATTTTTCGATCGGTTTTAATCCAAAGTTTATTTACGAAAGTATATGGAGGATGGATGCAACAGCTTTCGCAATCGATCTTGGTGTGCAGTACGTAACACCATTTGATCACGCCGTGCTTGCTATGTCTATCTCTAACTTCGGAACATCAATGAAGATGCTCGGGAATTCTAATCTTGTTCTGCACGATTTAGACCCTGAAAATTCCGGGAACAACGGAAATATCCCGGCATATTTAGAAACTAACGAATGGGCGCTACCGTTAAATTTTAGAGTCGGCATTGCATACGACCCTGTTTTCAACGAAACGCATAAACTTACTGTTGCCGTAGATGCTATGCATCCGAGCGATAATTATGAAAGCGTAAACGTTGGAGCAGAGTATAGCTATACCGATTTCATTTTTATTAGAGGAGGGTTTAAATCCCTTTTCCTCCAGGAGTCAGAGGAAACTTTTTCTGTTGGCTTCGGATTAAAACAACAGTTAATGGGCAATGTTGCTCTTAGACTCGATTACTCCTATCAGGATTTCGGAAGGTTTTCCGATATACAGAAGTTTTCTCTCGCTATATCATTCTAAGCATAATGTAAACTCTCTTCCCGATGAAAAGGGGAGGGAGTTTTTTTCTGAAACTATCGGTATCGATTGTATTTTTTCATCATTGTAAAAGAGGCGGCAAATTTTCTCTCTTTATAAAATCATGAAAGTTTAGGTAAGGAAATGTTCTCACCCCCAAATTCGTTCTATTTTATTAACAAGTTTTATCATTCATCTGATTGCCCTCTTATTTTCAGCTCAAAAACAATCAATGTTACTTCTATAAATGATTTTAAAAAATAGTTAAGGATTTTTATGAAATTATCATCTTATACATCATTCACTATTCTATGGCTTCTGCTTATCACTACTTCATCTTTTTCACAAATTTATACTACTGCAAAAGTTGATGAACAAGTAAAAGAACTTTTATCAAAAATGACTCTTGAAGAAAAAGTTGGTCAAATGACTCAAGTTACTATTCAGGCGGTAAGCAAAGTACAGGGTACAAAAGATCAAAAACATCAGCTTGATAAAACAAAACTTGAAGATGCCATAAAAAAATATCATGTTGGCTCAATATTAAATGTGTACGATATGATGAACAGTGTTGAGTACTGGCACGAGATAATAAACAAAATTGAAAACATTGCAACAAAAGAAACGCGTTTAGGAATTCCGGTGCTATACGGTATCGATGCTATTCATGGAGCAACTTATACAAAAGGTTCAACGCTTTTTCCACAGGCAATTAGTCTGGCTGCTACCTGGAATACTGAATTAGCAAAGCGGAGCGGTGAAATTACCGCTTTCGAAACCCGGGCTTCCGGCATACCCTGGAATTTTTATCCTGTAATGGATATTGGTCGTCAGCCTCTTTGGTCGCGTTTGTGGGAAACTTATGGCGAGGATGTTTATCTCGCCTCGCAAATCGGGTCATCTTATATTAACGGAGCACAGGGAGATGATATTTCGGCAAAGGATAAAGTTGCAACTTGTTTAAAACATTATGTCGGGTACAGTTTTCCGATAAACGGACTCGATAGAACTCCTGCATGGATTTCCGAAAGAATGATGCGCGAATATTTTCTCCCAACATTTGAAGCAGGCATAAATGCAGGCGCCCCCACAATAATGGTTAATTCGGCTGAGGTTAACGGAATACCCGGGCATGCAAACTATCATCTTCTTACAGAAGTTTTAAGAAACGAAATGAACTTTAAAGGATTTGTTGTCTCGGATTGGGAAGATATAATTCGTTTATATACGCGCGACAGAGTTGCATCATCACCGAAAGAAGCGGTTAAACTTGCTGTTATGGCTGGTGTGGATATGAGCATGGTTCCTTACGATTTCAGTTTTTACAATTACTTATTAGAACTCGCAAAAACAAATGAAGTGCCGATGTGGAGAATTGATGAAGCCGTAAGCAGAATTCTTGCTGTAAAAATGCAGCTTGGTTTATTTGAAAATCCATATCCGGAGAATGAATTACAAAAAGACTTTGCAAATAAAACTTTTACCGATGATAATCTTAAAACAGCACAGGAAGCCGTAATACTTGCAAAAAATAATAATGTATTGCCCTTATCAAAAACGGCAAAAGTTTTGGTTACCGGACCAACCGCAAATCTGCTTTCGGTGATGAACGGCGGTTGGACAATTACCTGGCAGGGTAATGAAGAAACGTTATACCCTCAGGAAAAAAATACTCTTCTCGAAGCTATTCAAAATAAACTTGGTAAGAAAAATGTAAACTATGTTGAAGGCTGCAGTTTCGATAAAGATATTAACACAAGCAAAGCTGTTTTTGAAGCGATGAATTCAGATGTCGTTGTTTTATGTCTTGGTGAAGCGCCGTATTGCGAAACCCCCGGAAATATTTTTGACTTAACTTTAAACGATGCCCAGCTTAATCTTGCAGCAGAACTTGCTGAGACAGGCAAACCTGTTGTGCTAGTAATGCTTGAAGGAAGACCGAGAGTAATAAATAAAATTGAGCCTCAAATGAATGCTGTGGTTCTTGGATTTTTGCCCGGTATGGAAGGCGGAAATGCGATTGCCGATATATTATTTGGGGATATAAACCCGAGTGGTAAATTACCGGTTACTTATCCAAGAAGTCCGAACGGAATAACACTCTATGATTACAAACCTCTCGAAGCATTCGACTCGAATAAATATGACCCTCAATGGTCGTTCGGCTACGGTTTAAGCTATACAACTTTTGAATACAGCAATTTGGTTTTATCATCAAATAAAATTGATTTAAGCGGAACAATTGAGGTAAGCGCTGTTGTAAAAAACACCGGTGCATTTGAAGGAAAAGAAGTTGTGCAATTATATGTAAGCGATTTATACGGTTCCATATCAAGACCGAATAAACAGCTAAAGGGTTTTGAAAAAATAAATTTAAAACCGGGCGAAGGAAAAACAGTTACATTTAAACTAACGCCGGCTGATCTATCATTCATCGGTTTGGAAAAGAAACGCATTACGGAGCCCGGTGATTTTGATGTAATGATTGGAAACTTAAAAGGAACATTTACTCTCACAAAGTAATAATTTAGGAGCAAATTTGACGCGATTAACAAAATACTTGTTTGTAATAATATTTTTATTTGAGTGGATTAATTTGTCGGCACAAACTTGGCAGCTTGTTTGGGCAGATGAATTTGACGGCGCATCAATTAATGCGGCTAACTGGACCCGCGAAACCGGTGGTAACGGCTGGGGTAATAACGAACTTCAGTACTATACCAACAGAAGCGTAAACTCATATATAGAAAGCGGAAGTTTAGTTATAAAAGCGCAGAGTGAAAATTACAGTGGCAATAACTACACCTCAGCTCGATTAAAGACGCAGGGTAAAAAGTTTTTTAAGTATGGAAAAATAGAAGCGCGTATGAAACTGCCTTACGGGCAAGGTATATGGCCGGCATTCTGGACGTTAGGGGAAAATATTAATTCGGTTGGTTGGCCTGCGTGCGGCGAAATTGATATTATGGAATTTCTTGGTCACCAGACCAACAAAGTATACGGAACAGGTCACTGGGGAGAAGGCGGGCAGCATCAGCAGTCAGGGGGAAGTTATACTTTACCCACAGGCAATTTTCCAAATGATTATCATCTTTTCACCATTATATGGGATAACTATTTTATAAAATGGTATGTTGACAATTCACTTTATTATACGTTATCAATTACGCCCGCTTATTTAAGCGAGTTTCATGAAAACCAGTTTATAATATTAAATCTTGCTGTAGGCGGTAACTGGCCGGGTTATCCCGATCCCACAACAGTATTTCCGCAGTATATGTATGTTGATTATGTAAGAGTCTATAAAGATTCACTGATGAACATAGCTAATGTAAACATAACGTCCCCTTCAAATAATTCTACTTTTCAAAGCGGTTCTAATATAAACATTACTGCCAGCGTCGGCGGTTTTGCTAACCCGGTTAATTATGTTGAGTTTTATCAAGGTGACGCCCGTGTTGGAGTTGACACACAGGAACCATATGAATTTAACTGGACAGGGGTTTATGATGGCGAGTATTCGATTAAAGCAAAAGCAAAAGATAATGCGGGAAATATAATATCATCGGAACCGGTAACAATAACAGTGGGAGAAGGATTTTTACAATCGCCTTATCTTGGTAAGCCGGTTTTACTGCCGGGCGTAATCGAAATGGAAAATTATAATCTCGGCGGCGCGGGTATCGCATACAACGATACAGATCCTGCCATCAACCAGGGTAACCAGACCGGTAACGATTACAGAGTTTCTGAAGGTGTTGATCTTCAGGCAACAACCGATGCTGGAGGCGGATATAATATCGGGTGGAATGAAGCCGGTGAGTGGTTGAATTATTTTGTTGATGTTTCACACACCGGTAATTTTAGATTAGCCGCTCGTGTATCGGGTAATACAAATACGGGTTCATTCAAAGTTGAAGTTGACGGTAACGATGTTTCCGGTGTAGTAATGGTACCATCAACAAACGGCTGGCAAAACTGGGTAGATGTAAATAAAGATGATATATATTTAGAAAAAGGCGTGCATGTTTTAACTTATAACACTATTGCCAGCGGTTTTAATATAAACAGATTAGTGTTTTCGCAGCTAACGGATGTGGAGCAGCCCGACATTAAATTAAATGATTTTGAACTTTATCAGAATTACCCAAACCCGTTTAATCCAACAACAAAAATTAAATATTCGGTTCCATCAGCCTCATTAAATAAATCATCAATCGCAAATCATAATTCATCAATCATAAATCTTAAAGTTTACGGTGTTCTTGGAAATGAAGTAGCAACATTAGTAAATGAATACAAAGCACCCGGTACGTATGAGGTTACTTTTGACGGAAAAAATTTACCTTCCGGAGTTTATTACTGTTCGTTGAAGACCGGCACAAAAACAATTTCGAAAAAAATAATTTTATTAAAGTGAAAAATAGATTTTGTTCAGTTCTGTTTTTCTTGACTCTTGTTGTCTCTTCAGCAAATGCTCAGACCCTGGAGGAAAGGGTAACTTCAATCATCAACCAAATGACGCTTGAAGAAAAAATTTTGCAGTTGCACAAAGAAGGGGGATTTAACACCGCAACAAATGCGCGTCTCGGTATTCCGGGTTTTAATATGGCAGACGGACCGCACGGAGTTCGTGATGGTATGGCAACAGCTTTTCCTGTCGGTATTTCTATGGCTGCCACCTGGGACCCTGAGATGATATATAAAGTTGGCAAAGCAATGGGGCGCGAATTTAAAGGTAAAGGTTATCATCAAGCATTAGGACCCTGCATCGATTTAACGCGGGACCCGCGTAACGGAAGAAGCCCCGAAAGCGGCGGAGAAGATCCATATTTGGACGCACAAATTACAAGTCATCTTATAAAAGGAATTCAGGATGTTGGAGTTATAGCAACCGCAAAACATTATAACGGTGTAAACAAACAAGAAAATCGATTAAACAATAACGATATAATTAGCGAACGTAATTTGATGGAACATTACGGTCTTAACTTCCGTACTGCCGTGCAGGAGGGAGGTGTATTGAGTGTAATGAATGCGTATAATTTAATAAACGGAGAAAAATGCGCCGAGAACCATCACACCTTAACCGATATATTGCGCACCTATTGGGGTTTCCCTTTTTATGTTGTGTCCGATTGGGGTTCGATATGGAGCAGCGAAAAAGCTATAAAAGCTGGTTGTAATATTTGTATGGGTTCCGATGATTATGAAAATGATTTATTAAATCTCGTTAACACAGGCGCCGTTTCAATTGACGTAATTAACGATGCAGTGAAGAAAGTTTTGCGCACAAAAATATTGACTGGTTTGCTCGATTATTATCCCCCCGGCAATCCTGGTGATGTGAATAGTAGAGAGAACCAGCAGGTAAGTTTGGATGCGGCGCGTAAATCAATAGTGCTGCTTAAGAACGAAAACAATATTCTTCCTTTGAACAAAAACACTATTACCAAAATTGCTATTATCGGACCAAGTGCAGACGTTGCGCAGCTTGACGGTTCGGGCTCGAGTTATGTTACGCCGTTTTATTCCATTTCACCGCGTCAGGGTTTAATAAATAAACTTGGTTTGGATAAAGTTTTGTACACTAAGGGGTGCGATATAAACAGCAGCAGTACAGCCGGATTCCAGCAAGCTTTAGATATTGCGTTTCAATCAGAGTATGTTGTATTTGTCGGCGGACTTGATGCATCGCAGGAAGGGGAAGGTTTTGATCGTGTAGGTGCTTCGACAGTTTTGCCGGGTAATCAGCAGGACTTAATAAACCAACTTGCGGCTGTTAATGATAACCTTATTGTTATTTTGGAGAGCGGCGGAATTTGCAGTATAAACAATTGTATTGATAACATACCGGGTTTGATTTATGCTTTTTATCCGGGGCAGGAAGGGGGAACCGCGCTTGCCGATGTTCTATTCGGCGATGTTAATCCGGGCGGAAAGTTACCGGTAACAATGCCGAAGACAGACAACCAACTGCCTGCATGGAACAGCAATTTTAACGATGATTTTGGCTGCGGCTACAGGTGGTATGACGCGGTAAACCGGGTACCGCAATTTGCCTTTGGCTATGGTTTAAGTTACACACAATTTCAGCTTAGCAATTTGATCGTAACGCCTGCAACATGTCAGGCAGGTGAAAAAATAACCGCGAGTGTTGATGTAAAAAACATCGGCACAAGAGAAGGTGAAGAAGTTGTACAGATTTACATTTCAGCAATTTCGCACAACTTTTTGATGCTGGTAAAACAGCTAAAAGCGTTTAACAGAATTTCGCTTCAGCCTGGTGAAACAAAAACAGTATCATTCGATTTAACTCCGGAAAGTTTTTACTACTACAACGAGGGAGTTGGCAGTTATAAAGTCGATGCCGGTGAATATAAAATAATGGCGGGCAATTCATCAGATAATTTAACTTTGACTCAAACCATAGATCTTCTTTCCAGCGAAACGAAACCCGATTTAAGAATAACGCAGATAAAACAATTTCCGCCGTATCCGTTGAAGAATGATAAAGTTGTTTTTCTCGCGCTGATAAAAAATGAAGGCACGGCTCCGAGTCCTGCCGGCGCAGTACATAAAGTTGATTTCACAATAAACGGAGCAACAGTAAGCAGCTCAGTTGAATTTGATGAATCGATTCCTGTAGGTGCGGCGCGTCTTGTTTGTGCAAATGCAAACGGCAGCACCGGAAATTGGTGGACGGCACCCGAAGTGGGAGATTACACAATCGAAGCGGTTGTTGATCCTGAAAATACAATTAATGAGTGGCGGGAAGACAATAATAGTTTTGCAAAAGAATTTAAAGTTTACAACGATCCGCCGCACAACATAGCACAGGGGATGAATGTAACAGTTTCATCTGTGGAGAAACCGGGAACCGAAGGTCCGAAGGCAGTAGACGGCGACCATACAACAAGATGGTCATCGCAGTTCAGCGATCCGCAGTATATAATTGTTGATCTCGGTGAGATTAAAAACTTTAACCGTATTGATTTGTACTGGGAAACAGCATACGGAAAAGAATACAAGATTGATATTTCAGATGATGGACAAAATTGGAATGCAATTTTTCACATAACAAACGGCGATGGCGGAATTGATAGAATTGAAACCGCAGCATCAGCGCGATATGTACGAATGTACGGAATTCAACGCGCAACTGAGTGGGGCTATTCACTTTATGAATTTGAAATATACGACACACTTGCAACCGGTGTTAATAGTGAAATACCCGGTGTAAAAACAGGTTTTTACCTTGAGAATAATTTTCCGAATCCGTTTAATCCATCAACCACAATCCGCTACCAGATACCCGAAGACGGAATGGTTACCTTGAAGGTTTTTGATATCCTCGGCAGTGAGGTAAAAACACTTGCAAATGAAGTTAAGACTAAAGGTCGTTACGAGATTGTATTCGATGCTTCCCAACTTGCAAGCGGTTTGTACATTTACGAAATAACAAGCGGCAGCTATAAAGCTTCGAAGAAGATGACAGTAATTAAATAAATTTTTTTTGCCGCTGGGGATGAAAGAATTCTATCCCCGGCAGTTGTTATACTTTTAAATTGCTTTAATCTTTCGTCAGCAATTTAACACTAAAACAGTTTAACAATTAACTATTGTCCGAACGCCGATAAAAAAAATTTACTTAACTATCGCATCGTATCTTTTTTAAATAAGGTTGCAGTAGGAAAAGTGTTTATAATTAAATGTTGACTTCACTCTAAAGGGGTGTAATAAGTTTGATTAAATTTTTAATAGAGTAAATTTTTAAATAAATTGCCGAAAGAAAATCTCATCATAATTAAGTTAATAAAAGGTTCAGGGAAAACACAAAACATAGTTTTGATAGAAGTAATTAATGCAAAAGGAAGCCTTAGATATCCCTCATGAGTTTGAAGATTTTTTTAAGATTCCAAATGAAAAAAGTGTTCCCACAAGATATCCGGATATGCTCTTCGATATCTTGAAAGAATTCAAGAAAGAAAACACAAAACAATTTATTTCCCAAGGGAAAAAGGTTCTGAAGTGGATAAAAAAAAAATCAGTTTAATAAATGATACGGTCAGCGGTGTTTTAGATTTAAGCAAAGTAGAATTAAATAGAATTGTTCTCTTTGGGTCTTACGCTAAAAATGAACAGACGATGGATAGTGATATTGACCTAATCATTGTATCTAAGAATTTTAGAAACGACACTTACTTCAAACGGATTGATAAAGTCTTAAACTTGAACTCAACTCTTGTAAAAACTATTAAGAAACCCTTTGACGTTCTTCTTTATTCAGATACAGAATGGAATGATTCCGCCACGATGATGATTCGTGAAGCAAAGAAAAACGGAAAAACCCTATACAGCAATTAAACAGCCGCCGTTCTCTCAACCTTTGCCTTAGCCTTCTCATCAATCGTTTATCTTAATTTGATTTTTCTTATTTCCTCACACACAGTTTTACTCGGTTGAAATGAAAAGCCGGGGAAAAGATTTAACTAAGGCTTACCAGCAAGCAAGGGATTGCCTCCAAGAACTTCCGCAATATGAACTGTCACAGTATATTCTTGTAACCGACTTTGAACTCTTCAGACTTTTTGGTAGGTATATTGAAACTGGTGAACAGGAAGAATCTGCAAAGCGAGCCCGTAATGTGAGAACCCGGAAGAAACAGTAATTGTTTCGATTAACTTTTTATACTTTCTAAAATTCATCTTATCTGCTCCAGCGCATCTTCCAGATTATCTGCAATTTCTTGCGCTAAAATTTCCGGGGTCGGTAAGTTTGCACTATCCTCGATACTATCATCTTTCAACCAAAAAATATCTAAACTTGTTTTATCCCGTTTTATAATTTCATCGTAACTGAATTTCTTAAATTTCTCCGTTTCGTTTCTCTTAAAACGGTTTGGTGGATTATAGCTTTTAATAAAATCTTCCAGGTCTGAATATTTAAGTGTGCTTGTTTTAAGAGTGAAATGCATATTAGTTCGCAAATCATAAATCCATAAATCCTTTGTCCAAGGTTTTTCACTAGCTGGTTTTTTATCGAAGAATATTACGTTCGCTTTTACTCCTTGGGCATAGAAAATTCCGGTTGGCAGTCTAAGCAAAGTATGAACATCACATTCATGTAAAAGTTTTTTTCGGATTGTTTCACCAGTGCCCCCTTCAAACAAAACATTATCGGGAACAACAACCGCAGCCTTACCACTAATTTTTAACAAACTTTTTATATGCTGGACAAAGTTCAATTGTTTGTTGGAAGTAGTAGCCCAGAAATCATTGCGCTCATAAGTTATTGTTTCCTTATCAGCTTTACCTTCTTCATTTATGATTGTTATGCTGCTCTTCTTTCCGAACGGTGGATTGGTGAGAACGTAATCATAATTTTCACTCGGAGGAGAAGCTAAACTATCCGAAACAGCAATTGGACTATCCACACCGCCAACGCCGTGCAAGTATAAGTTCATAACACATAAGCGTGCAGTGCTATCTACAATTTCCCAACCTTTGAAAGTTTTTAGACGAAGGAACGCTAACTGATCTTTATCTAATTTGTAGTTGTTCTTCAAATAATCGAATGAAGCTAAAAAGAAACCACCCGTTCCGCACGCCGGATCGCATATCGTGCTGTTGGGCTGCAAATTCATAACCGCAACCATGCCTTTAATTAATGCGCGTGGAGCGAAGTACTGTCCAGCACCGCTCTTGATGTCTTCCGCATTTTTCTCTAACAAACCCTCGTAAATTTCTCCTTTAAGATCAACATCTAATCCAGACCATGTTTCTTCATCAATTAATTTAATTAGCCGTTTTAGTTTTGCCGGGTCTTGTATTTTGTTTTGTGACTTACGAAAAATAACACCGAGCATCCCTTTGGATTTGCCAAGATTTTCCAGCAAGTGCCGATAATGTATTTCTAACTCGTCACCGTCTTTATTAGCTAAACTGTTCCAGTCATATTCTTTGGGAATGATGGATGCCCGTTTGTATGGCGGTTTTGTTAGTTCATCTGCCATTTTGAGGAAGAGCAAATAAGTAAGCTGCTCAACATAGTCGCCATAACTTACACCGTCATCGCGAAGAACGTTACAGTAATTCCAGAGTTTTTGTACGAGCGAGTTTGATTCAGTTGCCATTTTAATTCTTTTTGTTGATTAGGTTAACAATCACTTTTGCTAATGTATCTTTTTCTTTTGGATTGCTTTCTGCGATCAAAAGGGTTAACGCCACAAGGGCATTATCTGCAATTCTTTTTGAGCCGTCTGAGCGGTACAAAAATTTATTTGATTGAAGAAACCAGAGAAATATCGAAGCGCCAATTCTTTTATTCCCATCTACAAAGGAATGATTTTTAATTAAGAAATAAAGTAAGTGGGCAGCTTTTTCTTCTAAACTTTGATAAACTTCTTTTCCGTTAAATGTTTGATAAATAGCTGCGATTGAACTTTTGAAAGAATCGTCTTTTTCTTTCCCAAAAAGTTGTGAATTGCTGAACTTCGATTTCAATTCCCTCACAATTTTTACGGCTTTTGCGTAGGTGATCTTAAATTCTTCTTTTGTTGCTGTCTCTTTTATTTGTAAACGGCTGTAATCATAATCATCTAATAAATCGAGTGCATAAGTGTAATCTGTGATGACATTCAGAAGCCCGACAGCTTCATCTTTTGCTAATTCTTTCCCTTCGGTTATGTCGCCAATAAGTTTTATAACTTTTGCAAGTTCTTTTTCACTATGCTGATTTTTTTTATAATTGTTTAGAAGCCCTTCCTTTAATACGTTTGTAGCCCAAATTCTGAATTTAGTACCACGTTTTGATTTTACCCGGTATCCTACTGAAATTATAACATCTAAATTATAATAATCTATTGTTCTTTGTACGCTCCTTTTATTCTCAATTTGAACTTGTCGGGATTTCCGACAGGTTGAATCTTTTTCAAGTTCTGCTTCTTTATAGATATTATAAATATGTCCAAGTATGGTCGGACGACCTTTCTGAAACAGCTCTGCCATTTGCTTTGGTGTAAGCCAGACAGTTTCCTCATCAATAAATACATCTATTGAAGATTGTATTTCTTCAATTCTATATGGAATAAGTGATTTGGTTCGACTGATATTATTTTTTGAACTTTTTTTTGTTTTCATTGATTAAATCGCTTTTTGTTAAACTTGTATTAGTTTTTTCTCTCTCCGCTCTTATTCTCTCCAACAGTTTTTCTGCCGGCTCGTCGTTGGGGTCTTGAGGAACAAGTTTACCGCTGAAGGCATCTTTAAGAATGCTTTGGCGTAAACCGGCATCGCTTAAAGTGGGAAGAAGTTTTAATCTATTCCGTAAAGAGGATTCGTCTTCAGACAAAGATTTAAGAGTTTCGGGAGTATGAAATGTAAACACTCTTCTTGATTTTGTTTCAATATCAACTGCATCTCTAAAAAAAGTTTCTATGCCGGTTGACTCGTATGCAAATCTTAATGGTTCAGTTTGGTTGGGTAAATAACGGAGTTTACTTGTTCTATACTTTTCGGATTGTTCAGCAACACCGCTTAACGTAACGCCTTCAGCTTTAGCTTCAATAACCCCAATCGGTTTTCTATCAACAAATAAAAGATAATCGGCAAAGCCGTCAATGAGCGGATATTCACGAACAGCAACTCCAAGGGAAGCCCCTAAGTTGATCCCCTTCATATCTTGGATAGACCAACCAACGCTAACTAATAACTCATCAATGTGAATTCTTGCTTGCTGTTCCGGATTCATCAAATAATAAACATTTAATTTTAAACGAAAAAGTAGAGAAAACCGAGATGGTTTCCAAATATTTTATTATCCGAGAAAGGAGATTTAATTCTGTGTCCCTTTTAGTTTCTCTATCGTCAATGGAGCACTACCTTCATAGTGATTGTTAACATTAACATAAAGGTCAACACCTTTTTGCGTTAATGAATAAATCATCTCGCGAATTTTATTCAGCTCTTCATCTTTAGGATCTACAATTTTATTCCAGATGTTCTTTGTTTTTTCTTCCATACCGGCACGGTCGGGACCATGGAGTCTTATAACCGAAGTGGTGTTGATGAAACTTTTGAATTCATTAAAGACATCCCAAATCGGAGGCATATAATATCCTTGAAGAAAAACCATTGCAAGATTATTTCTTTGGAAGAATTCAAAGAAAGGTTGACACGTGTCAATCAAATCAATGCTGAGTTTGAACAATTATACGACGAGCAATCGGAGATTAAGAAGAGACTCGAATTTCTCAAGACAGCACTGAGACCAAAGCCAAGAATATTTTATGGCATGCAAACTAAACCTATTACCTCATCAATGAGAAACAATTTCAGAGCAGAAAGGACTGAATTAAAACATACAATTATTGAGTAGAAAAGATGAAAAGCTACTACTAAATTATAGCAGAGTAGAAAATTTAGGAAAGGCGGTAACAAGATATTTCAAAACCATCCAGATCGATGAGAATGGGTATTCGGCCAGAACTTTTAGGAAAACCTTTATAACATTGTGCCGCTCACGATTCTTAATCGATGCATCCATCGTAAGAGAATTGGTCGGACACGAACATAATAATACAACCGATAGATACTACAATCAAATTTCCATTTCCGTTATGAAAAAGGAACTAAAGAAATTCAAAAGGCCCAGACTAAAAAAACCTGATTAACGCCCCGAATAATTCTCTTTCCGCTTGCATTTCACCTCGATCAATCGCTAATTTCCTGCCATAGTTTTGTACAGAAAATATGGAAGAATTAGGTCTAAATAGGTCAAATTGAAATTTTGCTAAAATAAAAAAGTGCGAAAACGTTTAATTTTCGCACTTTTGGTACACCCTGCGGGATTCGAACCCGCGACCTGCTGATTAAGAGTCAGATGCTCTACCAACTGAGCTAAGGATGCGGGACAAAAATAGGTAAATTGGCAAAAAATTCAAAGGTAGAACTGCCGCTTACGATGGGTGATAATATTATTCTGCCTCCGTTATAGCTTCCGATAATAATAAATTTCGATAGCCAACGGAATTTTAATTTAAATGCTTCCTCAAAAGCAAGAATTTTTCTTTGCAATTTTATATTTTACTTATAGAGTGTTATTATTTCAGCTCATTTATAAAAAGATAAACTTCAATTCAACTTAAGAAACAGAGCTTTTAACTCAGAAAAATTTTCGAGGAAAATTTAAAATGAAGAAACTTGAAAAAGGATTTGTACAGATATACACAGGAGGCGGTAAGGGAAAAACAACCGCAGCAATCGGGCTGGCTGTAAGGGCTGCCGGATACGGATTAAAAACCTATTTCGTTCAATTCATGAAAGAATATCCTTATAATGAGTTGAATAGCCTTAAACATTTGAACGAATGGATAACGATAGAACAATATTGCGGCGATGATTTTGTTTATAAAAAAGAACCCGCCCCTCTCGAAGAAATTCAAAAAGCAAAATATGCTCTTGCCCGTGCGGGAGAAAAAATGTTAAGCGGCGGTTATGATTTAATTATACTCGATGAAATTTGTGTTGCAATTTATTTTGGATTACTAAAAACAGAAGACGTTATTCCGCTGATTAATGTTAAACCGGAAAATGTTGAACTGATATTAACCGGAAGATATTGCCCTACAGAGTTAATTGACAAGGCAGACCTCGTTACAGAAATGAAGGAAGTTAAACATTATTATTCTCAAGGTGTGCTTTCAAGGAAAGGAATAGAGTCTTGAAAACAATGTAATTTTGTGGGGAAACTTAAAAGTCTTTTCTACTCAATCCCTCATTCATATTTTTTGGCTCTTCGGTCAGTTGGCTAACAGATCGAATCCCGCTTTGCGGTGATTCTTTATTTGCATTCAATTATCGTTAACATTTTGTTACTAATAATTCTTTAAGAACCTAAGAGCCTATTGAATAGAATTATTCGGCAGCCTTTTTA
>Ga0210046_1000401_pt1 | contig 43646 bp, 26 predicted proteins | sample CryGeyCG2114_250_FD_185461 | JGI IMG/M metagenome (GOLD analysis project Ga0210046, IMG submission 185461) | Groundwater microbial communities from aquifer - Crystal Geyser CG18_big_fil_WC_8/21/14_2.50 (SPAdes) (version 2) | ecosystem: Environmental > Aquatic > Deep subsurface > Groundwater ...
ATGGCAAAGAGGTGGAGTTGTATTGCCACAGCACGGGCCGCCAAGCCAAGGAGGTGGCCATGGTAGAGCGCTTTTGCAAGCGCTTTGAAGCTGGGCTGCAAAAACTAGCCGATGGACTGAGCAGTGCACGTGGCGAGAAAAACGCCGACAAGTTGTTGCAGCGCATTGGTCAGCTCAAGGCAAAAAGCCACGGTATCAGCCAGCACTACACCATCACGCTCCAAGCCAAAAAAGATGAAGTGCCTGACGTTTCTGATACGTCAGCGACAACAGCGCCAAAGGCAACCCCAGCGGTAAACCCAACCCCAGCACTCACGCTGCGCTGGGAAAAACAATACATTCAAGGCACCATGGCCTCGCATCCGGGGGTGTACTGTCTGCGCACCAATTTACTGGACTGGGATGCGCAAGCGCTGTGGCAGACGTATTCGACCTTGACCGATATTGAGAGTGTATTTCGCAGCCTCAAAGGTGAGCTGGGCTTGAGGCCGGTATTCCATCAGATTGAAAACCGTGCGGATGGGCATTTGTTCATCACCGTGCTGGCGTACCAGTGCGTGCAGGTGATTCGCAAGACGCTCAAGGCTGTCGGCATCCATGATAGCTGGAGCAGCTTGAGGAACACCTTGTCAGTGCAGCAGCGCATCACGGCCAGCATGCAGCGCAGCGATGGGCGCACCATCCATATCCGCAAGGCCACCAAAGCGGAGCCAGCCTTGGTGCGCATTTACAACGCGCTGGGCATCAGCGCAGCTCCTGGCGGCACCAAAAAACTCATCGTTTAACCCGAAATTTACAAAAAACGCAACAGCCAAAAACTAGTACGCTCTAACGTATTGATTCTTAAGGGTATTTTTAGGTGGTTGTTAAAGTCCGGTTATGGGCATCGAGTTTGATATCGATCCTCAAAAACACGCTTCGGTCATGTTTATACCTAGCGGCGCTTTGTCTGAGTCAGCCAAGACGTGCCAAAAGGTTTGCGCAAACGGCAAATGCGCGAAGCGCAACGCAAAAACTAAAAATCAGCCCATCAAGCTTGCTGCCTTCCGATTGCTTCAGTCAAACGCATGTTCACCGGCGTTACCTTGCACCGCATAAAACGCATATCTGTTTTTGCCGGATGTCTTGGCATGGTACATCGCGGCATCAGCCTCGCGTATCAACGCATCCCTGTCGAGCGGGCCATCAGGCATGTAAAAACTCACGCCCAAGCTGGCCGACACCTGTAGGGGTACATCTGCAAAATCAACCGGCTCGCTCGCCACAGCCAGCAAGCGGCGCAACATGGGCACGGTATCTTCACGCGTTGGCAGATCGACCAGCACTGCAATAAATTCATCGCCACCGTTACGCGCCAGCGTGTCACCCTCTCGCAAAGCGGCGCGCATGCGGCCTGACAAAGTTTTTAGCAGCACATCGCCCGCCTGGTGACCATAGGTGTCGTTAACCGCCTTGAATCCGTCCAGATCAATGAACACGACGGCCACCAGAAGCTGGCGGCGCTGCGCCTGTAGCAGCGCTTGCTGCAAGCGGTCGGCTAGCAAAATACGGTTTGGCAAATTGGTGAGCACATCAAAACGGACCATGCGTTCCAGCTCATTTTGATAAGTTTTGATGGCCGTGATGTTGGTAAACACCGCCACATATTGCTGCACCGTGCCAGAAAAATCCGACACCGCGCTGATGGTAAGTATTTCTGCATACACCTCGCCATTTTTATGCCGGTTCCAGATTTCACCGCTCCAGCGCCCCTTGGTTTTGAGCTCATCCCACAACGCTTGGTAAAACGCCTTGTCATGCAGGCCAGAGGACAACATGCGCGGGTTGTGGCCGATAGCTTCTTCACGGCTGTAGCCTGAAATACGCGTGAACGCGGCGTTCACGTCGATGATGGTTCCATCTGCCGATGTAATGATGATGCCCTCGCCCGAATTGTCAAAAACGCAAGCGGCGTTGATACGCTGCAAGCGTTGCGACTCGGCTTGTTGCGCTTTCAATAGCCGCTGACGCCGGTAATACGCCAGCGCAAGCAGCACCACCAACAAGGCAGATGGCACTACCATGGCCAAAATGGTTTGCATTTCATGGCGCCAGGGCGCCAGCGCCACGTCGCGGTTCAGGTGCGACACCACCACCAACGGATACAACGACGACACCCTGAAAGCTGTCAACGTTGAGTCGCCGTTGACCAGCGTATGTTCAAACTTGCCAAATTCTTGCCCACCGCGCAACAGGGTTGGCATATTGTCAATGTGCGTTGCAAGCACATGCGATGGCAGGCCAGTGCTCATCAGCAGCACACCGTCCATGCGCAGCACTTCAACCATGCCGGTCTGCGGGTCGATTTGCTGCATCATGTGATTGACAAAAAAATCGGGATTCAACCCCACAAGCAGACGTCTGTCCGGCTTGCCTTCCAACGGGTAAGTGATCGGGATCACGCTGGTGGTAGCCCGCGCGCCCGGGTTATCTGCGGGCAACGCCTCCGGCTCGTTGAAATCACGCGCGCGCCAGGGTTTGCCAATGCGCAGAATGACCTGATCGCTCTGCGCCAGCGGCAAAAAATCTTGCGTGGCCACAACGCTGCCTACGTTGGCTGGGTTGGAACTCAGCACAATACGGTCTTGCGCATCGATTACGGACAAAGACCGCAGATGGGGAGCCTGACGCAACAAGCGATCCAGCGACGCAGTTGCGGCGGAGGCGTTGCCTTGAACCACCAAACGGTCATCGAGACTGGCCGCATTCAAAACGGTTGTGTTGACGCTTTGCGTCAGAAAATTTTCAAAACTGCGCGCCATCAGCGCCGACGCGCTCAGGCTACTGTGAATCGCATCACTACGCAGCAACCACAAGCTGTAGCTAGTCAAACTGGCGACCGCAGCGGCAAACGCCGCCAAACCCAGATAAAAAAACCACCGTTCTTGGGGGCGTGTCAACATCAATGCGCAAGGATGGGTTCAAGCTGATGCCGCTTAGCCGCCGCTTGCAAACGACCGTCGGCTTTGACGTCGGCGACAAATTTGTCCAGACGGGCATGCCACACGTCATCGCCTGGCGCCAGTGCGTAGGCATAAGACGTGATGTGGTAGGTTGTATCGGGCGTTACCAATCTGGCCCAGTCGGCATTGAACAAAAATCGCTGACTGAATGGGTAGTCAGTCATGAACACATCGGCCCGGCCCGACTGCACTTCTTGCTCGCGCGCGTTGGGCGTGTCCAGCACCACCAGGCGCGCTTTTTTCAGGCGGTCTTTCATGATGGGTTCGTGCAAGGTACCCTTGACAATCGCTACCACCGCCCCCGGCTGATCGATGTCGGCCCAGGTTTTGATACGGCGGTTGGTTTTGCTGGTAATGGCGTAAATGTCACTGGCCAGGTGCGGCTGGGTAAAACGCAAGCGCTGTTGGCGCTGCGGCGTGATGCCAATGGCAAACATCGCCACATCACACCGATTTTGCGTCACATCGTCGGCCAGTTTTGAAAACGAACTATCCACAAATTCGGTCTTGACGCCGAGGTCGTTGGCCAACGCGTGCGCCATGTCCACATCAATGCCGCTGAGCTGCTGCGTCTTGGGGTTGCGATAGGTGATGCCGTAGTAATCGGGCCAGATGCACACCCGCACCGCTTTGGCCGCTTGCACGCGCTGCAGCCGGTTGGGTTGCGCTACTGCCGCAGTGGTTTGTGCCGATGCCACAGTGGCACAAAAAAAGCTGGTCAAAAGAATCGCCCATGGAATGGTTTTCATAAAACCTCTTTTCAAAAGTTGACAACAGCTTGCCAGCGACAGGGTGCAATTCAAACTGATGCGCTGCAGGGCTTACTCCCTCTCCCTCGGGGAGAGGGAATCAGTCCACTCAATTTGAATCGCACCCCCAGCGACACGCCAAACTTTTCTGCCCAATCTTGCGCGCCTCCATGTAATAACGTTTTTCATGCGCCTGCCCCAATGAAAACGTTTTGCGTGGCAGGGCGCCGTCCAGAATGACCGTTTTGAACAGGTCAGATTTGTGCATACCAGCAAAATAAAAGCCAGCATTGCCCCGCCGCAAGGCCAGTCGCTCCAGCACGTCGGCCCCGTGCACGTAGTCTATTGCCTTCGCCCCACCACCGGCCAAAAACCGGTCCAAAAAAGGCTGCAGTGTTCCCACTGCAAGATTGGCCTCGGGCTGATCGATTTCAATCACCCCAAACCGTTGCCCGCCACCGATCATGCCCGCCATTTGCCTTCTACCACTGGCGCTGTCCACGCGTTGCTTCATCGCCTCTACTGAAGCGACTTCGGTGTAGCTGACACGATCACCCCATGTGGCTTTGAGCTCGGTCAGCACATCCGTTTTGCAACCCAACAGCAGCCGGTGAATGGCCTCAAATTCAAGCCCCTGGTCGTGCACATTTTCAAGCTCCACCAAGGCATAGCGGCTCGGGTGATCCACGCCAAAGCGCGCCTTGTTTTTGTCCCAGATCGCCTTCGCGGTGGCCAGCGAATGGTTGCCGTCGCCCATGGCGTACAACAACACCGGTCGGTCTGCACCCACGCCATATTTGGCCGCAAAGGTTTGCGGCTGCGCCAGTGTTCGCAGCGCTTGCACGACGCCCTGCTGCGCTTCATCTGTTACCGCATAACCTGCAAGATGGCCGCCACCTTGCATCAGTTCAACGTCGTAGAGCGGTACGAAACTGGCCCTGTCCGTCGTCAAGGGTTTGATCACCGTGTGCTCCGGGTCGTCGATCAACACCAGAATATGCGGCAACTCCAGCGCCGCCGATTCCCGAATCTTGATGCGAGGCGGCAAGCGATCCACAATCGTGCCCTCGGTAGCGCGAATCAGGCTGGCCGAACCCGCCGTGTAGTCGTAACACGCCAGGTCCAGGCACAACATGACACCGTGGCGGGTTCGCCCGCCGACGCTACGTTCAACGTAGATCATGCCCTCATGTGGAACCAGAACACCATCGCGCAGGTAATCTGTCATGGTCTGGCCAATGGCCGCAATACGCTCAGTCGCACCTGGTTTATCCAGATACACCTCGGGGAAAATCAGCTTGAGCGTGGAAGGTGCTGTACCCACCTGTTGTTCTACCTGTTGCCAATACTGCGGCTCGGCGGTGAACTGGTCACAGGCAATGACGGCCCACTTTTGCAAGTCGATGCCAGGGCCTGGCAAATAGATTTGCGGCACCTGAATGCCAATGTCATTGAAAGAAGTGTCCATGCGGTTCTTCGTTAGAAGCGCCTTAAGTTTGCTCAAGCGCCAATGCCTCAATCGGCGGGCACAGCGTCAGGGGCTACATCGTCTTCAGAAGCAAACAGGCGCTCTGCCAGCGCCAGCGCATCGGGGCGCAACAAGCGCTTACACCAGGCGGCCACCAATTTTTCGCCAACCGGCTCGGGCGTAAATGCGATACGCGTCACAACGCACGCCACCACGCGCGCGGCCACACCGGCAGCCACCAGAGCAGCCGCAAAACGGCTGGCTGCGTCGCCCATGCGAAATGCGTTGATGTTCGCCTTGACGATGCGTTCTCCCTTGCGGTGGAACAGTCGCTCCAGTTGTTGCTCAATCAACTTGGCCTCAAACGGCAGGTGCATGGCCGCAGCCCCCAGCACGACAATGTTTTGCACTTTGACACTACCCGCACGCGCCGCCAGACGGCTGGCATCCAGCGCAACCAGACGTGGTACCGAAAACAGCACCTGGTAGAGCGCATCGAGCGCCGGGTAGTTGGCCACGTTCACCATGGGCGTGATGTCCGTCACGATCCAACCTTCGGGGTGCAACTGCTGGCTGTAACGCAGCGCTTCCATGGGTTCCACCGACAACACCATGCTGGCGGAGCCTTGCGCGATCAGGTCACTGGCCACCGCCTGATCCGAGATGCGTACAAAGGCCGACACCGCACCACCGCGCTGCGCCATGCCATGCACCTCAGACTGCTTCAAAAACAGGCCAGCAGCGTGGATGGCATGATCAATGACCCCCGCCATGGTCAGCACACCCTGGCCTCCGACACCACAAACGACCAAGTCGTACTTCATGCCGCCACCACCTTGATCTGGCGCATTTGTTCACGCGTCTCCTTGATGTCCTTGATTTCTTTGGCATAGGTGACACAGGCCCGCCGCGCAATGATGACCGACAAACCCACATAGGCCAATTCTTCGCGAATCGTAGCCTTGGTGTCCTCTTTTTTGTGCGGTGAAGGCACCACAATGCGGATGTGCTCGCGTGGCACCCCCAGGCCAGCCACCAGGTCCACCACTTGTTCATCCGAGGCGGCGGTGGGTTGCCCGCCGGTCATGGCAATGATGCTGTTGTCGAGAATAAACACTTTGATGTTGGTGTTGTCGCGTGCGGCATCGAGCATGGGTACCAGCCCCGAGTGGCTGAACGTACCGTCGCCAATGACACACAACGACCGTTGCATACCAGCATGCACTACGCCAATGGCCATGCCAATCGAGGCACCCATGCACAGGCACGAATGAATACCTTGCAGCGGGCTCACGGCACCCAACGTGTAACAACCGATGTCGCCCATGACGCGCGCACCAGGTTCAAATTCGGCAATCACCTCATTGATCGCTTCGTAGGAGTCGGTGTGCGGACACTTGTCGCACAGACTCGGTGGCCTGCCAACCAGCACGCTGTTCAAGCCGGGAATGGCCAGTGACGGGAGGATGGGGACGCCAAAGCAAGTCTTGATGTCATCTTGTGACAGCTCCCCTGTGCGGGGCAGGTCGCCAGTGAGCTTGCCGCGAATGGGCAGCTCGCGCATCAGTCCCAACGCGCTGATGTAGCGCTCGATGAACGGATAGCCCTCTTCGATGACCCAAATCTCGCTGGACGCATCCATCAGCAATCGAATTTTTTGCACCGGCAAAGGGTAGCAGCCGACGCGCAGCACGTTGTAGTCGGCCAATTTTTCACCCAACGCCTCCTGCAAGTAATTCCACGCCAGGCCGCTGACCAAAATGCCGGGGCGATTGCTTTCGCGCAGCATTAACGCATTCACCGGGTGCGACTCGGCGTAGGTTTGCAAGGTTTTTTGTTTGTCAACCAGGTTGGCGAAGGCGCGACGCGCATTGACGGGTAGCAAAATAAAGCGCGTCGGGTCCGCCACAAACCGCGCTTCGTTGGGTTCGCGCCGCTTGTGCATTTTGACCAAGGAGCGGCTGTGTGCCAGGCGCGTTACCAAGCGCACCAGTACCGGCACCTGAAACTGCTCTGACAAGTCAAAAGCCTCACGCATGAAGTCATAACACTCCTGCTGATTGGCCGGCTCCAGGCACGGCACCATGGCAAAGTCGGCAAAGTAGCGCGAGTCTTGTTCGTTTTGCGAACTGTGCATCGATGGATCATCTGCCACCACCAGCACCAGCCCCCCGTGCGCACCGGACACGGCTGCGTTCATGAACGGGTCGGCCGCCACGTTCAAACCCACGTGTTTCATCGACACCACGGCGCGTCGACCGGCATAGGACACGCCCACACCCTCTTCCAGCGCCACTTTTTCGTTGGTGGACCACATGCCGCGCACCGGTAGCTCGTGCGCCTTGGCATAGTCTGCAATGGTTTGGTAAATCTCGGTTGAAGGCGTGCCTGGGTAGGCAAATGCGGCACTGATACCGGCATCAATGGCACCACGCGCAATGGCCTCGTCGCCGAGCAAAATCATTTCAGACATGAGGGTTCCTGTTGTGATAGTGATTGATGGATCAAAGTACGCTATTTAAAATGTAGCTATGTCTTTATATTGTATATAAGGTTAAACGCGCCAAATGAGGTGAAACTTACAAAACCAGACAGATGTTTACCTAAACGTCTCAAACCCCACCACCCGTCATGAAATACATAGCGTGAAATCCATCACCATAGAGAATCAGGTCTGACCGGGTAGTACAGGTAGAATTCTTCGCGTCAGGAGAGAGCCAGCCCTTTGAGGCAGCCGCCGAAGGCGCAGAACCGTTGATCGCAGCGGTTTGAACGCTCAGGCAAAAGGACTGACCAACGCAGCAAGTCTGTAAGGCTTGCTGCGACACCCCACTGGAGAGAGGTTACGCGCTGGTCAAACAGCGCCGCTGACCCACCGAAGGAGCAACCTGCCAGCCATGACGCGTATCGCGTCGCGACCGCAGCGAATCTCTCAGGTAAAGCGGACAGCGGGGGCAGCGCAAGGCCAAAAGCATTGGACCTTGCATTTTTTTGACCTGCCCCTGGAGCGACACCATGTCCGCCTCACCCGATACCTTGTTGAAAGTTCCCCTTAATGACCTGCACGTTGCGCTGGGCGCGCGCATGGTGCCGTTTGCCGGCTACAGCATGCCGGTGCAATACCCGCAAGGCCTGATGGCCGAGCACAAGCACACACGCAGCGCCGCTGGCCTGTTTGACGTCTCGCACATGGGCCAGTTGCGGCTGGTCGGGCAAGACGCAGCAGCCGCGTTCGAATCGATCATCCCGATGGACGTGATCGACCTGCCCGTGGGCAAGCAGCGCTACGGCCTCTTGACCAATGACGCAGGCGGCATCATCGACGACCTGATGTTCTTCAAAAAGAGCGCCACCGAGCTGTTTGTCATCGTCAACGGCGCGTGCAAAGTGGGCGACATCGCGCACATCCAGGCCAAGATTGGCACACGCTGCCAGGTCATCCCGATGCCCGAATACGCGCTCTTGGCGCTGCAAGGCCCCAAAGCCGTGAACGCCTTGTCGCGGCTGGCTCCGGGCGTGGAAAAACTGGTGTTCATGACCGGCGGCAACTTCAGCGTCAACACCAATAGCGGAAAAATCGACGTGTTCCTGACGCGCAGCGGCTACACCGGCGAAGACGGCTTTGAAATCTCGGTACCCGCCACGCAAGCCCTGGTGCTGGCCACCGCCCTGCTGGCACAACCCGAGGTGAAACCGATTGGCCTGGGCGCACGCAACTCGCTGCGCCTGGAAGCCGGCCTGCCGCTCTATGGCAACGACGTCGATACCACCACCACGCCGGTAGAAACCAGCCTGCAATGGGGCATTCAAAAAGTACGCCGCAGCGGTGGCGCACGCGCTGGTGGTTTTCCAGGTGCTTCAAAAATACTAGCTGAACTTGCAGCTACAACGGGGGCTACAAGCCGAAAACGTGTCGGACTGATGGCGCTGGAGCGGGTGCCCGTGCGCGAACACGTTGAAATCCAGAGCACCAGCGGCGAGAAGATTGGCGAAGTCACCAGCGGCCTGCTTGGCCCCACCATCGACCAACCCATCGCCATGGCTTATGTGCCGCCCGCCTACGCCGCGCTGGGCACGCAAGTGAACGCCATCGTGCGCGGCAAAGCGGTGCCGATGAAGGTGGTCGCCATGCCCTTTGTCCCCACCAACTATTACCGCGGTTAGATTGCGCAATCCGTCATCCCCTGCCGCATGTCATTTGCAAAACAACGTCTAGCGGCGTGCGTTGGGCACGTAACGCAGCGGAATAAAGGAGGAGGTTTGGGCAACGCCCAAACCGGGGGACATCCGCGGAGTTGCGCGCCCGACGTGCGCTGCGGGTAAAACTACAGGTCATTCAAATTTTTCCACTGTTTTCAAACTTTTCAACGGAGCATCACATGAGCATCAAATACACCCCCGACCACGAATGGGTCAACCTGTCCAACGGCATCGCCACTGTCGGCATCACGCAGCATGCGCAAGACGCGCTGGGCGATGTGGTGTTTGTCGATCTGCCTGAAATCGGCAAGGCCTACGCCAAGAAAGACGCCGCAGCCGTGGTCGAGTCGGTCAAGGCCGCCGCTGATGTCTATATGCCTGCCAACGGCACCATCACCGAGGTCAACGAAGCGCTGCGCGCCGACCCGGCACTGGCCAACTCCGACCCGCTGGGCGCGGGCTGGTTCTTTAAATGCAAGCTCGACAACGCGGCTGACCTGAACGCGCTGATGGACGAAACCAGCTATACCAAGTACGCCGCTGACAACGCGCACTAAAGACCACAACGAGGTTTCCCATGCCCACCCCCACCCTTTCCGCGCTGGAAAACGCCAGCGAATTCAGTGCGCGCCACATTGGCGTGAGCGCTGCCGACGAAGCCGTCATGCTCAAGGCCGTGCAGGCCAAATCACGCGCCGCACTCATCAAGCAGATCGTGCCGCGGGCCATTGCCCGCAAACAGCCCATGGCGATCCCGCCGGCCATTCCTGAGGCCGCCGCACTGGCCGAGCTCAAAGCCATCGCATCCAAAAACAAGGTGCTCAAGAGCTGCATCGGCCAAGGCTATTACGACACCTTCACGCCCGGCGTGATTCTGCGCAACATCCTGGAAAACCCGGCCTGGTACACCGCCTACACGCCCTACCAGGCCGAAATCAGCCAGGGCCGCATGGAAGCGCTGGTCAACTTCCAGACCATGATCATGGACCTGACCGGCATGCCCATGGCCAACGCCTCCATGCTCGACGAAGCCACCGCTGCGGCCGAAGCCATGACGCTGGCTCGGCGCGTGAGCAAATCCGCGTCCAAGCGCTTTCTGGTCGATGCCGAGGTGCTGCCACAAACGCTGGCGGTGATTCGCACCCGCGCGCAGCCACTGGACATCGACGTGGTGGTGTGCGCTGCAGATCAACTGGCGGCACAAGATGGCTTTGCCGTGCTACTGCAATACCCAGGCACCAGCGGCGTGCTGCGTGACGACCGTGCACTGATCACGGCCGTCAAGGCCAAAGGTGCGGCGGTCATCATGGCCGCCGACCTGCTGGCGTTGACCGTGCTCACCCCCCCCGGCGAACTGGGCGCCGACATTGCCATTGGCAGCACGCAGCGCTTTGGCTGCCCGATGGGCAACGGTGGCCCGCACGCCGCCTACATGGCGTGCCTGGATGCGCACAAACGTGCCATGCCCGGTCGTCTGGTGGGCGTGAGCATCGACGCCCACGGCAACCCGGCCTACCGGCTGGCACTGCAAACGCGCGAACAGCACATCCGGCGCGAAAAAGCCACCAGCAACATCTGTACCGCGCAGGTGCTGCCCGCCGTGGTCGCCAGCATGTACGCGGTGTACCACGGGCCAGACGGCCTGCAACGCATCGCCCAGCGCGTGCACCAGTACGCCTGCGTGCTGGCGGCCAGCTTGCAGAGTCTGGGCTACAAGCTCACCTCCAGCACCTTTTTTGACACCCTCACGGTGTCAGTGGCCAAGCCCGCTGCGGTGATCAAAATCGCCTTAGCTCAAGGCATCAACCTGCGCCAGAGCAGCGCCAGCACGGTGTCGCTCAGCCTGGACGAAACCACCACCCGCGCCGACGTGGCGCTGCTGTGGTCGATCTTTGCGCAACCGGCGGTGTGCCCGAAACAGCGCGTGCGCAAACCCGACTTTGACGCACTGGCCGCCAGCGTGGCCAGTGCCATCCCCAGCGCCTTGCAACGCCGCAGCCGCTACCTGCAACACCCGGTGTTCAATAGCTACCACTCTGAGACCGGCATGCTGCGCTACATCCGCCGCCTGTCGGACTTTGACCTGGCGCTGGACCGAAGCATGATCCCGCTGGGCAGTTGCACCATGAAGCTCAACGCCACCAGTGAGATGCTGCCCATCACCTGGCCTGAGTTTGCGCAGATCCACCCCTTTGCCCCGGCCGAGCAGCGCGCCGGTTACGCCCTGCTGGACGTACAACTGCGCGCCTGGCTGTGCCAGGCCACGGGCTACGCGGGCATCAGCTTGCAACCCAATGCTGGGAGCCAGGGCGAATATGCCGGCATGATGGCCATCCGTGGCTACCACTTGTCGCGCAAACAGCCGCAGCGCAACATCTGCCTGATCCCCAGCAGCGCGCACGGCACCAACCCGGCCAGCGCCACCATGGCCGGCTTCAAGGTGGTGGTGACCGCGTGCGACGCCAACGGCAACGTCGACATGGCCGACCTGAAAGCCAAGTGCGAGGAGCACAGCGCCAACCTGGGCGCGATGATGATCACCTACCCCAGCACCCATGGCGTGTTTGAGGTGCAGGTGAAAGACCTGTGTGCGCTGGTGCACAAGCATGGCGGGCGGGTGTATGTCGATGGCGCCAACATGAACGCGCTGGTGGGCTTGGCCGCACCGGGCGAGTTTGGCGGCGACGTGAGCCACCTGAACCTGCACAAGACCTTTTGCATTCCGCATGGCGGCGGCGGCCCTGGCGTGGGACCGGTGTGCGTGGTGCAAGACCTGGTGCCGTTCCTGCCGGGCAAAGGCGTGGGTGCAGTTTCAGCCGCACCCTTGGGTAACGCCTCGGTGCTGCCGATTTCATGGATGTATTGCCGCATGATGGGGGCTGCCGGATTGCAAGCCGCCACCGAGGTCGCCATCCTGAGCGCCAACTACATCAGCGCACGGCTGGCGCCCTACTACCCCACGCTCTACACCAGCGTGCCGGTTGAAGGTCAACCGGGCCGCGTGGCACACGAGTGCATTCTGGATGTGCGCCCGCTCAAAGACCGCACAGGAGTCGGTGCGGAGGACGTGACCAAACGCCTGATGGATTACGGCTTTCACGCGCCCACGCTGAGTTTTCCGGTGCCGGGCACGCTGATGGTGGAACCCACCGAGAGCGAAACGCTGCAAGAGCTGGAGCGCTTCATCGACGCCATGATCGCCATTCGGGGCGAGATCGCTCGGGTTGAGTCCGGTGAATGGCCGCGTGACAACAACCCGCTGGTAAACGCCCCGCACACCGCCGCTTCGCTACTGGAATCAGAGTGGTCCAAGCCCTATTCGCGAGGGCTGGCAGCGTTTCCGGTGCCCGACCTGAAAGCCAGCAAATACTGGCCACCGGTGGGACGCATCGACAACGTCTATGGCGACCGCAATCTGGCTTGTGCGTGTATTGCGGTGGGTGAGTAATCTTGGCCTGATCTGTTTTCCAAATAGCCTGAAACCGCTGTGGGAGGGCGATACAGCTTAAACCCGCAGCGCACGCTGGGTATCCGACTCCGCGAATGTCCCCCGGTTTGGGCGGTGCCCAAACCTCCTCCTTTATTTGGCAAAACCCCAAGTCCACGCTGCGTCAGATACCCAACGCACGCCGCTAGACCTTGTTGCTCTCCACATCGACAAAGCTCGCGGTGGACGGTGACTTTTGCGGCGTAGAGCGCAGCGGCTGGCTTTGGCGGCCGACGATTTCGGGTACCCCCGTATGAGGAGGCCGCCAAAGACTGCCGATGCGCGGTGTCAGCGCACTAAAAAGCTAACTCTTGCTGTTTTGAGCAGGCCACGCAGCCACTTTGACGGACTGAGACTATGGGGCATGTCAACTACCGCATACAGCACAATGGCATCGTTCATCCCCAATTTTGAAAGCACCCTCTCGTGATCTCCCGACCCCTTGACCCTGGCGAAGCCTTTTTCTTTTTGTCCGACCATGTGTCGTGCATGAACTTTGTGGTGTTTGCCCAGCGCAGCAACGCCCTGCCCCTGGAACGTATTCAACCCGCGCTGAACGTGCTCCAGCAAGAAAACGCTCTGCTGCAAGTGCGCATTGACTGGACTGAGCAGAACGGCCTGCGGTTTGAACCCGCACCCACGCATCCGATCGCGCTGCACCGTCACCAAACTTCGCAAGACAACTGGCAAGCCATCATCGAGGCAGAACTGTCGCAGCCCTTTGCCGTGGGCTCTGCACCGCTGATACGTTGCCACGCCATCACGCTGCAAGACGGGCAATCCACCTCCAGCGTACTGGCACTGACCTTTCACCATGCCATTGCCGACGGTCGCAGCGGTGTGGCGCTGCTACGCCGCTTGCTGGCGCTGATCGCGCAGCCAAAGGCACTATCAAAGCATGCAGACCCTGCAACACTGCCACCGATGAGCGCCTTGATGCCCGCCCCTTACCGCTGGGCGGATCAGCCTCAAGCCGCCAAAGCGTTGCGCAGCACCCTGATTGGTGACTACAAACGCTTTGGTGCCCTGTCGCCGCTGCCATGGCTGGCCAACCAGGCCAGCGATCGCAGTCCGCGTTTCATCCAGGTGGCACTGCCCGCAGCGGTGGGGCAGGCGCTACGCTCGCGCACCCGGCAAGCCGGCACCACCGTGCACGGGCTGATTTGTGCGGCGCAATTGCTGGCGCAGCGCACTTTGCAGGCCGATGAAGAACGCAGCACCTTTTTTCTGTCGTGCCCGGTTGATCTGCGACCACACCTAGAGTCCACGCCGTCGACCGAGCCAACCGCGATGCTGATCTCGCTGATCTCCAACACCTTCCAGCTTGACGCCAGCACCACGCTGTGGCCGCTGGCACACGCCATCGTTGAACAGACCCGTTTGCAGATGGCGCGCGGGGAAGGCCATTTGCTGTACTGGCTCTACGGGCTCACCGGTGCACCCGTACCCCCAACCCAGTTGGAGGCCTTCCGCCAAAAGGCACTGGCGTCGCTACCCAACACCATGGTCAGCAACATCGGCGCCGTGCCCTCCGTGGCCGAAGACCCAGACGTGCAAGCCATCTCTTTTGCGCTGTGCCCCATGCCCTACCAGACGCTGTTTACCGCCGCCAGCAGTTACGCGGATCAACTGATCCTGAACGTCGGCTTTGACGCGCAACGCGTCAGCCCGGCGCATGCAAGCGTTTTGACGCAGCAGATGCAAGACATTTTGTGCGCCGCTAGTAGCAACGTCGTTTAACGACGCCCATCCAAATCGGCCAACTGCTCGCTGGAGCTTTCCAGACGGCTCGCCAGAATTCCCGCGATGTTGCGGTAGATGATTTGTGCGCTTTCCGCGTTGGCATCGACACGATAGCGGTCAAAACGCATGATGATGCTGTCTTTGAGTGCACGCACCGTGGCCGAGCGCACGTGTCTGCCCACCAGCGCCATCTCACCAAAACAATGCCCAGGGCCGAGTCGGGCCAACTCCACTGCGATGGGTGGCTGGCCTTTTTCGATACGTACCTCACCGCTGATCAGCACATAAAACGCGTCACCCACCTCGCCTTCGGCGCACACAACCACGTTGGCCTGCACTGAAAAATGCTGCGCCAAAGCCAGCGTACGCCCAAGACATTCGGCTGACATGCCACTGAAGACCGGCACACGTTGGCGAATTTTTTGCACCATCACCGGGTCCAACTGCACAGCATCCACACGCGGCAACATCTGGGCGCGCACGTTCTCGGCAGAAAACTGGATGATGGCCGGATCAATTTTCATGATCAGCCATGTTACCCGGCAACGCAGCCAGCCCACCACTGCGCCAGACCTTTTGTGCTACGGCTTGGCGCAACACGCCTGCTTGGGGTACCACCAGTGTCAAACTGGTCTTGGCCCGCGTGATGCCGGTGTAGAGCAGCTCACGCGTCAGCACCGGTGCAGCACGGTCGGGCAGCACCAGCGCCACGTGGTCAAACTCGGAGCCCTGCGACTTGTGCACCGTCATGGCTAGCACGGTCTCTACCGCGTCCAGCCTGCTGGGCAACACCCAGCGCACCTGGGTCGGGTCGGCCGCGGCAAACGCCACCCGCAGGCCACGCTCCGTGGGCAGGCACAAGCCCACATCGCCATTCATCAACCCCAGGTTGTAGTCGTTGCGCGTGACCATCACCGGGCGGCCTACGTACCAGCCCTCGGCAGCAAAACCCAGCGCGTGGGCCAAGGTGCGATTCAAAGCCAGCACGCCCCACGGCCCTTCGCGCAGCGCGCACAGCACTTGAAACTGCCCGAAAGCCCTCAACGCTTCCAGCGCCTGAGCGTCGCTGCAAGGCGCAGCGTGTGGTGCGGACATTGCCGCCATCTGCTCCAGCCACTGTTGCCAACCGTGTCGCGCCAGGGCGGTCAGGCTGGTGTGCATCTGCGCGCTGGCGGTAATGCGCGTCACGCTGGCTGTTTGCGAAGCGCTCCACGCTGGCGCGGCCTCCAACAAATCTGCCACCGCAGCGCGATCCCCCGCGTTCACCGCGCTGGCCCATTGGCCAATGGTGCTGGCCGCGGCAAAACGGTGGCTGCGGCGCAGCATCACGGTCTGCTGCGCCAGCTCTGTACCGCTACCCGCCCAGGCGCTGACGTCCTGCCCCGTGGTGGCTGCCAGCCATTGCACGCTGTCGGCACGGTAGCCACCGGCTGGTGCGCCCGCACACAGTTGCCCCATGACTGCGCCTGCTTCGACCGACGCCAACTGGTCTTTGTCACCCAGCAGAATCAGGCGCGCGCTCACCGGTACGGCAGCCAGCAAGCGCGCCATCAACTCCAGGTCAATCATCGAGGCCTCATCGACCACCACCACGTCCAGCGCCAGCGCGGGGGGTGGCGTGGCCTGGACGCTGGCACGCACCTGCAGCAGTTTGTGCAGCGTTTGCGCCTGGGTCGGCAGATGCGCCTGCATGGCTGCGGGCAATTGCTGCACTGCGCGGGTGATCGACTCGCCCAGCCGCGCCGCCGCCTTACCGGTGGGTGCGGCCAACGCCATGTGCAAGGGCGCGGCACTTTGCGACTGCAACAGCGCCAGCAAGCGCACCACGGTGGTGGTCTTGCCCGTGCCTGGCCCACCGGTGATCAGAGTGAAGCGCCCACGCGCGGCCAGCGCGCACGCCACCTTTTGCCAATCGGGCTGGGTCGCTGGCTCAGACCCCGGAAAAAGCTGATCCAAGGCCTGTGCCAGCGTGCCGGGTGTGGCGTAAGGCTGCGCCAAACGCGCCCGTATGGACACCCGAATGGTTTGTTCGGCCTGCCAATTGCGTCGCAGATACAAACGCCCCTGTTGCAGCACCAGCGGGCTGGCGTCACCCTGCGCCCAAGGCAGACTGGCGGCGGCCGGGGTCAAATCCGCAGGCAACTGCGCTTGCAAGCGCGCCTCCCAGCCCAGGTAGGCTACGCCGTGGTGCGTCAGCACTGCAAGGTCCAGGCAGGCATGGCCGCGCCCAAACTGGTGACTGACCAAGGCTGCCAGCCAGGCGTGACGCGCATCAACGCTGGGCTGCGCTTCTTGCAGAAAGCGGGCTAGCGACAGGTCCAACGTGGTCAGGGGCAAGGCGTGCGATGCACCTAGCGCATCGATCTGCGCGCTGGCGCACAACTCTTTGTCTTGCATGAGAAGGGTGGCTTGCATGGGCTCTGAGGATGCCAGCATGGCCAGGTATTAATTTCCGGGCCAGCGAGCAGGGCTCTGTCGGTGATGAAGGCATGCCAATACCGACACGCGGTGATCGTTCAACAGTTCAAAGTGAAGCGCATAAGGAAAGCGCCGCAGCAGGATGCGCCGAAATCGGTCACGAGTTGCGGGAAAAGCCTCAGGATTGCGGCCGAGTTGCTCTTCTGCCGCAGCAATGACCCGTAAAAAATCTCCTCCCAACCCGTAACTTCGCGCCTCGTACCAAGCAAAGGCTTCGGCAATTTCCGCTTGCGCGGGAGGCTCAAAGACAACTCGCCAAGTCACAGATGGACACCCAGCGTTTCGGCAATCTGGGCCAGGGTTTTCCCAGCGGCGGGGTGACTGTCACGCCAATTGGCGCGGCGTACCAATTCATCAAGAACTTCCGGGCGTGTCTCCGGTGTGGACTCGACAAAAAACTCATCCCAGAGGTCTTCTACCAATTGCAAGCGCTCGAATCGGCCTAGATGTTCAATGGGTTGCAGTGTGGTTTTCATGGGCAAAGTTTAGCGCGACCTGACGCAGCACACCATCCTGACCGACATCATGATCGTGGCCGCCGGTCGGCCCGGCCTGATCGTGCCGCAAATGGTGATCTTGACCCGTTCAACCCCCCTCACCCGCCTGCGGTTGACAAAACGCCTTATCCAACGCCTCGATCAGCGCGCGCGGCGGCTTCAGGTGCAGCACGCCGCAATTGGCCTGGCCCGCACCGCGCAAGAACACATACAGCGCGCCGCCCACATGGCGGTCGTAGTCGTAGTCGGCCAAGCGCGCCTTGAGTAACCGGTGCAGCGCCAACAGGTACAGCGTGGCCTGCACGTCGTAGCGGTGCGCCAGCATGGCGTGTTGCAACTGCGCGGCAGCGTAGTCGGGCAGCTTGTTGGACTTGTAATCCAGCACGTAATAGCGCCCCTGATGCAGCAGCACCAGATCCATGAAGCCGGTCAACATGCCTTGCAACTGGCGCGGCTGCAAGGGCGCACGTGCCACGCCCGGCCACACCTGGGATGTGATGAGCTGATCCAGTGGCGCGCTGCCCAGGCTGTGCACGGGCAGGCTGAAACCCATCTCTGGCCACATATCCTGCGCCTGTAACGCTTTCAATTGAATAGCTCGTTGCGCTTGATTGACAAGGGCTAGAGGCATTTTTTGCTCTACAACTTGCTGCACCCAGACGGGCAGCAGGGCGGCGTGCTGCGGGCTCAGGTTCAGGCGCCGGCTGCTGCGCGCCAGCAGCGCCGTCCATTCCTGCGCCACCTCGATAGAGGTACCAGCACCCGCGCCCGGCCAGCCATGGCGGGCTTGCCATTCCAGCAAGTCATGCAGCAGCGTGCCGTAGGCGCTGCCCGCCGGAAAATCGTTCCACGCTGAAGCACTGGTCAGCAAATCCGGCGCGGGCTGCATGCCGTCAGGCGTGGGGTCTGGCATGGCGTTCAGCGCGGGGTCGGATGCGTCCAGGCGGTGGTCGGTCTGGGCATCTTGCAGGCGCTCGTCGAGTTCGCTGCCCGCACTGACCTCCGGTGCGCTGGCGTGCGCCAGATCCCGCGTCAATGCGCTGAAACTGGCGCTCCACCAGCGGACAGACAACTGCCGCTGCACTACCCGTGCGCCCTGGTGCACGGTGGCCGTCAACACCGGCTCAAACAAATCAAGCGTGGCAGCGGGTGCGGTCAGCACCGCAATGTCAGCGCAGGCCCAGCGCTGCAAACACGCCCACAAGTCCCCCGGTGCGCTGCGCCCGAGCAGCGCCGACAAGGCGCTTTTGACCATTGGCGTCTTGCCTTCTACATCGCCACCCGCCTGCGCTACGCCCAGCCACAGCGCTTGTTTGGCGCGGGTGAGTGCCACATACAGCAGGCGAATGTCTTCGGCCAGACGCTCGGTGTCCGGGCGGCCGCTGTCTTTTTTTTCTTCCTTGTACAGCGACACAAAAGGCAAAAACACCAGCGGGTATTCCAGCCCCTTGGCTTTATGCAGCGTCACCACCTGCACCAAGTGGGCATCGCTTTCCAGCCGCAATTGCGCCGCCTCGCCGCTGGTTTTAGGGTGCAGCAACTGCTGCGCCAGGTAGCGCAACAGCGCACCCTCCCCCTGTAGCTGTAGCGACTGCGCTTGCAGAAGTTCGCCCAGGTGCAGCAGGTTGGTCAGGGCGCGCTCGCCCTGCGCCGGGTCTTGCAGCAGGCGCGCGGCCAACCCCTGGTCGTGCAGCAGACGGCTCAGCATCGGCAAAAAGCCTTGCGTGCGCCAGACGCGCTGCCACTGCATGAACTGCTCCACCAGCGCGTCCCAGGCGGCCTCATCAGCCAGCACGGCGTGCAAGGCTGGCCAACTCAAGCCCCAGGTGAGCGTGGCCAACGCGGCGCGCAGCAGCCGGTTGTTGCCCGGGCTGGCCACGGCGCGCAAGATGCGCCACAGGTCTTGCGCCTGCGCGCTGGCAAACACACTGTTGCGCTCTGACAGATATACGCTGCGCACGCCGCGCAGACGCAATGCCTCACGGATGGCAGCGGCCTCGCTCCAGTCACGCACCAGCACCGCCATGTCACCGCTGCGCGCGGCGCCACTGTTCAAAAGCGCCACCATCTGCGTGGCAAACACGGCTGCCATGTCGGCCAGCAACACAGGTTTGGTCGGCGTCTTGTCATAGGGCAGATGCCACACCGTCATGGCCGTTTGCGGCTGGCCTGCCACCTGCAAGGGCAGCACGTCGGGGTTGCTGGCGGTCACCGGCAAAAACGGCACACTGCCAAACGGCGCGCTGGCCTGGCCAAACACGGTGTTCACCGCCGCCACCACACCTGCTGTGGAGCGGTAATTGCCCGGCAGCGTGTAAATGCCCTGCACCTGCTCACGCGCCTGTAGATAAGTGGCCAGATCGGCGCCACGAAAGCTGTAGATGGCCTGCTTGGGGTCACCAATCATGATCAGGCCCCGGGCCGGGTGTGGCACGTTATCGACAGACAAGGCAGGGGCACCGCCGGCATTCATATTACGCGGGCCGCCATAGATTTTGCTCAAGCTGCCAAACTGCCAGGGGTCGGTGTCCTGAAACTCATCGACCAGCGCCACCGGGTATTGCGCGGCAATCGCCGCGGCCAGTCGGCCGTCCGGGGCTTGCAGAGCGCGGTACAGGTTTTGCAGCAAATCTGAAAAATCAAACTGCGCCGCTTGCGCCTTGGCGCTGCGGTAGGCGCGGTCAATGGCCTGCGCGGCGTGCGCCAGCAAGTCGTCCACCACCTGCGGCTCAGCCTGCAGATGGGTGTGCAGCGCCTCGATCTGGTCCAACACCGGCCACCGCGCCGCCTGCGCCCAGCCTTTGTCAACCAGGGTGGTGGAGCTGAAACGAGCCAGCGTTTCGGCGTCAATGTCGCCGCCTTGCGCCCAATCGGCCATCTGTTCCAGCCAGCCCGGCAGCCAGTTGGCGCGGTAGTTTTTAAGGATTTTGGCGCTGGCGACGTCTTCAATGGCCTGGATCACAGGCGCCTTCCAGCCCAGCCGCGCCGGTGCTTCCAACGCTACACGCTGGCGCTGCCACACCGCCCAGCGCGCCAGCAGCACATCCGGCGCTTGCGCTGCGGCAGGCGCGCCGCCCGGTGCGAGTTCGGACAGCTTCCACAGCGCCGCCAGCTTGTTGTGCAACTCCTGCGGTGTGCTGCCAATTGGTTTGAGCGCCTGCAACGCGCTGGCATCCAGCGCGTAAAACCAGCGCCGCCAGTAGTCTTGCACGCAGCGCAGACGCAAGTTGTCGGCATCTTCCAGGCGGGTTTGCTCAAACAGGCTGGCGCTGTCAAAGGCGTGGGTTTTGAGCATGCGGCTGCTCCAGCCGTGAATGGTGAAGATGGCCGCCTCGTCCATCCACTGCGCCGCCAGGTCCAGCCGCCAGGCACACAGTGACCACTGCTCAGGGGCGATCTGGCTGCGCAGCTGCCTTAAAAAGTCATCGCCCGGCGCGCCGACCCGATCGGCAAAATAACGTGCGCCCTGCGCCAGCCGCTCGCGCACACGCTCGCGCAACTCGGCAGTAGCCGCCTCGGTAAACGTCATCACCAGAATCTGCGGCGGGAACAGTCCTTCGCGCAGGGGCAGATTGGCCCGCACATGGCCCAGCACCAGCCGCACATACAGCGCCGCCAGCGTAAAGGTTTTGCCCGTGCCCGCCGATGCCTCGATCAGTTGCAAACCGCTCAAAGGCAGGCTCAAAGGGTCCAGGGTGAAGGATGCGGGCATGTTCATGCGGCCCCCTGTTGCGACACATCCGCATGCGCCAGCAAGTCGCCGTACAGCGTGGTTGCCCAGCCGGGCAGGCCTTCACGCAGATCGTCATAGCTGGCAAACACGCGCTGCAGGTAGGCCGATTCGGCCAGTTCACCCCCGTATTGACCGCCGTCGAAGGTGGCTTGCGCGGCCTCGTGCGGGTCTTTGGGGGGTTTACCCGCTGCGGTCAGTGCGGCGTTGCGCTGCTCGGCCAGCAGGTAGTCCCAGGCGGTTTTGCAAGCCACCGGTAACGGGGCTTGCCACGCTTGCGCGTAGGCTTGTAGCAAGCACAGCAACATGTCGCGCGCCATTTGCGCATCCAGCGGATGGAACACCACCTGGCCATCGACGCCGATCTGCACGCTGGTGAGATTGAGCCCGCTGGCACACGCCGCCAGATGCTGCACCCACAAGCCGACCAGCACATGGCCACGCGCGGCCCAAGCGCCTTTTTTGCCGGTGAGCACCGCACCGGTGCGCGCGGCGATGCGCAAGCAAGGGCCCGGCGCTGCATCAACCGGGTTTTGCCCGAACAGATCGGTCAGCGCGCCGGTCAAACGCCAACTGTCAGAGGCGGAGCGCTCCAGCGGCATACCCACGCTGGGGGTCAATGCGCCACTCAACTGCCAGCCGTCAGACGCCTCTTGTGCCGACCATTCCAGATTCACCGCCACCGCAGGCAGCGCGTGCGCATAGCGCGCGCGCCACAGCGCCTGCGCTTGCAGCACGGTGCTGGCCTGGGTCATCAACTGCGCGGCCGTCTGCTGGCCAAACCCAGCCAGCGGCAGCTCACCCGCACCTTGCAACCGCGCCAGCGCCTGCGCGTCACCACCACCTGCCAACAACGCTGCGCCGGCGTTATGCGACTGCAAAGCATCCAGCGCAAAGGGTTCCAGCGCCTGCTCCTGCTCGTCGAGGCTGTCAAATTCCACTTGTAGCCGCTGTCGAAAGAACACCTCTACCGGCTGGCGCAGCAGGCGCTGCAAATCGATCAGGGTCAGGGTCTGCGGGGCGGCTACAGCAGCGGGTTTCGCTATTGTTTCGATGGCTGCTTGCACTTGCTGCACCAGGGCTAGAGGCCGAATGTGTTCCCAATTCTGGTCATACGTCCAAAAGCCCGAACCGGCTTCAAAATAGGCGTTGGAAAACGCTTGCAGCGGCTGCGCCTGGGGCACGCGGGCTGGCGCCCAGCAGGCGTTGACGTGGTCGAGCAACTGCGCCACCAGCACCGAGGGCGGGCGCACCGAGTTGTCAGCCGCGCTGCGGCCTTGCCAACTGACATAGAGTATTTGCCGGGCGCTGAGGATGGCTTCCAGAAACAAATAGCGATCGTCTTCGCGGCGCGAGCGGTCGCCCGCGCGCCAGCTGGCCGCCATCAGGTCAAAGTCGCGCGCGGCCTGCACACGCGGGTAAGCGCCGTCGTTCATGCCCAGCAGGCAAATCACCTGAAACGGAATGGCGCGCATCGGCATCAAGGTGCCAAACTGCACCCCGCCGCCAAAAAAGCGCTGCTGCAAGCCGTCTTGCGAGATCTGCGACAACCAGTGCTCACGCACCACCTCCAGCGCCAGGGGGGTATCGAGCCGCGCGGCGGCGCAGGCTTGCAGCCAGGCGTCCAGCGGGTCAAGCAGGCGGCTCAGGGCGCGCTCGTCCGCGTCGTCGGCCGGGCGGAAAAACTGCGCTACCAGCGCTTGCAGCGTTTGCCCCCACTGCGCCGGGGTTTGCTCGCGCTGCAGCGTGGGCAGCGTGCGCTCCATGGCGTCCAGCCAGTCCAGCAGACCAGCGGCCAGCGGCGCGTCCAGACCGTTCAAGGCCGGCTGCGGCAATATGCCAGCCCACAGCTCACCGGCGCCCACGGCGTAGCCCAGCAGCAAGCGGCGCAGACCAAACGCCCAGGTGTTTTGCGCCAAACCTTCTGCGCTTTCGGGCAGGCCCCAGGCCAGGCGGTGCGCGCCGTCCAGCCCCCAGCGCACACCGGCGGCGGCCAGCCAGGTATGGATTTGGGTCACGTCGGCTTCGCTCAGGCCAAAGCGTGTGCGCACGACGCTCACTTCAAACAGCGCCAGCCAGTCGGCCAGTGACAGGCGCGACTGCGGCAGGCTCAGCAACTGCTCGAGCGCCTGCACCAGCGGGCTCTGGCGCGCCGTGGTGTCGGCCATCGAAAACGGTATGTGGCGCGGCTGCCCGGGCGTAAAACGGCCAAAAACCGCATGGATGTGCGGCGCAAAAGCGGCCATGTCGGGCACCATCACCATCACGTCGCGCGGCTGCATGCTGGGATCGGCGTCGAGCCAGGCCAGCAGGCGGTCGTGCAACACCTCCAGTTCTCGCTGGGCGCTGTGCGCGGTAATAAAGCAAATCGAGCCATCGTCTGCCAACGGCACTGGCGCATCGGGCGGCGCGTTCAGGTTCAGCACGCCCGACTGCAATTGCGCCAACTGCGTCGGTGCCGGGCCGCTGGCGGGATCGACAAACACCTCGACCCGCTGCCAGTGCGCGCGGTAGCGCTCGGGCTGATCAAAGCCGTCAAGCAAGTGCAGATAGTCGCGCCCCTGTTTGCCCAGCGCCGCCAGCAGCGGGTGCGTGGGCGCGGCTGGTGCCCCCGCTGACACGGGTTTGACGGCTTGCCGGCGGCGCACCTGGGCGCGCAAAGCGGCGTGGCCTTCCACCAGATCGCCCCAATAATATTGACACGGGTTTTGCACCAGCAGCAGCACCTGGCAGACCTGGCCCAGCGCCGCCAGCGCCTGCACGGCCTGCATGGGCAGCGCCGAGATGCCAAACACAATCAGCCGCTGAGGCAATGCAGACGGGCGTAAGCAGCTATTTTGTTCATAGCGTTCCGATGCCCAAAGGGCGTTCAAAAACCGCTCGTGCACCCCCGCGCGTGAGGCATCGGCCAGCGCAGCGCCCACGTCCAGACGAATGTCGCGCCACAGTTGCGCCTGCCAGGCGTGCTCTGCGGGCAGGGGTTGCGGCGCACCCAGCGCGCCGCGCAGTTGATCCACGCCTGCGGCCCAGTCGGCCAGCCAGTCGGCACGGTAACTCTGGTAAGCGTCGAACACATCGGCCAGTTGCAGCGCCAACTGGTACAGCTTGCGCGGCGCGTTGTCACCCGCCAGGTAACGCTGCAGCGGCGCATACACCGGGTTGGTCGCGCACAGCCCAGGCAGCAGGCGCACCAGCCGCCACAGCAGCGCCGATTTGTCAAACGGCATCTGCGCGGGCACCGCGGCTGCGCCCAGCACGGCGCGGTACATCTGCCACAAATAGGCGCTGGGCAGCTCCATGCGGGTGGCGGCGCAAATGCCCAAAGCGCCGTCGTCGGCCAGCGCCAGCTCCAGCCAGTGCTTCATGCCGTTGCTTTGCAGCAGGATCACCTCAGCCTCTAGTGGGGCCAGCGGATGCGCCTTGACGTAATGCAGCAGCAGGTCGCGTAGGTCTTCCAGCCGGTTGCCGTGCAGCACCATGAAGCCGGTGGGGGTCTGCGCCGCCGTGTCGTTGGCTGGCGTGTTAGGTGCGTCCGTCACGGTCGTCCTATTCGTTCCACGGATCATGTATCAAAAGTGCCTTCAGAGCTTACAAATAAAGCGCTATCAGCTATCGAATCAGTTGCAGAATCAGCGCCACCACCAGCACCGCCAACACGCCTGCCAGCCAGAGTTGATGCTTGCGGTTGAGCTCCACGCGCGCCACCAGAGCGGTGTTTTGCTCGGCCAGCGACTGGATCAGCGCGCTGGACTGCTGCAAGTGGCGCTGTAGTTCGGTCACGTTGGCCTGCACATCGGCCAGTTGCACCTGCAGAGCGGCCAGCGACGGTTCGCCAGTGGTTGCCACGTCACTTTGCCCGCCTGCCACCGGCGCAGGCTTTTTGCCGACGCTGCCCCAGAGCTTCTTGGCACCCTGCGCCACCTTGGGTGCGTTTTCGATCACATCGCCCCAAGGCACCAGTTTCAGAACCGAAAGCCAACCAATAGCCATGCTAACCCCTCCGCTCGCCATGAAAAGCCCATTGTCTCCCAGTCGTGTTGCACGGCGGCGCACTCAGCTAGGCGCCAACATTAGCATCAAGCTGCCCTATTGCGGTAAATTGTTCACGTCATAAGCACAAAAAATGTGGCCGCCGGAACGGTTTATGGCAGTTAGGACCCAACAACCGGACGTTGCGGTGACTGTCAGTTGCAGTCTTGCTTGCGTTTTCTCAGCGGCGCAACATTGCTGCTGGGGGGTGTCGCAACAGACACAACAACCGGTAGCACAACGGGTAGCCCACGCTACAGCACATTTTTGCAACAGCTTATGTAGCGCAGCAATATTTTTTGGGATGCGCGCCAAGTGTTCAGTTATTTGTCATAAGCTCGCGCAATACAAGCGTTCTACACACACATCACCCATGCCCACCTTTAAAACCCAAGCTGTCAGCGTCAGGGTGCAACCGCACATCAAGGCGGCACTACAAACCGCTGCAGAGCGGGAGCTGCGCAGCCTGGCCAACATGGTCGAAGTCATGGTGGTCGAATACTGCCGTGCCCATGATTTCCCCTTGGACGGTGTGCCCAGCGAGACCCTACCCAGCGCTCAGCGCCGAAAGACACCGTGAGCGCAGCCAAAGAGCAACTCTTAGCCAAGCTGGGTTTTCGCTTCGGCTCCAACGGCCCGCACGCCGCCAGAACCATGATGTTCGATGACCTACAGGTGCTGTTTAACCATGTGGGTATCGATGCCAAGCGCACAGGCTACGCCCAAGCCGTCTTGGCCGACAACCTGTTGGCCAAACCCACCAAAAAGTCCCGCGAGTTGGCGCTTCGGCACCTGACAACGCTGTATGGGCTAGATACGCAGTTGCCACTGTTTCGCGTTTTACGTCGCTTATGGCCGGTGGATGTCGCTGCCCAGCCTATTCTGGCTTTGACTGCCGCTTTGGCGCGTGACCCTCTATTACGTGGAACCCAGGCATTCATTCTGGCCAAACATCCCGGCGTGCTGGTCACCCGCGAAGACCTGGAACAATGCCTGGCTGCCGACCACCCCGACCGTTTCAGCCCAGCATCGCTCAAATCGTTTGCGCAAAACGTCAACGGCAGTTGGACCGCTGCGGGCTATTTGCAGGGTCACTCCCGCAAGACCCGTTCCATCCCCGTCGTGACTCCGGCCAACGTCGCTTTTTGCCTGTTTCTGGGTCACTTGGAAGGCCTGTCGGGGCAGCGCCTTTTCACGTCGAGGTGGATGAATTTATTGCTAGGCTCACCTGTTGAGCTAGAAGCGCTTGCAAACTCGGCGTTTCACAGGGGGCTACTGGTATTTTTGAATGCTGGCGGCGTCAAAGAGGTTCGATTCCCCGACTACCTCACCCCTGAAGAAGAACAGATGTGTCAAGAGGCGTCTCATGTCGTCTAAGGTCAGCAAACTCGTATCCACCTACCGCCAGCATCTCACGGTGCCTTGGCAAGCAGGTTTAGCTGCCGTGCAACGTGTCATTTTTGCGGTGTACGACAAGAGTGACGAGCTGCGCTTGCGTGCCAACGCTGAAGAGTTTGCCTTGGTCACTGCGCAGGCTGGCAAACAGTGGCTGTTGATTGACGTGACCAACGCCTTCCCGCAGTGGATGTCTGAGCAGGAATATCGGGATGCATACTTTGAGTCTCCAGAAGACCTGGCGGGCTACCAGACCGGCGAACTGACTGAGTTCGTCACTGACCTGATTGCGCAGCTCAAAACCCGCATCATGGCCGAGGCCACGCCAGACACTGTTGTTGCCCTGTTGGGCGTCGGCAGCTTGTTTGGCATGGCCCGGGTTTCCACCGTCGTCGAAGGCATCAAGGACACAGTACCCGGTCGTCTGCTGGTGTTCTTCCCAGGTGAACACCACCCCGAAAACCACACCTACCGCCTGCTCGACGCGCGTGACGGCTGGAACTATCTGGCCGTGCCCCTGCTCGCCACCAAATAATTGCCTATTAAAAAATCAGCCCAGGTGAGGACCCAAAAATGCTGAACAAAGAAATCTACAACAAGCTCCCTTCTGAAAACCGACTCGTCAACAACGGCGTGGCCGAAGTTTCTGAAGACCATTCCGAAGCCGCCCAAAGCGTGCTGCGCTACGAGCTGGAGACCTTTGTCTGCGATGGCCAGTATGAAAAAGGCTTGCAGACCGTGCTGGAGAAGTTTCTGCTCAACTTGGACAAGCGTAACGAGCAGCCCGGCATCTGGATTTCTGGCTTTTACGGCAGTGGCAAATCGCACCTGGCCAAAATGCTACGCACCCTGTGGACCGACTACAAGTTCACCGATGGCGCTGCCGCCCGCAGCCTGGCCCGGCTGCCTGACGCAGTGGCGCAGCCGCTCAAAGAACTCACCATTCAGGGCAAGCGTCACGGTGGCCTGCATGCTGCTGCGGGCAAGCTGGGCGCAGGGGCTGGCGACAAGGTTCGCCTGGCGTTGCTGGGCATCATCTTCAAATCCAAAGGCTTGCCCGCGCAGTACAACCAGGCAGAACTGGTGCTGTGGCTCAAACGCGAAGGTTTGTTGGATGCCATCGAAGTCCAACTGAAGTTGGCCGGCCGCAGCTTGGCGCAAGAGCTGCCTCACATGTACGTCTCCAACCACTTGGCCAAGGCTTTGCTAGCGGTGCGCCCCGGCATGGCCAACAGCGAGCCCGAAGCACGCCAGTTGCTCAAAGCCCAGTTTCCGCAGGTGACAGATGTCAGCAACGAGCAAATGGTCGATGCCATCACCCAAGCCCTGTCTGAGGGCGACAACTTTCCCCTGACCCTGGTGGTGCTGGACGAAGTGCAGCAATACATCGGCAACGATGCCGAAAAAGCCTACGCCGTGCAAGAAATGACCGAGTCGCTGTGCAAGCACTTCACCGGCAAACTGCTCTTTATCGGCACCGGGCAGTCTGCGCTGTCGGGCATGCCAAATTTGATGCGTTTAATGGGGCGCTTCCCGGTGCCCATCATGCTCAGCGATGTCGATGTCGAAAACGTCACCCGCCAAATCATCCTGGCCAAAAAGCCCTCAGCGCGCCCGCTGGTCGAGCAATCCTGGCGCGGCAATCTGGGTGAAATCTCGCGCCACCTGCGCGGCACCAAGCTCGAACACGTCACCGAAGACGAACAGTTGATGAGTGACGACTATCCCATCTTGCCTGTGCGCCGCCGCTTTTGGGAGCGCGTGCTGCGCACCATCGACACCACAGGCACCGTGTCGCAACTGCGCAGCCAGTTGCGCGTGGTGCACGAGGCCGTGCTGGCGACTTCTGACCTGCCGCTGGGCCATGTGGTGTCAGGCGACTTTTTGTACGACCAAATCGCCGCCAATTTGATGTCCACCGCCCAGTTGCCTAAAGAGGTGTATGAAAACGTCCAGCGTTTTGCCGCGGGTGACACCAGCGCCCAGCTCAAGGGCAAGCTGCTCAAGCTCATCTACCTCATCAACAAACTGCCCGCTGATGCGGCGCTGGACATTGGCCTGCGGGCCACTGACAACGTGCTGGCTGACCTGCTGGTGACCGATTTGGCCAATGGGTCAAGCGACTTGCGCAAACAGCTGCCCGAGCTGCTGCACAAGCTGCAAAACGATGACCGCCTGGTCATGTCGCTGGCCGGGCCCAACGGCCTGGAATACCGCCTGCAAACCATCGAATCCAGCGCCTGGTACGAAGAGTTCCGCGCCCAAGAGGCCGAACTCAAAGCCTCGCCCCAGCGCATCGAACAACAGCGCGCCGACCTGTTCAAAGCCCGCTTTGCCGAGGTGCTGAAAGGGGTGCGTGTCGTGCAAGGCAAAGACAACGCCCTGCGCCGCCTAACCCCCACTTTTGATGACACCTTGCCGCGCGACAACGACAAAGCCCTGTACCTGTGGCTGCAAGACGGCTGGCAAACCGAAGAAAAATCCGTCATTGCCGAAGCCAAATCCAAGCCCTCCAGCAACCCCACGCTGTTTGCTTTTTTGCGCGCCCAAAACAAAACCGAGCTGACCAACGCGATCGTCGCACTTGAATCTGCTCGCGCCACCCTGCGCAAAAAGGGCACGCCCGCCACCGAGCCCGGCCGCGATGCCCAGCGCTCCATGGAAAGCCGCGAGCGCAACGCTGACAAAGAACTCAAAGACCTGCTGGACACCCTGTTTGCCGGAGCCCGCGTCTTTCAGGCCGGTGGCCAGGAAGTCACCGAGGGCAGCGAACTGTCTGACCGCATCAACCGCGCCGCCAAATCCTCTGCCATTCGTTTGTACAAAGACTTTGACATCGCTGACAGTGACCAGTGGAGCCGGGTGCTTGATGAAGCTCGAAAGGGCAACCTAGAAGCCCTCAAAGCCGTCGGCCACACCCAAGAGGCAGACAAACAACCTGTGTGCCAAAAGCTGCTGGCCTTTATCGGCCCCGGCAAAAAGGGTGGCGAAATCCGCGACCACTTCGAGAGTCCGCCCTTTGGCTGGCCGCGTGATGCCATTGACGGCGCCTTGTTTGCACTGCTCTCAAGCGGCCATATCCGCGCTCTGGATGCCAGCAGCAAGCTGGTCGATGCCAAAAGCCTAGACCGCAACAAACTCACCCAAGCCAGCTTTCGCCAGGAATCCATCACCATCACGCCACCGCAGCTCATCAAAATTCGCCAGCTGTTCAGCGCTGTGGGCGTGCCCTGCCAACCCAAAGAAGAGCTGACCAAGGTTCCCCTGCTGATTGCCAAGCTGCGCGACCTGGCTGGCAAGGCGGGTGGCCCAGCCCCGGCACCGCTGCAGCCCAAACTCACCGCTATCGAAGCCCTGGAGGCCCAGTCCGGCAACGGCCAGTTGCTGGAGCTCTACACCCGCCATGACGAATTGCTGACCTTGTCCAAACAGTGGGCCACCACAGCGGACGCTATGCACAAGCGCCTACCCGTGTGGAACCAGCTCACCAGCCTGCTGGAGCACGCCAAAGAGCTTGGCCCCTTTGACGAGATTGCGGCCGAAAAAGATGCCATCCAAACCCAACGCAGCCTGCTGGCCGAACCCGATGCCGTGCGCCCCTTGCTGGACCGCACCGCCGACGTGTTGCGCCAAGCTTTGAGAGCCAAACTGCAAGACTTCACAACCACCTTTGCCACGCAGCAAGCCCATTTGTCTGCCGATGCGGATTGGACCAAGCTGACGGATGCTCAGCGCACCAAGTTAACGCAAGACCATCACCTGGCACCGATTCAGCCGATGGACTTGGCAACGCCAGACCAACTGCAAGACGCGCTGGACGACTGCACGCTAGACCACTGGATTTCCAAGACGCAAGCCCTGGGCAGCCGTTTTGATGCCGCCCGCCATGCCGCAGTGCAACTGCTAAAACCCAACGTCACGCACGTCAGTATTCCAAAGCGCACTCTCAATAACGAAGCAGAACTTAAAGCTTGGTTGACTGAAGTGGAGCAACTGCTGGCCGACAAATTAAAGAGCGGTCCGGTGGCACTTTGAATTTTTGTATATCCTGTATATACTTCAATTTTTTAAGGAGAAATCCTCATGTTGACCCGAGTTTTCAAAAGCGGCAATTCGCTGGCCGTGCGCATCCCCAAAGAGCTGGCCTTTGTCGATGGCGCGCAAGACGTTGAAGTCGAGCGGGTGGGTAACACGCTGGTGCTGCGCCCGGTGGTGCAGGAAACCATTGGCGACCTGACCGAGATTTTTGCCTCCTTCCCAAAAAGCTTCATGGCCGAGGGCCGCGAGTTTCATGAGGAGCATGAGCGAGATTGGGACTGCGTTGGCTTGAATCACACCCCCACTGCCCTAGACGCGCTCCAAGATAAGCCACAGGTTTGAGTCATGCGCTACATCCTTGATACCAACATCTGTATCTACCTGCTCGATGCCCACCCGCCACAAGTGGCGCAGCGCTTCAAGACCACCGCTTTGGGGCAGGTTGTCATGTCGGTGGTGACTTACGCAGAGCTTTGCCATGGTATAGAGCGCTGTACCGGCGCAGACCGAGAGGTGGCAGCCCAATCCCTTGCGCGCCTGACGCAGCGCGTGCCGGTCTTGGCTTTTGAGCAAAGAGCCGCCGAAAGCTATGGCGTGCTGGCCGCTGCCGTGCGTGACCGCCGCCGCAACGCCATGGACCGCCTCATCGCCGCCCATGCGGTGAGCACAGGGCTCACGCTGGTCACCAACAACGAGGACGACTTCAAAGGCTACCCCGGCCTGAAGGTAGAAAACTGGGTCACAACCTTGTGAATGACACCGTAAAGCGTCAACCATATTTTCGAACTAAATAGCCCTCTAGCCCCCGTAAAGCAAGCGCAAACAGCTATTAAAAACATAACGAGATTCCGATGTCCCCTGTCACACCCACCCCCAACGCGCCGCTGCCCAAACCCCTGCCTAAACCCTTACGTACGCAGCTTGAAAACACCGTCAAAGCCGCGCGCGATGTAGCTGAGAAGGCTGGCAAAGCCGCCTTGGCACAACTGGCAGTGGCCGAGCCCAAGGTGCCTGATTATCTGGACGAACCCCAGCGGATTTTAAGAAGGAAACTGCGCGCTCACGCCCGTGCCATCAGCGCAAGTAGCTCTCAAAACAATAGTGTCGAGCTGCAAGCCCTGGTGTGGGAGGTGGCCTACGAGCACTGGCACCGCATGTTGTTTGCCCGTTTTTTGGCCGAAAACAACCTGCTGATGTGGGAGCCCGGTGCTGCGGTGTCGCTGGACGACTGCCGCGACATGGTCGACAACCACCCCGACATGGCGATGGGTGCCAAAAGCCATTGGGAGCTGGCGGGCAAGCTGGCCGCGCGCATGTTGCCGCAAGTCTTCAAACCGCACAGCCCGGTGTTTGAAATCAGTTTTGCCCCTGAACACCAGCGCGAGCTGGAGCGGCTGCTCTCCAGCCTGCCGCCCGAAGTCTTTTATGCCAGCGACAGCCTGGGTTGGGTCTATCAGTTCTGGCAAGCCAAACGCAAAGACGAAGTCAACGCCTCCGAGGTCAAGATTGGTGCAGACGAGCTGCCCGCCGTGACCCAGCTCTTTACCGAGCCCTACATGGTGGACTTTTTGCTGCACAACTCGCTGGGTGCCTGGTGGCACACCCGCCACCCCGGCCAGTCTTGCCCGGTGGCCATGCCGTATTTGCGCACGCTGGAAGACGGCAGCCCAGCGGCTGGCAACTTTGACGGCTGGCCCGACCACCTGACCGACTTCAAGCTGCTCGACCCTAGTTGCGGTTCGGGCCACTTTTTGGTGGCAGCCTTTTTGCTGCTGGTTCCGCTGCGCATGGCGGACGAGGGTTTGAGCGCCATGGACGCGGTCGATGCCGTGCTCGCGCACAACCTGCACGGGCTGGAGATTGACCTGCGCTGTGTCGAAATAGCAGTGTTCGCCCTGGCCCTGGCCGCTTGGCGCTACCCCGACGAAGACGGCAACCCGCTTGGCGTGCGGCAAGACATGCCCGCGCCGCGCATTGCCTGCTGCGGCTTGCGCGTATCGGCTCGGCCCGAAGACTGGGAAGCCTTGGTTCCCGATGACTTGCCCAATGATTTATCCGGTACCCTGCCCAAGGCAGCCCTGCTGCGCCAGGAGCTGCGCCTGCTGCACAGCGTGTTTGCCCAAGCGCCCTTGCTGGGCAGCTTGCTCAATCCGTCGCTCAGCATCAAAAACGACCTGGCCACGTCCAGCTTCGAGACGCTGCAAACGTTGCTAGAGCAAGCCCTGAGCAGCGAGCAACCCGGCACCCTGTGGGGCAGCGCGCAAGATTTGAATGACGATGCCTGGGATTTGGCTATCAGTGCCCGTGGCCTGCTGGAAGCCGCCCGGCTGCTGGATGCGCGCTATCACCTGGTGGTGACCAATGTGCCGTATCTGTCTGTGCGAAAACAGTCAGACACGTTAAGGGCGTACAGCGCCGCCCATTACCCCGACGCCAAAAATGACTTGGCGAATGTTTTTTTAGAGCGCTGTCTAGAACTGGCACGCGACCAAGGTGAAGGCGTGGTGCAAATCGTCATGCCGCAAAACTGGTTATTCCTCACCAGCTACAAGAAGCAGCGTGAATCGTTGCTAAAGCGAGTGCAGTGGAATCTGCTGGCTCGATTGGGACCGGGCGCCTTCGAAACAATCAGCGGCGAGGTGGTACAGGCCGTTCTCCTAACCCAGACCCATGCCACGGCGACTGCGGAATTTCAGCTGCGCGGCATGGATGCCAGCGCATTCACCACAGTGCACGAGAAAGCGACCGAACTGCTAAACGGCCCCCTAGTGTCGGTCGAACAGAAGGGACAACTATCCAATCCTGACTCAAGGATTGCACTCGGCGAAGGTTCCGAACACGACCTTCTCTTAAAGTACGCCGTTGGTCTTGCTGGAATACTGAATGGTGACTCCCCAAGGTTTTTGAAGGTTTTCTGGGAGATGTTGAACCGCAAAGACCAATGGAGTTTTCAGCAAACGACCCAAGTTGAGACTTCGAACTTTGGCGGTCTGCACAACATCGTTCTATACGATGAAGAGGAAGGTCACCTAAGAGAGGAAGAGTGGATTCGCCGAGAGCGCCTGCACAATTCGGACCAGCGTGGTCAATCGGTTGTTGGCAAGTTGGGAATTGCCGTGTCATCAATGGGAAAACTACCTGTGTCAAGGTTTCTTGGAAGTAGGTTTGACTCTAACGTCGCCGCAGTTGTCCCGCGTGACCCCACCCATCTCCCCGCCATCTGGTGCTTCTGCTCCTCCCCCAACTACAACGAAGCCGTCCGACGCATCGACCAAAAGCTGAACGTCACCAACGCCACGTTGGTCAAAGTCCCCTTCGACCTAGCCCACTGGCAACAAATCGCTGCCGAGCGTTACCCCAACGGCTTGCCCAAACCCTATTCCGATGACCCGACCCAGTGGCTGTTCCACGGCCACCCGCAACCCGCCACCGACCCGCTGCAAGTGGCAGTCGCCCGTCTGCTGGGCTACCGCTGGCCCGCAGAACAGCAAACTGTTCAAGCGCAAGAGTTACAAGACAAATCGGCCTCTAGCGCAGACCCGACAAGCGCAATAAGCTATCAACACAATAGCAATAATGCAGCCACAGCCGACACCAGCGCACCCGCCGTGGAGCTGTCCAGCGAAGCCCACGCCTGGATAGCCTGCTGCCAGCCGCTTGCCAAACACACCGACGACGACGGCATCGTCTGCCTGCCCGCGGTGCGCGGCGAGCAGCCCGCCGACCAGCGCCTGCTGGCCCTGCTGATTGATGCTTGGGAAACGGTGGCCCCCGGCAGTTGGAGCCCCAGCGTGCTCGACAAGTTGCTGGCCCAGGCCGACTGCGCGGGCAAGTCGCTCTCAGTCTGGCTGCGCGACCACTTTTTTGAGCAGCACGCCAAGCGCTTTGGCCACCGCCCATTCATCTGGCATGTGTGGGACGGTCAAAAAGACGGGTTCGGTGCCCTGGTCAATGCCCACAAGCTCGATGCCAAAAACCTGGAGCGCCTCATCCACACCTACCTGGGCGACTGGATTCGCACCCAAGAGGCCGGCGTGGCCAGCGGCGCAGACGGTGCGCCGCTGCGCCTGTCCGCCGCACAAAACCTCAAAGCCCGCCTGCAAGCCATTCTGGAAGGCGAAAAACCCTACGACATTTTTGTGCGCTGGAAGCCGTTGCATGAGCAGCCCATCGGCTGGCAGCCCGACCCCAACGACGGCATCCGCCTGAACATCCACCCCTTCATGACGGCAGAAGTTTTGCGCGTCAACAAGAAACCCAAGCTAAACATCACCTGGGACAAAGATCGGGGCAAAGACGTTGAGTCTGCCCCGTGGTTCAAGGTGTTCAACGGCGAGCGTATCAATGACCATCATTTGACGCTGGCGGAGAAAATCGCGGCAGCCAAGGAGACAAAAAAATGAGCGATTCCTATACCTATGCACGTTTTTGGCGTTGCGCTTTGCAAGTCAACCCCGTGGGCTACAACGGTGCCTATCGGGGTGATGAGCATGGGTTGAATGAGGCGGACTACAACCAGGCGCTCCTGAAAAAATGCCTTGAACTTGATATCAAGGTGGTTGGCATAGCCGATCATGGCAGTGTCGATAGTGTGGACACGCTGCGCCAGGTGCTTGAGCCGCATGGCATTGTTGTATTCCCGGGGTTCGAGATCAGCTCGAATGAAAAAATCCACATGGTGTGCCTGTTCTCAGAGGCCACGAACAAGGATCAGCTCAATCGATATATGGGCCATTTTGGGCTAACTAATCCGGCAGAAAAAGTTTGGCCATCGTCGCTCACCTGTCTCGATCTGGCAAAAAAAATTGAGGAGTTGGGCGGCTTTTGGTACGCGGCGCATATGACCGGCAGCAATGGTTTGCTCAGGTTAAACCAGGATGGCGGGGGATTGGTGCATGTCTGGCAAGACTATCGTCGCGTGCGCGCTGGCCAGATACCAGGTTCAGTGGATGAACTTCCAGCAAATTACAAGACGATTGTTTGCAACCAAGAGCCTCACTGGAAGCGTGAACGCCCCATTGCCGTGATAAATGCCAAAGACGTGGCGAAACCGGATGATCTGGATCACCCCGGCGCTACTTGTCGGGTCAAGATGACTCAGCCTTGCTTTGCCGCGTTCAAAGTGGCATTCCTTGATCCTGGGTCACGTATTCGCTTGAATTCGCAAGCGCCAGAGAGCCCAGTTAGCAAAATTTTGACGATGGCGGTCTCCGGTGGCTATTTGGATGGCTTGAAAATCGGGTTCTCTGAGCATCTGAATGCTGTCATTGGCGGGCGTGGTACTGGTAAATCGACTTTGTTGGAGTGCTTGCGCTACGTGCTGGATATTCCGCCCAAGGGCAAGCAAGCGCAGAAGCTTCACCTTGAAATCATCCGGGAAAATCTTGGTAAGGCGGCGGGTCGCATTGAGGTCGAAATTGTTTCATCGGCCCAGCACGGTAAGCGTTATCGGGTAACCCGCCGTTATGGCGAATTGCCCGTCGTGCGTGAGGTGCATGGCAATGAGCAGGGGAATGTATCCATGCTGCAGCCGCGCGATCTAATGCCCAGAATTGATATTTACGGCCAGAACGAGATCTATGAGCTGGCGCAGGATGAGCAGAGTCGCGCCAAATTACTGGATCGTTTTTTGCCAGAGGACGGATCCATCACGCAGCTCAACGCAGAGCTGAAAAAGGGTCTGCGTGAGAATCAGCAAAAGTTGGTCAAAACGCTGAGTGACTATGACGACCTTCAGGCTCAAGTGGCTCTTCTACCCAAGTTGGAGGAACAACTTTTGGGTTTTAGGGCTTTAGGTATTCAAGAAAAACTTGCAAAGACGCCTTTGTTTGCTCGTGAGCGGCAGATTTCAGAGCGTGTTACTGAGGAGCGCGACCACCTGCGTGAAGCTTTAGTCGGGCTGGAGGAGAACTTACCGGATTTAACTTTTATTCACGACAAGGCGCTGGAGGGGTTGCCAAATGCCGCCCTGTTGATTCCCTTGCGCTCAACACTTGGTTCGCTAAAGCAAAATTTTGAGAAGCATTTGCAAGCCATGAAGTTGGAGCTTGCCGAAGGTGAGCTACAAATGACAGCCCAAGTTGAAGTATGGCGACAATCTTTGAAGCTGGGGGAGGATGAGCTGGAGAAGGCGCTTCGTAGCTTGCCCACATTGGCTGGCAAGAGTGGGCAGGAGGTGGGTACCGCCTACCAGCGTTTGTTACAGGACATCGAGCGCATTAGGCCCCTGACGGCGCGGACAGCATCTTTTGACAAGTTGTTGATACAGCAGCGGCAGGAGCGCCGCAATTTGCTGGCTGAACTATCGGACTTACGTGCCCGGCATATTCAACAGTTGCAGCAAGCAGCGAAAAAGCTCAATCGTAGACTTGCCGGGAAATTGAAGGTCGAGGTGGTGGCCGAGGCAGATCGCTCACCACTCAAGACATTCTTGTTGGAAAGTGGACTGGAGGGCGTTGGTGAAAAGCGTTTGGCTTGGATTGATGAACGTGAGTCGGTGCAACCCACTGCATTAGCGCAGTCGGTTCGTGAGGGGTCAGCCAATTTGCAAATTGATTGGGCTTTAACGCCCTTGGTTGCCGATGCACTAAGTAAGTTGTCGCCATCGCGTCTGATGGAGCTAGAAGCCCTTGAGTTGGCACACCGGGTAGATATTTCGCTTAATGTCTCTCACAGTGATGCGGAGCCGGTATTCAAGCCGTTAAACAGGCTTTCGACGGGCCAGCAATGCACTGCAATTCTGCACTTGCTACTGCTTGAAAATAGCGATCCACTTATCATGGATCAGCCGGAAGACAACCTGGATAACGCGTTTATTGCCGACCGTATCGTGCATGAACTGCGTGATGCCAAAGGCAAGCGCCAGTTCCTTTTTGCAACTCACAACGCAAATATTCCGGTTTTTGGCGATGCTGAGTGGATCGGGGTCTTTACAGCCTCTGAAAGTCAGGGCTCATTGGGTTTTGAGGCACAGGGTTCGATTGATGTGCCTGTAATTCGCGATCAAGTGGCCAGCATTCTCGAAGGGGGGCGCGATGCCTTCATCCAACGAAAAGAAAAGTATGAGTTCTAAAAGGTGTCACTTATGTTGAAGTCTGAGTTGCTGGAGATTCTTGCCCATGGTGAAAACTCGGGCGTTGAGTTCAAACGGGATGATTTGCGCCCCGAACAGTTGGCCAAGGAAATAGTTGCGTTGGCTAATTTTCAGGGTGGCAAGTTGCTGCTAGGCGTGGAAGACGATGGCAGCATCAGTGGCATCCAGCGCGACGATCTGGAGACCTGGGTTATGGATACGGTGTTTGGTCGTTACGTTCATCCGTTGATATTGCCGTTTTATGAAGAGCTTGTGTTTGATGACGGTAAACGAGTGGCGGTGATTTCAATGACTCAGGGTGTCGTTAAGCCTTATGTGGTGCGAAGTAAAGATCGTGAGGAAATCTTTGTACGGGTTGGTAGTACGTCGCGCCTAGCGACGCGCGAACAGCAGGCTCGACTGTTCGAGAGTGGCGGAATGCTGCATGCTGAATTGTTACCCGTATCGGGCAGTCAATTGACTGACATGGATACGGCAAGGCTGACTGATTATTTGATTAATTTTGCCGGTGACGAAGCTGCTCCTTCAACAGAGGTTGAGTGGTTTCGTCGCCTCATAGGACTGGGTTTGATGGTTGAGCGCGCAGATGGACCACCGGTATGCAGCATCGCTGGCATGGTGTTGTTTGGGCGTAATCCGCGCCGTTTCTTTCGCGCTGCCGGTGTGCGATGGATGTCGTTTACAGGTATCGATATGGAATACCAGGCGCAAGACGATACTGTGCTGGATGGCCCAATGGTGGCTTTGGGCGAAGGCAGGCCAGGTGAAAGCCGACAATTGATTGAGGATGGTTTGGTAGAGCGTTTGGCTGCGCGAATGCAACCATTTATTTCAGAAGATGGGGCTGTCATTAACAGTGGTATGCGCCGCGACCCAACCTCCCGCTATATTTTTGAAGTCGTACGGGAAGCTGTTCTAAACGCACTCATTCACCGTGATTGGACACGCTCTATCGAGGTTGAAGTAGTTAATTATGCTGACCGGTTGGTGGTTACCAGTCCAGGTAATTTGCAGAACTCGATGACCGTAGAAAAAATGTTGCAAGGACAACGTTCGCCTCGCAATCCCATCATTGTTGAAATCATGCGCGATTACCGGTACGTTGATGCGCGTGGCATGGGTGTGCGCCGCAAAATTGTGCCCTTGACGCGCGAGTTTTCAGGGCGCGATGCGGTTTTTGATGTGACCGATGATTACCTGCGCGTCACTTTGCCAGCGCGTGTTGCTGCCTAAACCATGACGCTGACCGATAAACTGATTGAAAGCGTGCAAGCTGCGGCCAAGGTCAATCGCTCCCTGATGGTTCCACCCGCTGCCATTCTGTGGACCGATGCAGACAGTATTTGGGAAAGTGCCGTGCCGCAATTGGCAAACCAGTTACCGGAGCTGTTTGTACTTGGTACCTATGCCCCAGACAAACGTCAAGGCCCTAGCATCTGGTTGAAGTGTGCCGTTGCTGGCAAGTTAGGTACCCAGTTGCCAAGTGGAGCTGTTCCTATTCTGTACTTGCCAGGCACCAGCCGTGCCGACCTTCGCGCCATCGAAACCTGCCCACGCGAGCTGCAACCTCTCGCAGAGCTTCAATACCGTGGTGTGTTCTGGAGCCAAGCAAACGGCAAAGACTGGACGGTCAATGCGTTTTTGTCTGCAAAAAAGGGGGGCCTCGGACTTGACGTGGCCCAGGACGGCGCAACACAAGAGGCGCTGAAGCGTGTCTTGGCTGCGGGCATGCTGCTCGACCGCCAGGTAGAAGACTTGCAAGACAAGCAAATCAACGCGGCTTGGCTGGATGCATTGCTGGCACCGAACCCAACACGCGATGTGCTGGCGTGGCTGAATAACCCAACGGCTATTCAATCCAAATGGGTCGGCGCACGTTGGGCCATCTTTAGCAGCCGTTGTGTCAAAGATTTTGGCTTCAACCCTGAGACCGATGGAGCCCTGACCGCCGCAGAAAAGCTGGCTGAGCACCAAGGACCCTGGGCCAATGTGTGGGAGCTGTACAGCGAGTCGTTCACCAGCTTCAAGGCGATTGCAGATTTACTGGGCCAATTGCAACCTCCGCCCCCCAAAGGCTTGTTTGATGCCCCAGACCAGTTGGCAGGCTACCCGCGTGCCAGCGAAAGTGCCGAGTCTGCCCTGCGCTATGCACTGAGTGCGTGCGCATCGATGTCGGCAGAGCTTGCACGGGCAAAAGTATTGGATTTGGATAAAGAACATGGCAGCCGCCGCGATTGGCTTTGGGCCAAGATGGGCAGTGCACCGCTGGTGCAGGGCTTGAAGCATCTGGCAGAGCTGGCAACGCTATCAAAGCAAACGCCAGCCGGTGCCAATCTGGTGCAACTGGCAGAGAGCTACCAAGAATCTGGTTGGAAGGTTGACCAGGCCGCCATGCAAGCTCTGGCCGCTGTCAACAGCAAGGCGGACACCGATGCCATTGGTTCGGCCCTGCGTGCGATTTACGTACCCTGGCTGGAAGATTCGGCGCATCGTCTACAGGAATTGGTGAAAGCCGAAGGCGGGTTGAACACCGCTGCTGGTGCCAAGGGCGCCCATGCTGCAGATGCACCGCTTGACGGGGTCTGCACCGTGTTCGTCGATGGCCTGCGCTATGACGTGGCCATGCAATTGAAAGCCCAGTTAGCGGGTTTGGGCAAGGTCACGACCAGCGCCATGTGGACCAGCATGCCGTCCGTCACAGCGTCCGGCAAAGCCTGGGCATCGCCTGTGGCGCAGTGGGTGTCTGGCAAAAAGGCTGACGAAGACTTTCAGCCCAGTGTGGCGGCAGACGGGAAGCCACTTTCCACCCACAATTTCCGCAAGCTCCTGGCTGACCGCGGTTTTCAGGTGCTGGACAAACAAGAATGCGGTGACCCCAGTGGCAAAGCTTGGGTGGAATGCGGTGACCTTGACCATTTTGGGCATGAGCACGGACTGCGCCTGGCGCGTGATATGGATAACCAGTTGCTACAAATTGTGGAGCGTGTCACGGAGCTACAGCTTGCGGGTTGGGCACATTTCCGTATCGTGACCGACCATGGCTGGCTGCTGGTGCCGGGTGGTTTGCCCAAGTCTGAGCTTTCTAAATTTGAAGCCGAAGCCCGATGGGGCCGCTGTGCGGTGCTGAAAGATTCTTCTCAAGGCACGGGGCTGACTTTTGGTTGGGACTGGTGCCAAGATGTGCAAATTGCCTTTGCCCCCGGCATCTCCAATTTCACAGCCGGTGAGGTGTACACCCACGGTGGCCTGACCTTGCAAGAGTGTCTGGTGCCGGTGTTGGAGCTGGCTGCTGCAGGCGGCACCGTGAGCACCGTCAAGGTGGACATCACCAAGGTCACATGGACCGGATTGCGCTGCAAGGTGGAAGTGACCCCTGTGGTTGCTGGGCTACGTGTGGACATCCGCACCAAGGCCGCCTTGGCAGATTCGACAATGGTGGCAACCGTCAGGGCTATTGAGAACGGCAAGGCTTCACTGGCAGTGGAGGACGACGCCCATGAAGGCGTGGCCGCGTTTGTGGTGGTGTTGGACGCTGCCGGCAACGTGGTGCAAAAAAAGCCGACCACGGTCGGTGAATAAACACAATGAAAAATGAGATGCCATGGAATTAGATGACCTGGACCGCAAGGCCACTGCTGCGTTTGAAGGCTATGTGGTGCGTAAGGACTTGGTGCGCACGTTTAGCCGCCAGTTTCCGGTTCCGACCTACGTCGTGGAATTTTTGCTGGGACGTTACTGTGCCACCACCGATGAGACCGAAATCCAGGAGGGTCTGGATATCGTGCAGAAGCAACTAGGCTCCCGCACGGTCAAGGCGGGAGAAGAAAACCTGTTTATCTCGCGCGCCCGTGAGCAAGGCTCCGTCAAAATTATTGACATCATCACGGCCCGACTGGATGCCAAAAGCGACTCGTATGTAGCCTCGCTGCCCAGCCTGCGCCTGAATGACGTGCGCATCAGCCCTGAAATGGTCAAAGACCATGAGCGCATGCTGACCGGCGGCTTTTATGCCGAAGTCACTTTGGGTTACGACGCATCTATTGCGCAAGAAAAGGGTGGCCGACCTTTTGGCATTGATGCCCTGCGCGCCATCCAGCTCTCCAAACGCGAAGTGCTCACCGTGCTGGCCAAGGGGCGGGCCAGCTTCAACACCGTCGAGTGGCGCGATGTGCTGCTGCGCAGCGTCGGCTTTGAGCCAGCGGACCTGAGTGACCGCGCCAAGGATGCGCTGCTGCTGCGCATGGTGCCGTTTGTGGAGCGCAACTACAACCTGGTGGAGCTGGGCCCGCGTGGCACCGGCAAGTCGCATCTGTTTCAGCAAGTTTCACCCTATGCCCACCTGATTTCTGGCGGCAAGGCCAGCGTGGCGCGCATGTTTGTGAATAACGCCAGTGGCCAGCGCGGCCTGGTGTGCCAGTACGACGTGGTCTGTTTTGACGAGGTGTCCGGTGTGTCTTTTGACCAGAAGGACGGCGTGAACATCATGAAGGGCTACATGGAATCGGGGGAGTTCTCCCGTGGCAAAGAAAGCATCCGGGCCGATGGCTCCATCGTCATGGTCGGCAATTTCGACGTGGACGTAGAGCACCAGCAGCGCGTGGGCCACCTGTTTGGCCCCTTGCCGCCAGAAATGCGCAACGACACGGCCTTCATGGACCGCATTCACTGCTTTTTGCCGGGGTGGGACGTTCCCAAGCTCAACCCGACCATGTTCACCAACCACTTTGGCTTGGTCAGCGACTTCTTGTCGGAGTGTTTTACCCAGCTACGCGGCCAGAGTCGGGTTGCGACCTTGCAAGGGCGCGTGTTTTGGGGTGGAGCCCTATCAGGGCGTGACCTGAACGGTGTCAACAAGACCGCAAGTGGCCTGCTCAAGCTGATTTACCCGGATGAAAGTGCTCAGGTCAGCGACGAAGACCTTGAATGGGCGGTGCGTCTGGCCTTGGAAGTACGCCGCCGCGTGAAAGAACAGCAAAAACGCATCGGCGCGGCAGAGTTTCGCAACACCCACTTCAGCTACACGATTGGCACCGAAGGCGTGGAAAAGTTTGTTTCCACCCCCGAGCTGCAAAGCCAGAGCGGTATTGGTGACGAGCCGTTGGAATGCGGGCAGATTTGGACACTGAGCCCCGGTGGCCAGGAAGAGCACCCAGGCTTGTTCCGGCTGGAGGTGACCGAAGGCCCGGGCAGCGGCGTGCGGGTGTTGAACAACCCCGTGCCAGCACCGTTCAGGGAGTCGATTCGGTGTGCTGAGCAAAACCTGTATGCACGTGCCGCCCAGCTTGTGGGTGACCGTGACCCGCGTGAGCATGAGTTCTCGGTGCAAATACGGGGCTTTGACGCGGCTAAATCCGGTGCCAAGACGGGTGTGGCATCGCTGATTGCATTGTCCAGCGCTCTGCTTCGCAAGTCAGTCAGGGGTGGTTTGGTTGTGGTCGGTGAGGTGACCTTGGGTGGCACCATCGAGCCCGTATTCAACGCAGTCACGTTGGCCGAATTGGCGATTGAAAAAGGCGCCAAGTCATTGCTGCTACCAGTGGCCTGCCGCAAGCAGTTGTTTGACCTGTCTGATGACATGGCGACCAAGTTGGATATTGAGTTTTACCAAGACGCTCGGGATGCGTTGTTGAAGGCGCTGGTGGATTGAAGTTCAATAACGTGCTGGCGGTTTGGCTCGACTGTGACCTCGGGTCCGCGTGCCAGGTAGGCACACTCGCGCACGACCGTGGGCTAGTTC
>Ga0210046_1000405_pt1 | contig 43002 bp, 38 predicted proteins | sample CryGeyCG2114_250_FD_185461 | JGI IMG/M metagenome (GOLD analysis project Ga0210046, IMG submission 185461) | Groundwater microbial communities from aquifer - Crystal Geyser CG18_big_fil_WC_8/21/14_2.50 (SPAdes) (version 2) | ecosystem: Environmental > Aquatic > Deep subsurface > Groundwater ...
TTTAGATAATTTATATTTGCATTTTAAGTTCAAATTATACTCCCCAAATTGCTATTTAAACTTTTTGAAAATGATTACATAATTTAATTATTTAATTTTTAAGCCCACTTAATATAAAAAAAAGTGGGCTTAAATAAATATTAATTTAATTATATTTTAATTATATAAATCAATACTAGCTGGATATGAAGAAACACTAACTGGTGGAATTGATGCATTAAATTTATTATTAATTTCGGAAATAAATTTATTTGCAAGTACTGCATAACCTCTTGTTGTAGGATGAACTCCATCTAAACTAAATGTGTTCCCAAGGATGAAACTTGTTGTAAAATTAATTCCATCTAATACTAATCCACCATCAGCGATATCATCAAAATATAAATTTACATCAATTAAAACCCAACTTGATGGGTTTGCAGCAACAGTTGAACCAATTACGTTATTAAAACCAGAAGTAGCAGTTTGAGCAATAACTATTTCGGTTGGATCAAGTGTAAACATATCTGGCCACGGGTTATATGGGCTAAATCCAAAAGCAGAATCGGTTACAACGCCTGCAGGCACTGGAATTCCAGTTGCAGAATAAAAGGCTCCGCTTCTATCACCTAAATAAGCAGTTGCAGCACTACCGGTAAGTGTCAAGAGTACCTTACCTGTTTCCAAATCTGAAGTTGTTGCAACACCATAGCCTGGGCTTGAATGTGTTTGATAAACCATTGCAGGTACACCCATAGCAGTAAGAGAAGAAGCTAATTTAGGACCAACTGTAGTAAAAAATGGAATATTTTGAACATCAGGAATATTAGCTACTGCTATTTTTCTATAACCAGATGTATCAGTTAAAGCTGTTGCAACTTGATTATATAAAAATGTAAATGTTGGCACATCTGTTGGCAAAGTACCTGTAGCAGCATCAGTTCCTTTAGTGCCACCACTTGTAGCATAACCTAAAACATCGTTGTTACCAATCCAAAGGTTTACAAAAGTAGGCTGAAGTACTAAAGCTTGTTTTATTATACTTGCACCAAAAGCAGCTTGATTTCTCAATACAATTTGGAAATAAGGATTTTGTCTGGAAGCATATTTAGTAGTTAAATCTGTTTCGTCAATTAAATCGTAAAGAATTGCTCCAGGAACTCCCAAATTATTATATGGAGCTGCATAATTTAAATTAGTTGGTTCACCCATTTGAGAATTTGGTAAAATAGTTGGTTTTAAATCATGTAATTCCAGTTTACCAGGAATACCAGGTTCGCTAATTATTGGTTGCTCAAAATTTGCTCCCACTTGGTCAGCAATAATTTTTCCTAATGAATATACTTGAGAGCTTTCATAAAGAGACCCACTTTGATATCCAGCAGTTAAACTATTACCAATTGTAACAAATCTTGAAAAATCTGCATCTCCAGTATTTGGTAGAGAAGGAGCTGTTAAATCTGATCTATCTTCGCAGGCAACAAAAAGAAGTGTTGACAATGCTAAGAATATAATTGTTTTTTTCATTAGTTTCCCCTTTCCTTAATTAATGTAATATGATAAATTAAAACCAATTAAATGCGCATAGGAATTATAAGTACCATTAAAACCTGCAGCACCACTAGTATAATCTACATTAGAATTTTCAATTTTTCTTTCTACAAATCTTAAAAATAGATAAGCTAAGTCAATTGAAAGGTTAGGAGTAATTTTGTAACCCACTCCAACATTTAGTCCAATGCGGTCAGCATCTGGTAGAGTTGGCTCAACTAATTCATCCTTTACAGGATTATTATCATACAAAAAACCACCACGTAAATCAAAATTATCCGTAATTGCATATTCTGCACCAAGTCTAGCAATCCAACCATCAGAATAATCTCTTATTGAAGTGCTAACTACATTTGATTTCACAAAAGTTACTTCTAATTTATCGTAACTAGACCAGCCAACATATTGGAAGTCAGCAGAAACAGTTAACTCTTTTGATGGAAATATAGCTAAACCGACTGTGGCGTTAAATGGAGTTGTAAGTGGAGCTTCAACATCACCAGAAGGTATTAAGCTCAATAAAGCACTAGGAGCTGATACATCGGCTGTGCCTGAAAAATTTAATTTAGAACTACTTCTAAAATCAAGACCAATATTTAGCATGTCTGTTGGTTTATAAAGAAGTCCTACTGAATAAGCAAAAGAACCTGCTGTTCCAGATAAATCAATTGTAGCATCTGCATTAAATGGAGCAAGTGATTGCTTTTTAACAATTGAAACATTACCATAAACATAAGAAGCAGTAACACCTAGCGACAGTTTGTCAGAGAATTTGTATGCAGCTGCACCTGTAAAATAAAATGTCTGAATTTCTGTATCGATAGCAAGGTATTTACCAATCCAATTATCATCCCATGTGGTACCAAGACCATATTGATTGTTTACACCAAAACCAAAAGCCCAGTCATCATTTAGTTTATGAGTTAAATAAACATTAATTGGAGTAAAAACAGCTGATTTCAGTGATGATTCGTCGATTGATGGTGCAACTCCTCTGAACGTTACTGATGGAGAAATAAGCGTTGCACCCACCATAATTTGTGTGCCATTAAGTTGAGATAAACCTGCTGGATTAAAATAAAGTGCTGAACCATCTAAAGCCAACGCTGTATATGCGCCTGCCATTGCCATCCCTCTTGCACCATGTTCATTAATTTGAAATCCACTCGCAAATATTTGAGTTGAAAAAACTAATGAGATAATCAAAAGACGTAGATTTTTTTTCAAAGTTACCTCCGATTTTTAATAAAATAATGTTAACAGGTCAATATATCGTTTTTTTTTAATTGTTGCCAAATCATTTTAAATTAATTACAGTAACACCCTCACCACCAAATTCTATTTTGGCATAACCATAATCTTTTACAGCGCTATGATGAACAAGAATTTCATTTACCATTTGTTTTAGAACACCAGTTCCTTTTCCATGAACAATTTCAATTTGCGATAAATTATTGCTATAAGCATTATCAATAAATTTAATAACTTCAAATTCAATTTCTTCAGGTTTATTACCCCTAATATCAAGTCTGGAAGTAGTGATTTCAATATTTAGATGCTTATAAGTTTCATCTACTTTGTCTTTATTTTTTTTTGCAAATTCTAATTGGTCAACTTTTGCTTTTACTTTTACATTGCCCGAAACTATTACTGCTAGTTTACCATCAATAGAAATTATCTCGCCAGATGTTAAAGTATTAATTATTCTTACATAATCTCCAATTTTTGGATTTTTAAGTTTATTGTTTTCCTTTTCTTGCAGCCTGTTTGTACTTTCATTTTTCAACAAAATAATTTTTTCTTTTGCCTGTTTAATAACTTCTTTTTCAGCTTTGCCCTCTCTAATACTTTTAATAGTAAGTTCTACTTCACGATTTACATTATTTAATATTTCTGAAGCTTCGTGCTTGGCTTCAGATATTATTCCTCTCTTTTCGTTTTCCAATTTATTTAATTTTTGTTGATAAAGGTTTGTTAAACTAGCTAATCTAATATTTTCAATTTCATATTTGTTTAATTGATTTTGCATTTTTCTTGTTTTATTTTCTAAATCAATTAAAAAATCCTCTATCTTATTGCTATCATTTTTAATTCTACTTTTTGCATTTACAATTATATTTTCACTAATTCCAATTCTACTAGCAACCTCAAAAGCATAACTTGAACCAGGCAATCCTTGTTTAAATTTATAAGTTGGTTTCAATTCTTCTATATTAAACTCCATTGAGGCATTCTCTAATCCAACTTCACTATTAGCCAAAATTTTTAGATCGCCATGATGTGTTGTTGCCAGCACAGTAGAGCCTTTATCCCGCATTTCTAATAGAATAGCTGATGCGAGTGACGCACCTTCAGTAGGATCAGTTCCAGTCCCAAGTTCGTCAAGAATTATCAACGTATCTTTATTAGTAAATTCAATAATATCTCTTATATTGGCCAAGTGAGAACTGAATGTGCTTAAATCATCTTCAATAGATTGCTGATCTCCAATATCAACTAATAGATTACTAAAAAAGTGAAAATTAGAATCTGGATTTATTGGAACATGAAGTCCAGTCATAACAAGGAGTGTTAATAAACCAACTGATTTAAGCACAACAGTTTTTCCCCCAGCATTAGGGCCTGTTATTATTATTATTTTTGTATCTTTAATTTCGAGATTAAGTGGGACTGTATTTTTACGTGAAAGTTTCTTTAAAAGAATAGGGTGAAAACCATCAATAATTTTAAATGGTTCTGAATTATCAATTGTTGGGAAATCGCCTATTATTTCAAGTGAATATTGAGCTTTAGCAAAATATGAATCTAATTCGGCAATTGTATTTAGTGATAATTTCAATGCAATACTTGCTTCACCAATCCTTTTTGTAATTTGCTTTAATATTTTTTCAATCTCCCTACTTTCTGCAAACCGAAGTGAAAGTAAATCATTATTTAATTCCAATGATTCTTCTGGCTCAATATAAATTGTCTGTCCAGTTCCAGATTCTGAATGTATAAATCCTTTTACTTGTCGTTTGTGTTCGGCTTTAATTGGAAGAACAACTCTTCCATCTCTCATTGTGATATATTCTTCTTGAACCAATAACGATTTACTTAATTGCTTTAATATTTTATTAACAGTTTTTCGTAGCTCATCACTTTTTTCGTTAATATTAGAACGAATTTTTTTTAACTCATTGCTTGCAGAGTCTTTTATTTCGCCAGAAGAAGTAAATATCAAATCAATTTCATTTTCTAAAGATTTATCCGAAAATAGTTTGTAATTAAATTCTGAATTAAGCGATGTATTTTCACATTTGGAAATTAAAAAGTCTTTTAGTTTTCTTGAAACAGCCAAAAGATTTTGTATATCTCTAATATTCTTTATTGTAAGAATACTTCCTTCAATTTTACTTTGTGATAATTGTGTATGAATATTTGGAATGAATTCTAATGGAGGAATATCATTTTCAATAAGAATTATCTTTGCTTCAGAAACCTTCAATCCACATTTCGTTGCTAAATCAGAATTGTTAAACGGAAGTGAGGTAAGTATTAGTTCTTTGCCAATTTCTGTATAAGAGTACTTGGCTAAATATTCCAGAACTTTGAAATACTCGAGTGTGTTAAGTACTTTTTGAGTTATCATTTTGAATCTTCTATATCACTACTTTTTTCTATAAAATCTTTTACTAAATTCATTGCCTCAGAGTTTTCGCCTATAATTAAATCAATACTATATGGAATTACATTATATGCTTTAGAATATAATAAGGAAGTTTCTTGAGTATCTTTTGATGGGAAGTCAAAAACATTTAAGAATAGTAAAAATCCGCTAATAAAAAATAATATTTGTAAAGTTCCAGAAATACCACCCAATAATTGATTTGTAAATTTATTAACTTTATCTAAAGGATGAATTATTCTTTTCAGGATTGAAGCCAAAAAGATTGCTCCAATAAAAATGAAAAGCCAAGAAACAATTTCTGCTAGATAAATTTCATTGTTCACATAAGGTGAAATAAAAAAAGCTAGTCTTTGGTAAAATTCAAGCGCTAATACAAAGCCAATAACCAATCCAATAAGTCCTATTAGTTTTCGAATAAGCCCATCACGGAAACCCAAAGCAAAACCAATTATTAGAAAAAAGACTATGATAAAATCAATGTAATTCATTTATTGTAATTATTTTAATACTTATTTTAGAAAAAGATAGAGCAAATTAATTCAATATCTTTTCTACAAATTCTTTTATTTTCTTACCATCTGCTTTGCCTTTCAAATTTTTTATTGCTTGTGGCATTAGTTTTGGGAAGTCAGATTTAGTAGTAGCTTCAATCTGATTGGCAATTTTCCTAATTTCTGATTCAAGCTCTTCATCAGTTAATTGCTTTGGAAGATATTCGGTTAAAATTGCAAGCTCTTTTTCCTCATTCTCTGCTAAGTCGTTTCTACCAGCATTTTTATATTGCTCTATTGAATCTTTTCGCTTTTTTGCTGCACTAGATATTAAGCTAATTTCTTCTTCGGCAGTTAATTCTCTATTTGCACCACTCTTCTCAAACTCTAAAATTAAAGCCCTAATTGACCTAATAGTAGATAATCTAAGTTTATCACCAGATTTCATAGCATCTTTAAGATCAGAGTTTATTTTATCTCTTAAATTCATTATAAATCCAAAATATTTTTCAAAAAAAAAGGCAGGCCATATTTTCAACATAACCTGCCTTAATAATTTTATTTTATTTTATTATTGTTTCAGCATAGCAGAATAATTTATACGACGAGCATCAGCTTTTCTAAGTGCTTGTTGAATATCTGTAACAACACCCATATCAGATTCTTTATCAATTCTGAGAGAAACAATCACATTAGGTAATTCTACACGTTTCTTATACATTATTTCCTGAATTTCTTCCAATTTAACAATACCATCATTTAATTGAATTCTACCATCTTTTCCAACCCATATATAAGATATTAATCTTTTATTTTCAATTTTCTCTATTGCAACCGCTTCTGGCAATTTATATTGAACATAAACATCAACTTCTCTTAAAGTTGTTGCAACCATAAAGAAAAGTAGAAGCATAAAAATAATATCAGGCATTGATGCAGTAGGAATTTCCTGCTTAACAGATGCTCTTTTTTTATTAAAAGTCATATCTCTTCCTCAAATCCTTTATTTAACCTTTTCTGGTTCTGCAATTGAAATAATAATAGGAACTTTTTCTTTTTTTACTACATTTAGCTCTTCTGGAGTTAAATCAAGCATTTTTTTACCATAAGCTTGTTGTGCATAGGTAGCCTGTACTTCTGCATAAGCAAACTTAATTTGATCCAATGCTTGAATATATAAATTATAGTTTGTTTTCCTATCTGTTTTTACAGAAACAACTAGTTTTTTAGTTGAAGGTAAATCTATTTTACTTTCAATTCTTGGTCTTAATGTTTCACTTATTTGAGGAATTGCAATTATTTCCCCATCGAGTAAAACATCACCATTTTCATTGATATTAAGTGCAGCTAATCTATCTTTTGAAAGGGGAACAAATGTTTGTTCCTCTATTGGAATATATTCTGGTAAACTTAAACCAATACCAGTATCAACATCAATTGTTGTGGAAACCAGAAAGAATAATAAAAGTAGAAATACTATATCAGACATACCAGCATCTGGTATCTTTGCATCTCGTTCTTTTTTCTTTTTAATCTGAACCATTACTTATTCTCTCAATAATTTTAATAATTATTTTTTGTTTAATTCATATAAAGCATCAATCAATTCAATTGAACTTTCTTCCATATCACCAACAATTTTGTCTATTCTTGAAATAAGATAGTTATAAAATACTTGAAGAATAATAGCCGTTACAAGACCAAATAAAGTTGTTAATAATGCCACAGCAATAGGTGCAGCAACAACAGATGGAGACATTTGAGCAGAAGCAGCAATTGAGTCAAATGCTTCAACCATACCTTGTACTGTACCAGTAAAACCAAGCATAGGGGCAACAGATATAAAAGTTGAAATCCAAATCATTCCTTTTTCAAGAAATCCCATTTCAATTGCACCGTAAGCCATAATTGCTTTTTCAGCTGCGTCAACACCCTCATCAGCTCTTAATAAACCAGCATGAAAAACAGAAGCAATAGAACCTCTTGAGTTTTCACATAATTTTATTGCATCATCAACGCCGCCTTTTTGCAAAGCATCTTTAACTTGAACAATGAATTTTTTTGTATTTACACTTGCTCTTGTAAGTGTAAATATTTTTGCAAACACAAATCCCAATCCAACTATTAAAGAACCAAGAATTGGATACATGAACGCTCCACCAGCGATGAATTTTTCTTGCAAATAAGTAAGTGCACCAGTGCTCTCTACTTGCGCAATTAGGTAAGAAATTGAACCTATTATTTCTGAAAATTGCATAAGAGTTAACCTCCTAAGTTATGTTGTTTAATTAAAAAAAATGCTGTTTATTATACTGTAAATTATAATGACCAATATTATTCAAATAACCTATGAATGTCAATAAATTATTCATTTTGAAATTATTATTTTTATACAGTAGACAAAAATAAGGTAAAATTATTTAATTAGTATTATTTTTTTGTAAAAATTTAGCTCCTACAGGAATATGATCACTAAAGCCACCTAAATATTTTCTTCCACCAAAAGTTGGCATTGCAGAGCCTTTATAACGACCTTCTTTTTGAATCATAAATTCCGGTTTTATTAAGTGAAATGAATCACATACGTATTTAATATTTCCATCAGAAACTAACTCGTTCGAAACTATAATTTGATCAAGCATATTCCAAGTACTTCTATATAGATAAGTTCCATTTCCAGATAAAAATTCCTTATACGCTAAATTATATAATCTCATTGTATCAATTTTTGAAGAACAATCAAATTCATTTGCCCATAAATAACGAGCTATTGAAAGACTATTTGGAACATCATTAAAATCGCCCATAATTACAATGTTTGAATTTTTATTATTGCCAATTAGCAAATCAATTTCATTTCTTAATACATTGGCAGTTTTAATTCTATTTGGCTGAGATTTTAATTCTCCACCGCCTCTTGATGGCCAATGATTAACTAAAACATAAATTTCATCTTCAGAATTTGTTTTTAATTTTATTTCCAAAATATATCGCGTTGGATATTTACTTGGCAATTCAACTTCAATTGGCTTTATATTTAATACTTCAAATTTGCTAGCATCATAAATTAAACCATTATCAATTCCTCTATTATCCAATGATTCTTGATAAGCAATTTTGTAGTTTTTATCTCTAAAATGCCTTTGTAACAAAGTATCAATTAAATATTGATGCTCTACTTCTTGCACACCTAAAAGATCTGGTCCTTTTCCATTGTTCATCCACCGAATAACTTTGGCTAAATTACCAATTTTTTGATCAATTTTTACTTGAGTCCATTCTTTTTCAGATGAAGCTAAAAATTCTTTATCATTTTTATCTATATCATCAATTGAGTCAAATAAATTTTCGACATTCCAAGTAGCTATAAATAATGTATCATTTTTATTTTGCGAATATATTTGAGTTATTCCAACCAAGATTAAAGTGATTGTAAAAAATATTTTTGAAGCTTTCATATTTTCTCTCATAAAAAATATTTATAATAATTTTGGAATTATTTAATAATTAAATAGATTGTACTTACTATAATCATTAAAAACAATATTAAAAGATAGAGAATAAATGGAAAACCTACAAAAACAATTTGTTATAATAGACGCAATGGCAATTGCTTATAGAAGTTATTTTGCTTTTATAAAAAATCCACTCAAAAATTCAAAAGGTGAACCAACATCTGCTGTTTATGGATTTATGAATCAATTGTTAAAAATAATACAAGATTTTAACCCAACGTATTTAGTAATTGCTTCCGATTCGAAAGAAAAGACTTTTAGACATGAAAAGTATGATAAATATAAATCCTCACGTGCTGAAATGCCCGAGGATTTAGTACCTCAAATTCATAGAATTAAAGAGCTAATTGAAGCCCTAAATATTCCACTTTACATTTTACCAGGCTATGAAGCTGATGATTTAGTTGGAACCGCTGTAAAAAAAGCAGAATTGAAAGGTTTAATTTCTATAGCCGTCTCTCCTGATAAAGATTATGTTCAATTAGTAACAGACAAAGTAACTCTCGTGAAACCTGGACGTTTTGGGGATGATATTGTAATTATGAATAAAGCAAAAGTTGTTGAGGATTATGGTTTTGAGCCAAAATTTATGATTGATTATCTTGCATTAGTGGGTGATTCAAGTGATGACATTCCAGGTGTTGCTGGTATTGGACCTAAATCTGCAACCCCTTTAATTCAACAATTTGGACATGTTGAGGATATTTATAAAAACATTGAATATATTGAGAAAAAAGGAGTAAAAGACAAATTATTGGCAAATAAAGAAAATGCTTATTTATCAAAAGATTTAGCTACAATTATGACAAATGTTCCTTTCAATTTTGATTTTGAAGATGCAAAAATATCACCTCCAAATTTTGCAAAAGTAAATGAAATATTAAACGAATTGGAGTTGAAAAATTTAATAAATAAAGTAAACAAAATTTTCAGTGGAAATGAATCAAATGTTCCAGTTTTAGTTGAAGAACAACTCAATGAAAATTTTGATGAAAAAAAAGCAAATTATAAACTAATTACCGATTTGAAAGAAGCAAAGGATTTAGCCGATATGTTAAGTAATTCGGAATTGTTTGTTTTTGATACAGAGACAAATTCTCTAAATACACTTGATGTAAAATTAGCAGGAGTTTCATTTGCTGTTAAATCTTATGAGGCTTTTTTTATTCCAATAAACCCTTTTATTATTAGCAATTCATTTTTTGATCGCGATTTGAGTGACAGAATTGGTTTTGACGATTTCTCTAAAATATTTAAACCAGTTTTTGAGAATAAAACAATTAAAAAAGTCTGCCAAAATGGGAAATATGATATAGCTGTTCTAAAGACAAATGGAATTAATGTTGAGAATTTTTACTTTGATACTATGTTAGCAAGTTATATTCTTGACCCCGACCAAAAACATGGAATGGATGTACTTTCACAAAAATATTTATCCTACTCCCCAATTCCATTTGCAGAAATAATGGGAAAAGTTAAAGACCCAAATTTTATTTTTGATGTTGATATAGAAAAGCTTAGTATTTATGCATGCGAAGATGCCGATATTACATTTAGATTATATGAAATATTTAAAAAACTTCTTATTGAAAATAATTTAACCGAGATTTCAGAAAATATCGAATTTCCGCTTGTTCCAGTTCTAGAAGATATGGAACGAACTGGCATAAACTTAAATATTAAGGCTTTGAGAGATTTTAGTGCCCTACTAAAAGCCTCAATGGAGGAATACACAAAAAAAATATTTGAAATTGCTGGTGAAACTTTTAATATTAATTCACCAAATCAATTGCAAGTTATTCTTTTTGATAAATTGAATTTACCTCCAACAAAAAAAACAAAAACTGGTTTTTCAACAGACGCATCTTCGCTTGAATTACTTAAAGGAACAAATCCAATTATTGATTATTTGCTGGAGTTTAGACAAGCAACTAAATTGAAATCAACTTATGCCGATGCACTTCCAAAATTGATTGACCCAATAACCAAAAGGGTTCACACATCATTTAATCAAACTGTGGCTTCAACAGGAAGGCTTTCAAGCTTAAATCCTAATTTGCAAAATATTCCAATTAGGACAGAATTAGGTAAAAATATTCGCGAAGCATTTATTCCACGAGATGAAAATCATGTTCTACTAAGCTCCGATTATAGCCAAATTGAATTACGAATTATGGCATCAATTTGTGAAGATGAAACATTGATGAAAGCTTTTAGTGATGGTGAGGATATTCATACTTCTACTGCAGCGCTTGTTTTTTCAATTCCCAAAGAAGAAGTTACTCCAGAAATGAGAAGAAAAGCAAAAGAAGTTAACTTTGGGATTTTATATGGAATTGGAGCTTTTGGACTTTCAACACGACTTGGGATTTCCCGGTCACATGGAAAAGAAATAATTGATACATATTTTACAAATTTTGGCAGAGTTAAAAACTTTATTGATGATTCTATTGCTCATGCAAAAGAGAAAGAATATGCTGAAACTCTTTTAGGCCGAAGAAGATATTTAAAAAATATTAATAGCAAAAATAGAGTAATTAGACAATTTGAAGAACGAGTTGCGGTGAATATGCCTATTCAAGGAACTGCTGCTGATATGATTAAACTGGCAATGATAAATGTTCAAAGTGAATTGTTAAAAATGAAATTAAAAACTAAAATGGTTCTTCAAGTACATGACGAATTAGTTTTTGATGTTCCTAAACCCGAATTAGAAATTGTAAAACCAATAATTAAAAAAAATATGGAGGAAGCGTTTTCACTAAAAGTTCCAGTTATTGTTGAAATTGGAGTTGGGAATAATTGGTTGGAGGCTCATTAAGAAAATTATTGTTTAATTGCTAAATTGTTTTTAAGGATTTTATACTAAAATGTAATTCTTAAAAACCAAATTTTTTGCTGCGTTTTTAAGAGTGTTTAATTTAAAAATGAATAATCTTTTAGAAGCAATTTAGTTTCAATAGTTGGGCTTTTCCAATAGTAAATAATTTTAAGAATTCAACAATTACAAATTAGTCATCTTTATTTTTTCTAAAGAATGATAAACCACCAAATCCACTGATAATAGCCATATAAAATCCAAAATCGTACCACCAGCCAGTGTTATGAATTTCATAAATTCTTATTTCTGGATTAAATAGACCCATAATCAAAGAAATTGGAGCAATCCAACCATGCCAAATTCCCATAAAAAATCCAGCAGGGTCATTCATATTATTTACCCCCCCGCCTGGCATACAAGAGGTAATTGCAATAATGGAGGTAAAAATTATTACTCCATATACTAACTTTTTATTTTTCATTTCAATCTACTAATTTGAGTAAAACTCTTTTGAACTTTCGCCAAATTTTTCAAAATAAAATATATCTATTTTTTCATGAATTTCTTTTTCAGTTCTTAATTCCAACAAACTCAAAGCAAATTTTGAAATCTCAGAATAATTTAAAGCTCGAATTATTTGTTTTGCATGCGGAATAACTGAACCACTTACACTAATAGAATCAAGTCCCAGACCAATTAAAATTGGAATTGCCATATAATTTGCTGCCATTTCGCCACAAAGTGTAACTTTTGTTTTATATTTTTTAGCTTCATTTATTATATAACTTAAAGTTCTAATAATTGCTGGATGAAATTCTTGATATTGATTTGCAACAATGTCGTTGCCTCTATCAACAGCAAGCATATATTGAATTAAATCATTTGTGCCAATACTAAAAAAATCAACTTCATCTGCAAAATCTTTTATCATCAAAGCAGCAGAAGGCACTTCAATCATAATTCCAAGTTCCATGTGATTATCAAAATTGATTCCATCTTTATTTAATTCATTCTTGCATTCAGTAATTAAATCAATAGTAACTTTAAGTTCACGATATGAAGCAACCATTGGAATCATGAATTTAACATTTTTATGAATGCTAGCTTTTAGAACAGCTTTTATTTGTGATTTAAAGAGATTTTTATTGTCAATTAAAAATCTAATTCCTCTCCAACCTAACATAGGGTTAGGTTCGCGAACATCTACTGGAAGAACTTTGTCGCCACCAATATCAAATGCTCTAATAGTTAAAGGAAATGGATAAATTTTTTGCGCATAATTTGAATAAACCGTTGTTTGTTCCTCTTCGCTTGGAAATGAATCATATTCCTGGAATATTTGCTCGGTACGCATTAATCCAATCCCTTCTCCTCCATTTTGAATAATTAATTCAAGTTCCTCAGTCATATCAAGATTTGCAAAAATATCAATTTTCTTTCCATCCAAAGTTGTTGCAGGCAAATCCTTTAATTTTGCTAATTCAATATCAACTTGCGAAAGTTTTTCCAATTTTCGCTTATAAAAATCTATTTGCTCATTATCAGGGTTTACAATAACAATTCCGTTAAAACCGTCAATTATAACCAAATCATCATCAGATATATTCTCAGTTGCTTCGTGTAATCCAACCACTGCGGGAACATTTAATGACCTTGCAACAATTGCAGCATGAGAAGTTAATCCACCAAAATTTGTAACATAGCCAGTAACTTTTAATCTTGAAAACAATACAGTATCAGCAGGTGTTAGCGAATTTGAAACTAAAATTATTTCATTTTCGGTAATCCTTGATTTCCATTTTTTCTTTTTTATATTACGAATAATTCTGTTTTTAATATCTTCAATATCATGAGAACGCTCTTTCATATAGGGCTCTTTAGACATTGACATTAAATCTTGATATTTTGAAAACTCACTATTTACAATAAATTCTGAGTTCTTTTTTTCTTTTTCAATTCTAGATTTTATTGTTTGGATAAGAATTGGATCGTCAAGAATCATAATTTGTGCTTCAAAAAGTGCGGCCCGCTTTACTCCAAGTTTATCAACTGCAAGGCTAAATACTTTTGCTAATTCTGCCTTAGATTTAACTATGGCCTCTTCAAAATTATCAATAGCTTTATCAGTATTAGTAATATTTTCTTCAATTACTTTTTCTACCTCTTTTCTAAATAAAAAAGCTTTTGCAATTCTAATTCCAGGAGCCGCAGGAATTCCACGATGAACATTATCTTTTTTTAACTCTGTCATAATTCATCAAATCCTCTATTAAAATAATCTATTATAGCATCTGACATTTTAACCTCGTCTTCACCTTCAAAAGTTAGCTTAATTACTGAACCCTTTGCAGCTGCTAAAGTCATTACACCAATTATGCTTTTTCCATTAATACTAAATCCGTCTTTCATAATGTAAAAATCAGATTCAAATTGTGAAGCAATTTTAACAATTGTAGCTGCTGGTCGAGTATGCAAACCAGCTTTATTTATAATTTCAACATTTTTTTCAATCATTATTTATTTCTATTTATTAAATAAGTTGCTAACCAAATTAGTGTCTCTTTTTCTTCGGAATCTTTTAGATTTTTAATAGATTTAATTGCCAAGTTAGTGTATTTATTAATTTCATTTTCAGTTATTTTAAGAATATTTAGTTTTTCATAAATCTTTTTGTATTTATTGATTTGATTTTTCTTAATTCCTTTATTCGCCATAACTTTCAATAATTCATTTTTATCTTCACCAGTAGCTAATTCTAAAGCCTTCAAAAATAAAAATGTTTTTTTACCTTCTATTAAATCGCCACCTACATTTTTACCAAAATCCTTAATATCTCCAATAATATCAAGTAAATCATCTTTTAGTTGAAACGCTAGTCCAAGATTTTTTCCATAATTTTCAAGAGCTTTAATTTCGGCTTTAGTTCCATTGCCAAGTTGACCGCCAATTGAACAACACATTTGAATAAGAGCCGAAGTCTTCTTGTAAATCATAATTTTGTATTCGTCAATTGTTATATCGTCTCTAACTTCAAAATCCTTATCTAGGCTTTGTCCTTCACAGATTTCAATTACACTTTCATTAAAAGTATTAAGAATTTGTGTTGTATTAATAATGCAATCTTTTAGCAAATTTTTATAAGCTATTGCAATTAAACTATCACCAGCAAGTATTGCAGTGCTAATATCATATTTAATGTGAAGCGTGTCTCTGCCACGTCTTTTTTCAGCACTATCCATTATATCATCGTGGACAAGTGTAAAGTTGTGTAAAATTTCAACTGATAAAGCAGCATTATTTGCTTGTGAAAATTTTCCACCAACAACCTTTGTAGAAAGAAGTACCAAATAAGCTCGTAAATGTTTTCCACCACTTTGCAATATGTAACTACAAGGTGCATAAAGCGAATCTGGTTGCCTTTTTACTAAAAGCTGTGCTAATTTTTTATCTATTTTTTCAGTTTCTTTTGTGTAGTATTTTAAATATTTATTATTGTTTTTCAAAACCATTCCTCATTTACGATAAATTTATTAATACCATATAATATGCAATAAAATTCATTTATTTATTAAACAAATTTATAACAAAAAATTGATACCATAACCAACTTAAAATTCAAAAAAAAGAAAAAATGTTGATTTTTCATTTTTTGCATAATGAAAATAAATATTTTAAATGTAAATATCTTTTATTTCAATTTCTTTTCTAACAGAATTAAAAATTATTACTTTCTGTGCTTTAAATAATTCATCAATTCCAAAACTCTTTTCAACTATATTTTTATCTTTTGAAAGTAAATATTCTCTAAAGCATCCGTTTAGCAAACCATCATTTAATGGCGGAGTTATAATATTACTTTTATGTACAATCATAATATTTGTAATTGCTCCTTCCACAACATTACCATTTTCATTTAAAAATATTACGTCATCAAACCCTTTTTTTTGCCAATTTATAAGCTCGCTGTTATATAAATCCCTATTGGTTGTCTTAAAATATTGAAACTTATTTTGACTATTAATTCTTTTGTTAGATATTGCAATTCTTCCAAAAGATTTTTGATTTTTAATTTGTTCAAGATTAAATTTTATTTCACCCCATTTTGCAAGTAGCAATTTTAATCTAAAATTGTTTTGTGGATTTAATCCAGAAACTATTGAGTTAAGTAATTTTCTTAATTTTAACTCTTCTAGGTTAAACAGAAAATATTCTGATGATTTCTTTAATCTGTTAATGTGATTTTCCAACAAAAATATTTTGCCATTTTCAATCAACATTGTCTCAATAAGTTCAAAATATTCTGATTCATTTACTAAAAATTCACTTTTTAATTTTGTTTCCTCAAATTCTGATTTTGCATTACTATCCCAAGTAATTCCACTTCCAAGCCCAATTTCACCATTTTGTATTCGTTTATTTAGCAATATTGTACGAATAGGGATATTAAATGTAAAATCATTTTCTTTTATTATGCCAATTGTTCCAGTATAAATTCCCCTCTTTTCATTTTCCAACTCGTCTATTATTTGCATTGTTTTAATTTTTGGTGCTCCAGTAATTGAGCCGCAAGGGAAAAGATTTTTAATTATTTCTGAAAAAGATTTACTTTTAAGCTCACCAGAAACTGTTGATGTCATTTGATATAGAGTTTCATATTTTTCAATTTCATAAAGAGGTAAGGCCAAAACGGAATCATATTTGCTCAACTTTCCTATGTCATTTCTAAGTAAATCAACAATCATTATATTTTCCGCTTTATCTTTCTCACTATTTTTTAGCCGTTCCCTTTTAGAATAATCATCAATTAAATTTATCCCTCGCTTAATCGTTCCTTTCATTGGCTTTGAAATAATTTTATTTCCTTCTGTTTTAAAAAACAATTCTGGAGAAATAGAAATAATAAAATTATCCGCATCATTTATAATTGAAGTATAAGATGCCGATTGCTTAAAAAGCAGATGGGTTATAAAATTTGAAATCTTTCCATTAAATCCAAACTTAGCTTTTAGAGTATAATTTACTTGATATGTATCTCCATTTGAAATGTATTTTTTAATTTTATCAATCTTCTTTTCATATTCTGATTGAGTTTCATTCAATTCCAAATTAGTTATTTCAAATTTTTCATTAAATAGATTTAGGATATTTTTAAAATGAATTAACTTAGTTGGAATTACTTCTACTTCGTTAGAATTAAAAAAATGGAATTTTATAAACTTATAATTTTTGCCATTTAATAACGATTTTAATTTGTTTTCAAAATAGTAACCAGTTTCGTATGTTATTGAACCATAAGCAAATTCATATTTTTTTGCTAAATCTTCAATATCTTTTAATACTGTAGGAATTTCATTCATATTTTCACAAACAATAGATGTTATTGGTTTTTTGAACAAATAGCATTTTTCGCTTCCATCCTTAAATGGAGTATAAAAAAATGCAGATTTTTCTTGAGATGTAACAAATTCCAATATTTTAACAATATCTGTAATCAAATAAATCTCTGTAAATTAACAAAATATAAATTTAGTAATTATCTATCTTTCTTGATAAAAATATTAATCATTTTTATTTTGTAATCAAATAATTTATAACATAAAATTTTCAAGAGAATAAAATGAAAAAACCCAAATTATCAGTCTGGCAAATATGGAATATGAGTTTCGGATTTTTAGGAATTCAATTTGGATTTGCATTACAAAATGCCAATGTGTCGCGAATTTTTGAAACGCTTGGTGCAAGTATTGATGAAATTCCAATTCTTTGGATTGCCGCCCCTGTTACAGGTTTAATAATACAGCCTATAATTGGTTATATGAGTGATAAGACTTGGAATAGATTTGGGCGAAGAAGACCATATTTTCTTATAGGTGCAATTTTAGCCTCGCTTGCACTTTTTATAATGCCAAACTCCCCTACTCTTTGGGTTGCAGCGGGAATGCTTTGGATTATGGACGCATCAATAAATATTTCAATGGAGCCTTTCCGTGCTTTTGTTGGCGATATGCTGCCTTCTGAACAGCGAACTGTTGGCTTTTCAATGCAAAGTTTTTTTATTGGAACTGGTGCTGTTGTTGCATCTGCTTTACCATATATAATGACTAATTGGTTTGGAATTAACAACACAGCTCCAGATGGCATAATTCCAGAATCTGTTAAATACTCATTTTACATTGGCGGTTTAGCTTTTTTTCTGTCTGTTTTATGGACTGTAATTAAAACTAAAGAATATAGTCCAGAAGAATTAGCCTCTTTTGAGGAGGATGATAAAATTATTTTTTCCGAAAAAGAATCCATTGAAAATACTAAAAGAGATTCAAAACTTTTCTTTCGAAATGGTATTATTTGGACCGCCATTGGGCTTATTTTATATACGATTTTTGAGCTATATATATATATGGATTATGGTCTACTTGTTTTTTTTCTTGGAATTGCTGCTTTTGGAATTATTCAAATCGTCACTTCTCATTTAGGTAAAAATGGAAATTCATCTTCTGGACTTGTTTCGGTTATTACTGATTTATACCAAATGCCAAAAACGATGATTCAGTTAGCTTATGTTCAATTCTTTTCTTGGTTTTCACTTTTTGCAATGTGGATTTACACAACTCCAGCAGTAACTAAGCATATTTATGGAACAACCGACCCAACATCCATTAATTATAATACTGGTGCAGATTGGGTAGGCATTTTAATGTCCACCTATAATGGAATAGCAGCGCTTGCTGCATTTCTATTAGTGTGGATGGCAAATAGAATGGAAAGAAAATATGTTCATTCTATAAGTTTGGTTTTGGGTGGTTTAGGACTTTCTTCTTTCTATTTATTCAAAACGCCTGAGCTTTTGTTAGTTTCCGAAATAGGTATTGGAATTGCTTGGGCTTCCATTTTATCAATTCCTTATGCAATTTTAACTGGTTCATTGCCTCAAAAAAAACTTGGAATATATATGGGTATTTTTAACTTTTTTATTGTAATTCCCCAGATTACTGCTGCAGCAATTTTAGGATTTATGGTAAAAGGTATTTTTGGTGGCGATGCAATTTATGCTCTCTTACTTGGTGGTGTATCAATGTTTGTTGCAGCATTAATTATGCTAAAAGTTGAAGATTTGAATTAATAATTAAGAAAATAGAGAAAAGCCCAACCTTCAAGACTAAAAGTTGGGCTTTATATATTTAAAGCTGTAATCTAGTTTCTTTTAAATCAATACTTTTTTCTATTTAATTTGATTAATTGTATTCCTAATTCTGTCCTTTTGATTTTCTGGTGCTAATTCGAGAGCTTTTTTATAATTAGCTATTGCCTCATCTTTTTTATCGTTTTTTATTAAAGCCTCGGCATAACTATCAAAACAATTCCAAGAATTTGGATGTCTTTCAACATTTAATTTAAATATCACTAATGCATCATTCTTTTTATTTTTATTAAGTAATTCGTATCCAAAAAGATTTAACTCTTCTTCTGTAGAATTTTCTAAAGCATCTTTTTCAATTTTTTTTGCTTCAACTTCCCTACTCAACTTTTCTAATAATCCAGCCTTAATAATTTTATTTTGGAAAATTGGTTTTCTACTAATTGATAAATCAATCCATTTAAGTGCTTCGTCATAATTCATATTATTTTCCAAACAAAATTGAGCAGCATCCATTGGACCTTCCCAACCAAATCCTGGTAAGGATAATAATTGTTGACGAATATTGTTCAAAATTACTTCTTTTTCATTGAAAGTTACCGTAAACTCAATGGATAATTTTTCCCATTTTAAGTAAATAGAAGTCGAATTTGGTGTTATGTCTTTAAATCCATATTCCAACCATTCGGTAAAATTATTTTCTTTTGGTTTTACTTTAATCCGCAAAGCATCAAAAGTTGAGTCATAAAAGAAACTACCCCAAGATTTGTTTTGCTTGTTAAAAATAAGAGTCCAAAAATCATTTCTTGGAATTATATGAAATCCATAAATTCCTGCTTTAATTTCTTTCCCATTAATAGTTGCATCATCTGAAAATTCAATTGTTGTATTTTCGTTGGCACCAGCTCGCCATGGAAATGGAATACCTTCATTATATGGTACTAATTTACCCCAAATTTCTCTCCCTTTTACTCCAGGACGACTGTAATTTATTTCAATTATACTTAAACCAATCTGTTGTATAACTTTAGCTTTTGGACTAACTCGTGATAAATCCAGCGATTGGGCAAAAAATATTCCATTAAACAAACCAAAAAATAGAATAATATTAAAGAATTGTTTCATAGTTTCCTCCAATTTTAGTTTCAAAGTTATCCAAAAATACAAAGTCTTCCAAGAATTGTTTTATCAAAACAATATTCAAAAACTCAACAATTGCTTTTTGATTTTAACCCAAAATATCCAGTTGAAAATTATTAATGCATTTAGACTAACTTGCTCCAATCGTTTATACCATTCTTCACTCAACCATTTGGTTACAAACGCTAAGACCGAGTAAGTCAGGGCAAGTTCGCTTCTGCATTGATTACTAGATTTTAAATATTATTAATTTTTGTCCTATTAAATTAACCTGGATTAACAGATGAAAAAGATTTTTATTATCTTTCTAATATTGAATCTAAAACTTATAGAGCAGTTAATGACCAAATTAGAAAAATATTTTGAGCCTTTTAGAAACCATATTGTTGGAATTAATCAAACATTCAAAACCCCTTTTGGTATTAAAAAAATTATTTATTCCGATTGGATTGCAAGTGGCAGATTATATGCACCCATTGAAGATAAAATTAAATATGAGTTTGGACCTTTTGTTGGCAACACTCACACTGAAACCAGTGTAACTGGAACTACTATGACTAATGCATATCACGTTGCGCAAAAGATTATTAAAAAACATTGTAATGCAAATGAAAATGATGTAATAATTACAGCAGGCTCTGGAATGACCACTGTTATAAATAAATTACAAAGAATTTTAGGATTTAAACTCCCCGAGCAATTAAAACCTTTTGCAAAAATACCCGAAGAATATCGCCCGGTAGTTTTTTTAACCCACATGGAACATCATTCAAATCAAACAAGCTGGTTTGAAACAATTGCTGATACAATTGTAATTGAACCAACTGAAAGCGGATTAGTTGATGAATCAAAATTGGAAGAAGCACTAAAAAAATATCAATCTCGAAAAATAAAAATTGGCTCTTTCACAGCTTGCTCAAATGTTACTGGTATCAGAACTCCATATCATAAATTGGCTAAAATAATGCATCAAAATGGTGGATTGTGTTTTATCGATTTTGCAGCATCGGCTCCTTATGATGAAATTAATATGCATCCTAAAGATGAAGAAGAAAAACTTGATGCAATTTTCTTTTCACCACATAAATTTCTTGGTGGTCCTGGTTCATCTGGAGTTGTGATTTTTAATAAATCTCTTTATAATAGAAATGTTCCCGATCACCCTGGCGGTGGAACAGTTGAATGGACTAATCCTTGGGGTGAACATCGTTATATTGAAAGTATTGAAGCACGAGAAGATGGAGGTACTCCAGGCTTTCTTCAAGCAATTAGAACTGCCTTAAGTATAAAGTTGAAAGAAGATATGGGAGTTGAAAATATTGAAAAACGAGAAGATGAACTTTTAGCTTATGCTTTAAAACGATTTCGCGAAATTCCAAAAATTCATTTGCTTGCAACTAATATTGAAAACAGGCTTGGAATAATTTCATTTTATGTAGAAGAAATTCATTTTAATTTAATGGTAAAACTATTAAATGATTTATATGGAATTCAAATGCGTGGTGGATGCTCTTGTGCTGGCACATATGGACATTATTTATTGCATATTGATCCTTCGCGTTCAAAAAGTATTACCGATATGATTGATAAACATGATTTATCTCAAAAACCTGGTTGGGTTCGCTTTTCATTGCACCCAACAATGACTGATATAGAAATTAGTTTTATTATGGATGCTATTGCAGAAATTGTTTTAAATATTAATAAATATAGAAATTCTTATAAGTATAACCCATTAAACAACGAATTTTATCATATTTCTGAAATAGATAGGAGTCTCAATTATATAGATGAGTGGTTCAAATTACACTAATTGTCTTTTTAATTCAAAATGATTGAATAAATATCCTTAAAAGTAATGTTTTTATCTATGTAATATTTTGAATATTATTATTGTTATAATAACCTAAATATTTTTTTTATTTTGAAATTTCAATTATGATGTGATAAAATTCACATATTTTAATAAAATAATTAACTATCTTAATAAAAATAACATTGGAAATTAAAATATTTTATCTACTAATTAGTTCATTTTTAATAACCTTCTTCTTGACTTTAAAACTATTATTTGTGATTTTAAAGTAATGGTTATAGTTAATGTAACAATTTCAAATATGTTAAATAAACATGAGGTAAATATGAAAAAAATCTACATTGTTTTAGTTCTATCCTTTTTATTAACAAGTTCTTTTTTAACTGCACAAACATTTGATGGAGAATGGGAATGCAAGTACTCAACCATTGATGACCAACCTAACTCTACTGGCTATAACACTATTTCTGTTGCTGTTACAAAGGAAAACTCATTTGTAGCTGTTGTAATTAGAAGTTCAAATAGTACTTATTATTTAGTTGGTTATAACAACGCAGATTCAACTTCTGGCAGAGCTGGAGTTTATCCTTATGCCCCTGCTGGTCTTCAAACACTTTGGATTAATGGTTTTGACCAAGTATATTTAAGAGAAGCTCTTGATATTGCATCTTTTGGTAACTTAGTTTTTGTTGCTAATAACGATCCTTCCCATAATATTCTTGCTTTTGAGCTAAAAGATGATTCCTTATATACTCATCCATATAGAATGGTTACTGCAACCAACCCATTTAGTCCTGATTCATTATGGGCAATTGATGTTGATGATAATGGAAGAGTTTATGTAACAACTCAAGGAACTGCAACAGAACCAAGTAAAATATTTATATATGAAAGTCCAACTGTTGAAAGTGCATGGGAAGGTTCACATGACGTTGCTCCTCTTCAAACAATTGTTTTGCCAGATAATGGAACTTCTCGTGGTGTGACAGCTAATAGTGATGGTTCTGTTATTTATGCGTCAAATTATGACAATGGTAAAATATACGCTTATGTAGGAAATACAACTGATGGCTACACATTATCACCTTCATTCAACTTTCAAAGGATTGATGAAGTAGATTCTATAAGAACAGCTGCTCCTTGGGGTTTAAAATTTATGGATGGCAAAAATATACTTTTAGCTGCAATGGATGCTAGTTACACAACTTCAGCATATTCCTATGGAAGAATTTATGCAATTAACCCAAATACAGGCGAAATATTAGATACTCTTGATCAAGCTAAATGGAATTTTGATAAAACTGGAGCTTATAATAATCGTCCTGGTGGAACTTTAGGAAATGTTTCTGGTTATACTTCTACTTATAATGTTGATGTTGATGAAAACGACAATGTTTATAGTCAATCTTTTTATGGGTGGACAGTTGAAAAATGGACTTTTAATGGTACACTTCCTTCAATTGAATTAACAATTACAAGTATTGAAAAGCTTGATTCACAAATTCCTAATAGTTTTGAAGTTTCACAAAATTATCCAAACCCATTTAACCCTTCAACTACAATTGAATTTTCTGTTACACAACTTGCGCCTATTACTCTTTCAATTTATAATGTTAATGGCGAATTAGTTACAAAACTTGTTAATGGTGTTGAATTTCAAAGTGGAAGCTACAAAGTAACTTTTGATGCTTCAAAATTGGCTTCTGGAACTTATATCTATAGCTTAAATAATGGACTAAATACTATTTCTAAAAAAATGACACTAATTAAATAATGTAATACATAAAAGTCTGGTGATATCATCAGACTTTTAATTTTTTATTTCTCTAACTCATTATTCACTAATCATAATGGAGGTATTATGATAAAACTAAAAAGTACAATTATTTTATTAATCTTGCTTCTTTCAACGAGTCTTTTTGCTCAAGATTCTTTTGTTAGAAGTGGAGTTATTCCTGTCCCAGCTATCGAGAACGGTGGTTTCGGCAATATCGTTTCAGGTCTAGATTTAGATGGTGACGGTAAAATGGAAATTTATGCAGTCAATGATAATTGGGGTGATAGTGGTAACGAACTTATCCCTAGAATTTACAAATATGAAAACAACGGTGGAACATGGGATTCTGTTTGGAGTGCCACTCTTGAAATTCCGCTTCAAAATACTTGGCCTGCTTTAGCTACTGCAGATTTAGATGGTGACGGTAAAGGCGAAATTATCTGGGGACCTGTAAACAATACATCCGATGCTAATCTTAATCCACCAAGAGTTGTTGTATTTGAAACACCTGGCGATGGTTCTGATATTATGGGTATTCCTGATGGTTCAGGTAATTATAAACCAAATTCAGCTTGGTCTATGATAGATGAAGAAAAAGCAAATCTTCGTCCTTTTACATGGTTTGTAAAAGATGTTGATAGTGATGGAGTAGCTGAAATTGTTTTTGCTGATAGAGTTACAAAATTTTACATTGGAATTATTTCAGTAGATAATATTCCTGATAATGGGGATGCTTCTGAAACATGGACTCTTGAGTTCAAAGGATTAGGCAACAATCCTGAATTTGTCCGATCTGCTGCAATTATGGCGTCTAAGAATGAACCAGGTGGTTTTGGCAATATTATTGGTGGTCTAGATTTAGACGGCGACGGAAATCTTGAAATATATGCAGTTAATGATAACTGGAACGATGCCGCTGATGAACTTATTCCAAGAATTTACAAATTCGAATGGAATGGTCATGATTGGGCTGAAGTTTGGATGACTGAATTAGGAATCCCTGCCCAAAATACCTGGCCTGCTTTAACTACCGGAGATTTGGATAAAGATGGCAAAGGTGAATTGATTTGGGGTCCTGTAAATGCTACTGATGCTGTAACTAACCCAACTCCGCCACGTGTCGTTATATTTGAAGCTGCTGGCGATGGAAGTGATGTTCTAGGTGTTGCTGATGGTAATATGTACAAACCTAACGCATCATGGACAATAGTTCCAGATAGTAGCGAAAATGAACGTCCATTTAAATGGGTACTTACTGATCTTGATCAAGATGGAAAACAAGAAATTGCATATTCTGGAAGAGCTGGAATGAAATTTGGAATTATTTCTGTTGATAATATTCCTGATAATGCTGACGGTTCTGAAAATTGGTCACTTGTTGCATCTTCAGATGATGCTGGTGCAGTTGTTGGTTCAGGAACTCAATATGACTGCGCTGTTATGAATAATACTTTCTATCTAATTTCATCAAGTGGAAATGTAACTCCAATCAAATACGAAAGCGGAGCTTATGTTACAAAAAATGTTCAATCTGGTTTATTACCTGGTGGTTCATGGAAGAGTGCTTCTGTTGTTGATATAGATTCCAATGGTGTTCAAGAGATGGTTGTTGGTATGTGGTCCGGTGGAAGTATTGTAAGATTACTTCAAGTTGATGGTGACACATTAAAAGCAACTACAATTGGTGATTTTGGAGCGTTAGGTTCAACTAGATTAAACGGTGGCTCTTCTGGTGACATTGATGGTGATGGATTTATTGATTTTGTTTATGGCTCAAGAAGTGGATATAGCACACAAAATGCTGCTGTGTATAGATTAAAATATTTAGGCGGTGACATAACTAGCATAGATAACTATGAAGAATCAATTATTGATAGTTTATATTATGAAGCTGGCGGTCAATTTGATGTTGTAAATGTTGCTGATATTGACGGTGATGGTAACGCCGAAGTTATGTACTCTGGAGTTCCGCGTGGCATTGAAGGAACACCAATACCTATAATTGTGGTTGATTATTCAACAGGTAACGTTGGTTCAGGTACAAAATATGACGTAAACGTTATTGGTAATACCGTATATGGTTTCGATGGCAGTGGTAATGTATTCCCTGTAAAATATACTAATAACAAATGGCAAGTTCTTCCTACATTAAAAGGTGCAGTTGGAACAGCCGGATCATTTAAAGGCTCTGCATCAGCAGATATAGATGGAGATGGAATAGATGAGATTGTTGTTGGTGCTTGGGGTTCTTCAGGAACTGGTGATGTATATTTATTACAACAGACTGGTGGCGGTTTAAAATCAACAAAAATTGCTGATCTTGGAGATCTTGGTGCGGTTCAATTGAACGGTGCAGCTGCTGGTGATATAGATGCTGACGGATTTATGGATTTTGTATTCGGTTCAAGAGGTAGTTTAGGTGCTATTTATAGATTAGAGTACCGAGGTGGTGATATCACTGATCCAGCAAACTATGCTGCTGATAAAATCGATGAGTTAGGTGTTGCTGCTGCAAATCAAGCTGATATTATTTCTATAGGTAATCTCGATGATGATGCTGATTTGGAAATTGCATACTCTGGTATCCCTAGAGACGGTGCTCTTTTCCCAATTACTATTCTTGACCTACAAAAAGTACAAGCTGAAACAATTGCAGCTGTTAAAGTTGATGCTAATGGCGATTTTATTGCTGATAGAGTTGGTGAAGTAGTTACTGTTCAAGGTGTTGTTATTTCTCCTACTATTAACTCTTTATTTTCACTAAGTATTAACATTCAAGATGCTACTGGTGGTATAAATATTTATTCAAGTGTTGATTCAATCTACACAAATGTTGGTGATTTACTACTTATTACTGGTGCTGTTGATAATTTTAACGGATTAACAGAAATAGTTGTAGCTGCTAAAGAAGATATAATTAGAGTTGGCGCTGGAACTGTTCCAGATCCAAAAGTTGTAACTGCTGCTGAATTAGTAGCTAATGGTGAAAAATACGAAAGCACACTTGTTAAAATAAAAGCTTTAGCAAATTCTGGTAATGGTGATGCTTGGCCTGCTGCAGGAAGCAATGCAAATATTAATGTTTGGGATGGGTATACAAACTTTACTATGAGAGTTGATAAAGACCTTGATCTTGCTGGACAAACAGAACCTGTTTATCCAATAGATTTAGTAGGTGTTGCAACTCAATATTCTACTGCTACTCCTCCAAATAATGGATATCAAGTAATACCTCGATATTATACTGATATTGCTCAAAATGTTGCAGCAGCTCCTTCTCCTTATTTCTTCTTTACAGATGAAACAAGAGCGTATGATAACAGTGTTTTGGAAGTTACTGATTCAGCTGGCGCTTATACTATGTCATGGCATCCAACCGTTGATTTCAATGGTCAATCTTTAATTTACCAATTTGTTGTTATTAATCCAGAAACAGGTGCTTCATTATCTGAAAAACTTTCTAATAGTAATGGTGCAGATACAACTATTACTTTTAGTGGTGTTGACCTAGTAAAATTAATTCAAAAAACTGGAACTGATTCTTTAGCTGTTAAGTTAGCTTTAAGAACTGTAAGTACAAATCCTGCAGAAGGAATTATCTCTAGTGTTGATACTTTAATGGTTACATTTATTGATAAAGCTACTGGTATTTTAGGTGAAGGATTTATTCCAAAAGAATTCTTTGTTGATCAAAACTATCCAAACCCATTCAACCCTTCAACAACAATTCAATTTGGATTACCTGCTCAAGCAGAAGTAAACTTAATTATTTATGATATTCTTGGACGTGAAGTTGCAAGATTAGTAAATAATCAAGTTATGAGTGCTGGAGTTTATAAATTTAGTTTTAATGCAAGTCAACTTGCAAGTGGAACATATATTTATAGATTACAAGCAGATAAAAAAGTAGAAGTAAAGAAAATGTTACTATTGAAATAATATAACATATTTGCAAAAAAAGCCCGAATTATTTCGGGCTTTTTTTTTGCTATTCTATTTGTAATTTTGACTTAATTAAATAAATATTGTTATATTTAACAGTAATTTAAATCATATTAATAAAGTAATTGATTTATGAACAAAAGAGAAGATATTAAGCATAGAATAAATTCATTAGGAATTAGTATTCATTGGTTAGCTGATAAACTCCAAATTAAGCAGAATCAATTGATTTATTTTCTCGAAAATGATTCAACATTTGATGATGAATTATATGATGCTATTAATTCGGCTATAGAATCTTACCAATTTGAATTGGCTTTTGATTTTAACACTACCGACCCTGACCTATTTGACGAAGATAAATTAACAAATGGGATTGGTGAAAGAATACGTACTTTTGCAAAACGTAAATTTAACACTCTTAAAGCACTTGCCCATGCCTTAAATATTTCACCTCAACAACTTCAACAATATATTTCTAAAAACAGAGAACCAGGATCTAAAATACTAATTAGATTTATGAAAGCAGGATGTGATATCAACTGGTTGCTAGGAAATTCTGAATCTATTGAAAGTTATAAAATTTATAAGTTAGAATTAGAAGTAAAGGAATTACAAGCAAAAATTTCAAAAATATCTCATATTGTTAATTCAATTAAATAATTTATTCATTTTACCAATTAACAATTTCCCAAATATTTTGGATAGGAGAATAAATTTATGGTAAGTAGATCAAAAATATATAGCCCAGTTGGAACAATGCTTGTTGTAGTTGGAATACTAATATTTATTATTGCTATTTTCACTTCTATTTTTTACATGTCCGATTCAGATTATTTTAATGCACTTTGGATTTTTCTTGCTGGATTACTCTCTTTTTCCATTTGTGCGGGTTTAGCGGAATTAATTTATCAACTACTAAAATTGAGAAGACGAATTATTGAAATGCTTACTGCTAAGGAAGAAAAAAAGTGGTAATAATTTTTAATCATTATTAAATTTGTTTCTCTTTGACTTCTCATAAATCATTCATATATTAGCACTCTGTATTTATGAGTGCTAATATTTTTATTCGTTTTTGAATCTATTTCTGATATAAAACATCTCATAAGAACTTAATACGATTTATTTTACTAACTAATAATAACTATGGAGGACAAATGTCTGCAAAAGTAATTGAATTTGGCAATGATGCTAGAAGCTCACTCAAAAATGGAGTTGATAAATTAGCAAATGCTGTTAAAGTAACTTTAGGACCAAAAGGACGAAATGTTGTTTTGGATAAAAAATTTGGTGCGCCTACAGTAACAAAAGATGGTGTTTCTGTAGCTAAAGAAATTGAACTTAAAGATGAAGTAGAAAACATGGGTGCCCAAATGGTTCGTGAAGTTGCATCAAAAACTAGTGATATTGCTGGCGATGGAACAACAACTGCAACTGTTTTAGCACAAGCAATTTACCGTGAAGGCTTAAAAAATGTTACTTCTGGTGCAAATCCTATGGATCTAAAAAGAGGAATTGACATTGCAATTAAAAAAGTTGTTGAATACTTAAGAGCTACTTCAAAAGAAGTTGAAGGTAGAGCAGAAATTGCACAAGTTGGTTCTATTTCTGCTAATAACGATCAAACAATCGGAAATTTAATAGCTGATGCAATGGATAAAGTTGGAAAAGATGGAGTTATAACTGTAGAAGAAGCAAAAGGAACTGAAACAGAATTAGAAATTGTTGAAGGTATGCAATTTGACCGCGGTTACCTATCACCTTATTTTGTTACCGATTCTCAAACTATGGAAGCTGTTCTTGAAAATCCATTCATTTTAATTTATGATAAAAAAATATCAACAATGAAAGATCTTTTACCAATTCTTGAGAAAGTTGCTCAGTCTGGCAGAGGTTTAGTAATTATTGCAGAAGATTTAGAAGGTGAAGCACTTGCTACTTTGGTAGTTAATAGATTACGTGGAACTCTTAAAATTGCTGCGGTTAAAGCCCCAGGTTTTGGCGATAGAAGAAAAGCAATGTTAGAAGATATTGCAGTTCTAACAAGTGGTACCGTAATTTCAGAAGAAAGAGGATATAAATTAGAAAATGCAACTGAAGAATTTCTTGGAACTGCTAAAAAAGTAGTAATTGATAAAGATAAAACTGTTATAGTTGAAGGTTCTGGCAGTTCAGACGATATTAAGAAAAGAATAAATGAAATTAAAGCCCAAATTGAAAATACAACTTCTGACTATGATAGAGAAAAATTGCAAGAACGATTAGCAAAATTAGCTGGTGGTGTTGCTGTTCTTAAAATTGGTGCATCTACAGAAATTGAAATGAAAGAGAAAAAAGCTCGTGTTGAAGATGCATTACATGCAACTCGTGCAGCTGTTGAAGAAGGAATTGTTGCTGGAGGTGGTGTTGCTTTAGTTAGAGCTATTGCTGTTTTGGAAAACCTTGAAGGTGCAAACAATGACCAAACAACAGGTATTAAAATTATAAGAAATTCTCTTTCTGAACCATTAAAACAAATTGCTTATAATGCTGGTCTTGAAGGCGCTGTAATTTTAAGCAAAGTTCTTGAAGGAAAAGATGATTATGGCTTTAATGCTGCTACAGAAGTTTACGAAAACATGATTGCAGCAGGGGTTATTGATCCTACAAAAGTAACTAGAACTGCTTTAGAAAATGCTGCTTCAGTTTCTTCTTTATTACTAACTACAGAAGCCGTTATTTACGAAAAAGCTGAAGATTCAAAAATGCCTGCTATGCCAGATATGGGTGGTATGGGCGGAATGATGTAATTTTCCCCCCAAATTATTAAAAACAAAACCCCAACAAATTTAATTGTTGGGGTTTTATTTTAATTTTATTTGAAGGTAAATTATAATTCTTTGAAATATTTGATAGTAATTTCAAAGCCTTCTTTTCTTGTTATGATTGGAGTCCAATTTAGAACTTTTTTAGCTTTGGAAATATCTGGTTGTCTTACTTTTGGATCATCTATTGGTAAATCTTTATAAACAATTTTGCTTTTACTATTTGAAAGTTTAATTATTTCTTTGGCAATTTCATTTATTGTAATCTCTTTTGGATTACCAATATTTATAGGATTGTTTTCGTTTGATAATATTAATTTATAAATTCCATCAATTAAATCAGTAACAAAACAAAAACTGCGTGTTTGTTCACCATTGCCAAAAACTGTTAAATCCTTTTCATTTAAAGCCTGTGAAATAAAAGTAGGTAATGCTCGTCCATCATTTACTCGCATTCTTGGACCATAAGTGTTAAAAATTCTCACAATTCGAGTATCAATATTGTGATATCTGTGATATGCCATTGTTAGTGCTTCGGCAAACCTTTTTGCTTCATCATACACACCGCGTGGTCCAATAGGATTTACATTACCCCAATAATCCTCGTTTTGCGGGTGAACCAAAGGATCTCCATACACTTCTGATGTTGATGCTAGTAAGAATGTAGCATTCTTGGCTTTTGCAAGTCCAAGAGCATTATGCGTGCCTAATGAACCAACTTTAAGAGTTTGAATAGGATAATTAAGATAATCACTTGGACTTGCTGGAGATGCAAAATGCAAAACATAATCAACTTTTTCAGAAATGTGAACATAATTTGTAACATCATGTTTTACAAATTTGAATAAATTACTTTCGAAAAGGTGGGAAATATTATTAAAACTTCCGGTAAGTAGATTATCAATACAAATAACATTAATATTATTCGAAATTAATTTATCGCATAAATGAGATCCTAAAAATCCAGCTCCACCGGTAATAACTGCTGTTTTCATTTTAATTCTACCAAAATAACAAAGCCCTCAAAATGAGGGCTTATAAAATTATACTGTTGTTTTATGTTTAACTTTTGAATTATCTCTGTTGTGAGAATAATAGTAGTAATATTTATAGTATGAACCATAACCACTACGATAACTAAATTTATTTAAAACAACACCAATGAATGATTTATTTTCGTGACGCATTAAATCAACAGCTTTTGTCATTAACTCAATATCTGTTTCACCAGCAGAAGCTACAAGAATAGATGCATCAGCAATTCTTGATAAAATTTCAGAATCTGTTACTGCAATGATTGGTGGCGAGTCAATTACAACCAAATCATAAATCACTTTCAATTTATCAATAAAAGCTAACATTTGCTGAGAACCTAATATTTCTGATGGATTTGGTGGAATTGTTCCAGCAGTAATAAAATCAAGATTTGGGAGTTCTGATTTATGAACTATTGATTCAAAAGTTGCTTCACCTAAAAAATAATCTGTAAATCCCGGAAACCTTTGTGATGCAAATACTTTGTGCATTCTAGGTTTTCTTAAATCACAATCAACAATTACAGTTTTTCTGTTTGTTTGTGCAAAACTACCAGCAATGTTAACAGAAACGGTAGTTTTACCTTCAGAAGGTGTAGAGGAAGTAACGTGAATTGTATTTATACTTTTTTTATCAATTTTTGCAAATTGTATTTTTGTTCTTAATGCTCTAAAAGCCTCACTATAAATTGAATCTGATTTTTTGGCAATAATAAACTCAAACTCCTTATTAAGTGTAATTCCTTCAATTTTAGGAATCCATCCAAGAACATTGATATTTTTCTTTTGAATATCTTCGGGTGTTTTAACAGTATTATCAAGAAAATCTTTTATAAAAGCAAATGCAAAGCCAATTCCCATTCCTAGTATTAGTCCAATTAAAACAATAAGTTTTCTATTAGGTTTAGATGGGAGTAATGGTCTAATTGCTGGATCAATAATTAAAACATTTCCAGCAGTTGACTGTTCAACAATTAAAGATTCTTGATATTTTTCTTCAACTAAAAGATACAGCTTTTCATTTGCATTTAATTCACGAGTTAATCTAGCTAAACTTATCGTCTGTTTTGGAAGTTCATTAAAACGTGCTTCGTATTGATTTACTATTTCTTTAGTCTTGCTTATTGTACTTTTTAGTGATTCATATTTAACTTCGGCTTCTAGCAATGAAATAGAAAGTTCTTTTAGTTCTTCAGGAGAAGCTGCAAATATAGATTGTTTGTATGTTTCAAGTTCTTTATTAAGCTCAATTTTTAGCTCAGCTATTCTTTTATTTGTTTCACTAATTAATTTAGCTTCCGATTCAATTGTAACTGAGGAATCAGAAATTGCTAAATCTCTTTGCATTTCTAATTGAGCAATTTGCTCTTGAAGCCCTTTCATTTTAGGTTTAGTTGCAAAGCTTTCAATGTATTTGCTAATACTCGGATTTAATCTATTTATTTCGGTTTTGTAAGAATTAACCATTTTTTCAGTTGCCATCATTTCAATAGCTGCAGCATCTCTTTGCGATTCAAAAGTAGATAGCATATCAATTAATGCTTTAGCTTGTTCATCAAGAGCAATTATTCCACCTTCAACTTGGAAAGTTTTAATTTTTTCTTCAACCTCTAAAAGTGCACTATATTTATCTTTTCGTTGCTCTTTTAAAAACTGAACTACTGTAGTGAGTTGTTGTCTAGTATATTTTAAACTCAAATTTTCATAAGCATCTGCATAAGCATTTGTAATTAATCTTGCTTCAAAAGGTGAATGAGATTCATAAGAAATTGTAACAATATCTAATCCGCGTTTTTGTTCAATTTTTGTATCTTCAAGCATCAATACTAAATCATTAATATTTTTAAGTTTATATGCTTCCCTATCAAAATCAATACTTCTATCAAATATATTATAAAAACTATCTGGTTGTGCAATAACGTTAAACGAATCTATTAAAGAAGTAGCAACAATTGTTCGCAATCTGTAGCTTTTTAATATTTCAATTTCGTTAGCAATAAACCTATCATTTCCAAAATCAGAAAATTCGGGAAGCAAAGGAGCATCTAGAATACCACCACCATTGGGCTTGGCAATTTTAAGTGAAGTTGAAGCAGTATAAATATCTTTTGAAATAATTGCAAAAATTATTGCAACTGTTAAACCAGTAAACGTAATTAAAAGAATTGGAATAAGATTTAGTTTAATTAAATTAACATAATCTTTAAGTGAATTAGTTTCTTCTACTTCAAATCCAGCACCATTATTATTTAAGCCGTTATTCACAATATTACCCTATATCCTTAAAATTAATATTGATAAAGAAATTAAGACTGAGATTACAGACAATGCTAATGAAGCCCAATCCTTAAAATATAATCTTGGTGAACCGGGTATGACTAAAACATCGCTTGCAATCAAATTTGGAATTTGTCTTTGGCTAAACTCTAAACTATCTGACCACAAAAGATCATTATAACTAAATGTATGCAATTCATTAGTACCGTCTTTAAGCACCCTATAAATCCTTAAATCTTCTAAATGAGCATCATCCGTAGGACCGCCAGCTAAGCTTAACAAGTCAGTAACTGTAGTATTAATTGGAACAAAATATCTACCAGGATATTTCACAAAACCCCAAACAGAAACTTTAATGTTTATGCTTAATGGTTCAGAATAATCAAAATATCCACCTTGAGCGTTATTTCTTCCATTAAATCTTGACCCTAATTCGTAGTCTTTCACTTGTGCAAAAGTGAAAGAAGAAAAGAAAATTGATACCATAATTAGCAGTAATAACTTTTTCATAACCCTCGCATAGTTTTTTGACAATTGTTTTTTTTCATTTATTTAATATTTTACTTAATTGGTTATTTATTCTATTTTTTGATGTTAGTTTCATCAACTTTTAAGGACAACTTTTTAGTAAAAAATCCTATTCCCAGAGGACCTAGAATTATACCTAAAAACACAAATACAAAGTTAATAAAATATAAATAGTTATCAAATCTAATATTGGGATATATTGTCTGCGAAAAAAAATAAAGTACATTAAAAATTATTATACAAATTAATGAAGAAATAATACCTAAAATGAACCCATTAATTAACAATGGAATTTTAATTGAATTAAGTTTTGCACCAACTAATTTCATTATATTATATTGTTCAATTTTTTGAGCAATAACTAGCTTACTTGTCGAGAAAAGTAAATAAATAGCAATTAAAGTAAATAAAATTGTAAGAAAAAATATAATAATTCTCATTGATTTAATCGATTCCAAAATAGTAAAAGTTAAATTATAATCATAAATTACGTCATCTACGCCTTCAATTTTTTGCAATTTGCTAATAATTTGGGTTATTTTGTTTTTACTAATATTATTATTAAAGCTAATTGTGTAGGATCTTGGAAGTGGATTTGTTTCAAGAATTTTTGAAAAATCTTCTCCAGTCATTTCAACAAATTTTTTATAAGCCTCTTGCTTTGAAATAAAATTAACATCTGCAACTTCTTTAAACTCAACAATTTTAGATTTTATTTGTGATAGCTTTTCAGATTCAATAGAGTCATTTATAAATAGATTGACTTTTATTTCACTTTTCCACGAATTTTCAATTTTATTTGAAAGAAAGATAAGTGCAAAAGATGTTGTTATGAACATAATTGAAATGCTAAGAGTAACTACTGCAAAAAAAGATGCTAATTTAGCTCTTGTAATTGATTTAATACTTTCTGTTAAATAAAATCTTATCATTCATTTTCCTAAAAATTTGATTCATCAATCCAATTTACAATTTTCCAAATATCTTTGTTGTTCTTTTCTAACTGCAAATTAACACGTCCATCAACTTGAATAATATCTGTTGGATTAAAGGTTATGGTTAAGTTAAAACTTCTAATAATATTTGATGAATCTGATGACATAGAAACAATATTATTCCAAATTAAATCAAGTCTTTGCGAATTTTGAAATAATCCATATGTTACACGCATATCATCATCTCTTCCCCAAGAAACATCAACGCTTAAATCATAATCACGATAAATAAAACTGTAATTTGGGTTGAGTAAGCCTCCGTAAATTGTTGTATCCTTAAAAGTATATGAATACTTAAAGTTTTGGAATAAACCATCAATAGTCTTTTGTGGTGAAATTAATGAGCCGTTGCTTCCCAAATTTGTATCCAAACGCGGGGCAAAAGGATTTGTACAGCTAAATAAAAGTACTATTAGAAAAAATAATATAATAACTAAACTGTGTTTCAATATAATGAGCCTTTTAATTCACTCCAAGTTGGATTATTACCAGACTTAAAATCTTCCCAACGTGAAATTACCCATTGACTTCTGGAATCTAAATTAATATTTATTTTCATATTTCCGCGATACGAACTCTGGATACTTTCGTTAATTGGAGTAAGTGAAATAATGTAATCATATTGATAAACCGCACTATCACCTGTTGTATTTTTAATCTCATTTTGCAAATCTAATATTATTGGTACACCTTCTTTTGTACTTATAATTAGATTACTAAAATATTGTTGCTCTGATGATATGTCCCAATTTGTAAGTGTTGGATATAATGATATTGATTCGGAAGCTGACTGAAAAACAAATTTTTGATTCGTAAAAGATGAATTAACGAAGCTTGCCATATAATTGTCCAAAATTTTTTCTTTTAGCGAATTTTTCAAGTTCATAAACAGAATATCTGGTGTTGTTGCTGGCAAATAACTGGTTCTTTGTGTATCTGGATTTTCTGGATCACGAGTTGTTAGCAAATCGCAACTAAATAGAAAAATGGTTAATATTATTAAATATTTTTTCATCGCTTAAATATAATTACCATTCTTTCGGATACATTTTCGTCATATTTATCCTCTGAATAATTGCCAAAAGTATTGACAGCATTAAATCCATTATTCTTAAAAACGGTTATAATTTCATTAAAAGAATATAATTGAACTGATTCATAAAATCTATGCATATTTTTAGAATCCGAAATAAGTATCTCCTTTTCAACACGGTTATTTTTGATCTTTCTTTTTTCTGAAATTGTAATTTCCTTTACCAATCTTTCAGATGTTTTCACCAAATTATTTTTTACAAAACTTGGGTTTAAATAATCGAATACAAAGTATCCATTTTTTTTTATATGATTGCTTAAAAAGTTAATGAAAGAAAAATTTTCCTTGTCCGAATAGAAATAACCAAAACTCGTAAATAGGTTTAACACTAAATCAAAATTTGATTTTAGTGGAATTGCTCTAACATCAGCACAGAAATAATTAATTTTAGAATTACTTTCAAGGCTATTCTTTTGAGCAATTTTCAACAAATTATTACTTAAATCAAATCCAACAACATTATATCCAAGTTCGGCAAAATAATTTGAATGTCTTCCGTTTCCGCAAGCTACGTCAAGAATTTTTGCATTTTCAGTTAATTCTATGTTATTTTGAATTAACTTTAATAATTTTTCAGCATCCAAATCGTTACGATGTGAATAAACATCTAGATAAAATTTAGAGCTAAACCAATCCTTAAACCATTCGCTTTTCATAGTTGAATTCTACTTAACATAGCTCGTCCAATTGTGGCATCATCTGCAAATTCAAGATCGCCACCAATAGGTAAACCGCGTGCTAATCGAGAAACTTTTACATTAAATGTTTTTAATAGTCTTCCAATGTAAAGCGATGTAGTTTCTCCTTCAGTATCTGGATTTAATGCTAAAATTACTTCAGTACTATTTTCTAATTTAACACGAGCTATTAGTTCTTTTAGATTAAGAGAATCGGCATCTTTTCCACTTAACGGAGATAAAACACCACCCAAAACGTGGTAAAGTCCGTTAAATTCATTTGTTTTTTCAATAGCAATTACATCACTAATTTCTTCAACTACACAAATAATTGATTTGTCTCTTTTTTCACTTTTACAAATATCACAGATTTCATTTTCAGAAATATTAAAGCAATTTTTACAAATTTGAGTATTCTCTTTCAATTCCAAAATGGATTTGGAAAGATTTTGCACTTCCAATAATTCTGATTTTAGAATATGAAGAGCTAATCTTTGAGCTGATTTTCTACCAATTGAAGGCAACTTGCTAAGCTCATCAATTGCTTTTTGTAATGTTGATGGAATTATCAAATTAAAATCCTGGAATATTCATGCCTGGAGGTATCATTCCTTTTGTTACATTACCCATTTCGTCTTCAGCCATTTTACCTGCTGCATCAAGTGCTTTATTAACGGCTGCAACTACTAAATCTTCTATCATTTCTTTATCACCCGAAACAATAATTTCGTTATCTATTTCAATTGAAACAATACTTTTTTTTCCATTTGCGGTTGCTTTAACCATTCCGCCACCACTTTCTTCAGAAACTATTTTATTTTCAAGTTCTTTTTGCACTCTTTCCATTTCGGCTTGCATTTTTTGAACTTGTTTCATCATGCCTTGCATTCCACCTTTTAACATTTCATCTCCTTTTTATCTAAATTTTAATAGTTCAATTACCTTTAATAAAACTACTACTTTAAAAAAATAAATTTATTTTTCAAGTTTGTTTACTAATACAAATAAATTATTATATTGTAAAATATAACTAATAATTAAACATCTAAATTAAGAAAAATATAATTTACAAGAAAATTATGATTTTATATGTTAAATTTGTTTTATAAAATTATAAACAAACAAAATAAAAAATGATAACTCAATATGGATCTGTTAATGTAATTGTGGTAGTCTTAATTTCACTAGCACTTTTTATACTGTCTTATTTTTTAGAAAATAATATTTTAAAGATAGGAATTGCATTAGTAACATTTTTGTTTCTATTATTCACATTATACTTTTTTAGGGACCCAGAAAGGACCTCTCCAAAATTGGATAATGTGGTTATTTCACCTGCTGATGGAAAAGTGTTGCTTATAAAAAAAGTTCTGTCAAATAAATATGTAGATGGTGAAGCATGGCAAGTTTCAGTTTTTATGTCCCCCTTAAATGTTCATGTAAATAGAATTCCAATAGATGGAAAAGTTGAATTAGTAAATTATGTTAAAGGTGAATATTTAGTTGCATTTCATGACAAAGCTGATGAAAGGAATGAACGATCTGAAATAGGGATTTTGAGCAAATTTGGTAAAGTCTTTTTTACTCAAGTTGCTGGTTTCGTTGCCCGAAGAATTGTATATGAACTAAGTGAAGGTGATTCAGTTCAAATGGGAAAAAGATTTGGAATGATTAAGTTTGGAAGTCGTGTTGATATAGTTGTTAGCACAGATTGGGATTTGAAAGTAAAAGAAAATGATATAGTTAGGTCTGGTGAATCAATTATTTTCGAGTATAATAAATGAGTAAATTTATAATTCCAAAATCAACAATCCCCAATACCGCTACTTCATTAAATATATTTAGTGGATTTTTGTCTATTGTTTTGGCAAGTGAAGGTAATTTTCATCTTGCAGCATTGTTCATTTTTATTGCAACTTTTTTTGATTTAATTGACGGATTATTAGCACGCCTCACAAAAACAGCATCACCATTTGGTGTTGAACTTGATTCTTTGGCTGATGTAGTTAGTTTTGGTGTTGCACCTGCATTTTTAGTTTATCAAGTTTATTTTATTAAATATGATTTTCTTGGAATTGTTATTAGCTCATTAGTCCTTATTTTTGGGGCATTAAGGCTTGCACGCTTTAATGTTCAAGTTGAAGACATAAAAATAAAACAAGATTTTAGCGGATTACCAATTCCAATTGCAGCAATTACATTGGCTTCATTTATTTTGTTTTATTACAATGGTGTTAATATTGTAAAGCCTTTTGGTGCTTTTTTACTTCCAACAATTATTGTTCTATCGTTGTTAATGGTTAGTAAAATTAGATATAATACTTTGCCAAAAATGAAATATTTAAGTTTACTTAGCAAGATTTCAATTTATTTAATTGCCATTATTTTAATAGTATTAATCTATTTTACTAATGGTGAAGTATTTTTTTATATGATTATTTTTCATATCCTTTTTGGAATATTTAGACATATATACTTTATGTTGTTTAGCAATTCTAAATTTAATATGGCAAATAAATAAGTTTAATAATTAACTGAGGTTAAAATGTTTAGCAGTTTAGGACCAATGGAAATATTTATAATTGTTGCCGCAATTTTAATCCTATTTGGGGCAAAAAAAATTCCAGAATTTGCGAAAGGAATTGGCAAAGGAATGAAGGAATTTAAAAAAGCAGTTAAAGAAGTTGAAGAAGATATTAAAGTAGAAGATGAAGACAAAAAAGACTAATAATCTTTAGCAACAAGGATATTTATTTGTTACAATATAAAAACCATTTAGAAAAATTAGCTAAATTAAAAGTAAAAGAGATTTCTTTAATTGAAAATGTTCAAACATTTTTGGATAAAATTGAATTAAATAAAGACTTAAACGCGTTCAATTTTGTTTTTGAAGATGCTTTAGAGCAAGCTAAAATTGTTGAAGAAAAAATTTTTAATGGCACTTATGGTAAATTAGCTGGGATGGTAATTGCCATAAAAGATGTGCTTGCAATTAAGGATAAACCACTCACCTGCTCTTCTAAAATTCTTGAAAATTTTAATTCAGTTTATACCGCAACGGCTATTCAAAAATTAATTGATGAAGATGCAATTATTATTGGAAAAACTAATTGTGATGAATTTGCAATGGGCTCATCCAACGAAAACTCAGCTTTTGGAAAAGTATTAAATCCAATTGATAAAACACGAGTTCCCGGAGGGTCAAGTGGTGGTTCTGCAGTTGCAGTTGCAGCTAATTTGTGCGACGTTTCACTTGGAACTGATACTGGTGGCTCAATTCGCCAACCTGCTTCTTTTTGTGGCATTTTTGGTCTTAAACCGACTTATGGTAGAGTTTCGCGTTATGGTTTAACTGCTTTTGCGTCATCTTTTGATACAATTGGACCATTTGCAAATAATGTTGAAGATATTGCATTAATCTTATCTGTTCTTTCTGGAAAAGACGAATTTGATTCAACAAGTAAAGAAATAGATATTCCAAATTTTCTTGAATTACTTAATGAAAAAAACAAAATTAAAATTGGAATTCCTCAAGAATTTTTTGGCGAAGGATTAAATGAAGAAATAAAAAACATAATTCAAAAGAAAATTGATTTCCTTTCCCAAAATGAAAAAATTGAATTTGTTGATATTCACCTACCTCATAATCAATATTCGATTGCAACTTATTATATTTTAACTACGGCAGAAGCTTCGGCAAATCTTCAAAGATATGACGGGGTACGTTACGGTGTTAGAGATAAAAATCAAAATGAACTTGATGAAATGTACACACAAACTCGTTCAAATGGTTTTGGCAAAGAAGTAAAAAGAAGAATTATGCTTGGAACTTATGTTTTATCTTCGGGATATTATGATGCTTATTATACAAAAGCTCAAAAAGTTAGAAGACTAATCCAAGAAGATTTTCAAAATGCATTTAAAAAAGTTGATGTTATTTTAACTCCAACCTCACCTTTCACTGCTTTCAAGATTGGTGAAAAATTATCTAATCCTTTAGAAATGTATTTAAGTGATATTTACACAACATCAGCAAATTTAGCAGGAATTCCAGGAATTAGCATTCCAGTTGGAAATGATTCAAACGGTTTACCCATTGGATTACAATTACTTGCTAATCAATTTAATGAAGCATTATTGTTACAAACTGCCAAAAAATTAATTCATAAAATAAATGAATAGGTATAAAAATGAACAAAGAGAATCTAAATATATGTATTAGTTGCAATCGCCCAGAAAGTGTTGTTCCACTCGTTTCGATAACTTTCTCAAAAAATGCAACTTGGATTTGCACTCAATGTCTTCCAACATTAATTCATAATCCACAAAATTTAGTTGAAAAATTTGAAAATATGGAAACAGAAAATCCACCCGAAGCATTAAATTAAATATTATTTTTTAATTATTTGATATTTTTTTAATTTGGGTATTATTTTTTACGATATAAATTAAATAAGGAAATTTAAAATGAGTATTCTACTCGACAAAAAAACAAAAGTACTTGTTCAAGGGATTACTGGTAGTGAAGGTACTTTTCACACAACACAAATGCTTGAATACGGAACTAATGTTGTTGCTGGTGTTACTCCAGGGAAAGGTGGCACTAAATTTAATGACATTATCCCAATATTTAATACTGTTTCAGATGCTGTAAAAAACACAAAAGCAACTGCATCAGCTATTTTTGTACCACCACCATTTGCTGCAGATGCAATTCTTGAAGCTGTAAATGCGGGAATAAAACTAATTGTTTGTATTACTGAAGGAATTCCAACAAACGATATGGTAAAAGTTAAAAATGTTATCAAAAATATGGATGTTAGACTTATTGGTCCAAACTGTCCTGGAATTATTTCTCCAGGAAAAGCAAAAATTGGAATTATGCCTGGCTTTATTCACAAAAAAGGTAAAGTTGCCGTTGTTTCTCGTAGTGGAACTTTAACTTATGAAGCTGTAAAACAACTTTCTGATCTTAAAATTGGTCAATCAACTTGTATTGGAATTGGTGGCGACCCAATTATTGGCTCTCAATTTATTGATATTATTAAATTGCTAAATGAAGATTCTGATACAGAAGGAATTATTATGATTGGTGAAATTGGTGGAAGTGCAGAAGAAGAAGCTGCTGCTTTTATCAAGAAAAACGTTAAAAAACCTGTTGTTGGATTTATTGCTGGAAGAACTGCACCTCCAGGACGTAGAATGGGTCATGCTGGCGCAATTATTTCTGGCGGAAAAGGTACTGCAGAAGAAAAAATGAAAGCAATGAAAAAAGCTGGAATTTATGTGGTCGAATCCCCTGCCGAAATTGGTATTACAATGCAAAAAGCTTTATTAGAGCATAAAAAATAAATAAATCAATTATGTATGAATTTTAAGCACTTCATTAGTTTAAACTTTTGAAGTGCTTTTTTATTAAGTTTTGATAAAGAAAATAATTATTAAATAAAAACATAGGATAAAAATGACAAACAAAACCCTTGCAATTTTAAAACCTGATTGCGTTCGTAAAAATTTAGTTGGTAAGGTAATTTCAAAAATAACAGAAGCTGGATTTAAGGTAAAAGCTATGAAAATGACTCGTTTAACAAGCGAATCTGCAGGTGGTTTTTATGAAATACACAAAGAAAGACCATTTTATAATGATTTAGTAGCTTATATGACTTCTGGTCCTGTTGTTCCATTAGCATTAGAAAAAGAAAATGCTGTTGAAGATTTTAGAAAACTAATTGGAGCAACTAATCCAGCTAATGC